>ERZ1034876.850-NODE-850-length-14716-cov-15.214719_pt1 | contig 14716 bp, 16 predicted proteins | sample MGYA00520698_ERZ1034876 | MGnify/ENA primary metagenome ERZ1034876 (study PRJEB33766, sample SAMN09781723) | gut metagenome | biome: gut microbiome | host: Homo sapiens | place: Madagascar | study: EMG produced TPA metagenomics assembly of the PRJNA485056 data...
ATTCTGATACTTTGTTAATAACTGGTGCAAAGGAACAGAATGATGCTTCCGTTACAGCGTTTCGTGACAGTCATTTGTCATTCACGAAGGAATAACTACAACAAAGGGGAATAATGACAAATTACATGTCTGAGACTATTAGGTTAGCGTTAAAATAGGATGTTCTTCAGAAGAAAAGTTCATCCCATAGCCTTTGTAAAACAAAGACATTTTGCCACAGATAAAGTTTCTGATTTCTCGAAATACGACAGAGGGTGTACCAGAACTTTTAGTTTTGATACACCCTCTTAATGTAGAAAAGGACTATTACTTTTTGAATGTTACAGTCCTTGAAGAACCGTCCTCAAATGTCGTTTTGCATACAAGTTCATTTCCGATTAAACTGTAATCACCCGACAACAAACTTGTTTGGGTTTGTAAATTCCACTTTCCTGTAGAACTGTTATATTTCCAAGAGCCTTCCCCAACTTCTGTTTCATTGGTTTTGCTATTATGGTCAGTATAGGCTAATTTCCCATTTTTATTAACCTCCATAACAATCGTTTCTGTTATTCCCGAATATTTCCAGTAATAACTTGCTTTCCAAGTGCCAACTATCTTATATTTCGTGTCATCAACAGAAGGTTTGTTGGGTTGTGACTGAGTATAATTGAAAGTATAGGTAGAACCCTCTTCATCGGTCAGTACAAGAGTTTTCTTTGCTTTTGACGACTTGATTATGTAAGTCCAAACTTCTGTTTCGTCACCGAAAGTCAACGTCATTATAAGTTTGTTGCCTTTCACGACATAAGTTCCCTCACCAAAGTCGTAAGAAGAATCTTCGTTACTGTCGTCATTGGGCTCTACTACCTCTGTGTAATTACATGTTCCATCAGCAAAGAGTCCCAATTCCTCTAAGTACTGACCGTTATCTTCATATCGAATCCAATATCCGACAAGACTTTCGCTGCTTGACGAATCATCGTTGTTGCTTTCATTATCGGAACTACACCCTGTAAATAATGCCCCTACAATAGTAAAGAGAAACATCAAGGAGAATAACTTAATTTTCATCACAGTTTAGTACACTTGATTCGTGTCGTGCGCAACCTCTTTAAGTAAATAATTATAAATCAATTACACCTCTAACCGTATATCCATAGAATTTACGGTCAAAGACAATATCATTGCTTCCTGCTTTATTGATTCTTAAACCATACGCTTCTGATTTTCCATACGTGTTACTGCTCAATAGCCAAGGACAGCCAGACCATCCTGTACCATCCTTATATTTATAGCCAGCACCTGGTAAAAAGATGCTCTTGCCAGATGGTCCAGTGACAATGATTCCTTTTACATTGTTGTATGTACCTGCTGTAAAGTCGCAATTGTTGGCAAGCGATGTCAACTCTGCTCTTGTTGGCATACGCCAATGGCTTCCCATCTTTTTGCGTGCCACATCGTATGATGTACCAGATATATTACTATATGGTGTACGGAAGGCATCTGTATCAAGATACCCAGACGAACTTCCTGTATAAAGACTGTAATACCACCAATTATAAGTGGTATGCTCTGTAGTTTCAGCCCACATATAATATCCGCCAAATTCATCTGGAGTCTTTGCTCCTACATTTGCCGTCGCCCAACCTATACCAACTCCGAGGTCAACATAATCATGTCCATCAATAGAACCCGATGGCGAAAAATCGTATTCGTCATTATCCTCATCAGTAGAATTGATTGCGCTCCAAGCTACAGAGGCATAGTTGTAATTTGTGCCAGCAAGCGTCTTTCCGTATGCCAATGTTGATTTATCAGACGACACAGAAACAAAATCATTATCGTTGCTTGCGATTTCTGTATACCCATTTGCCCATTTATCCATTATGTCTTTCACATTGGCAATATTGGCTTGTGTCATACTTGCACATACTAGGCTATTGTTTTTGAAGAAGTAGTCCACAACGACTGTTTTAGCCTTGTTTGTAAACCGCAAGAGGGTGTCATTCTCAACATCGTTTACCAAACTTTTTTGCTTGGTTTTAATTTCTGACATACTTTTTCCCCACTCTAATATAGGGTGGATATTTGTTGGCTCGGATGGTTCTTCTGGGTTAATTATCGGAGAATCATCATTAACGGCATCATTGCTTGTAGAGCAAGAGCTTATGGTGAAAGAAATTGTAAAGAGGGCAAATAATAAGAAGTACTTATTTATTTTGCTCACGATATTATTATAGCTCATAATCACTTGATTTATTTTACAAATTCAGTTTCTGCGATTTCAACAGCATCGGCAGCTCTGGTTATAGCGGATTTCATTCCTTGTATATAATCCTTATCAGATACGACAACAACAGAACATTGTCCCATCAGTCCTTCTGAAGTCTTTACTTTTATCTTGGCGATGCCTTGTTTTTTCGCAGTTATTTTCCCATTGTCAACAGACGCAACTGCATACATGCCACTCGACCATTTGAATAAGGTGTTAGCTTTGGATGGTGTAAGCTTTACAAACAGTCTTTTTGATTCTGATGGCTTCATAAGCAAGATTGGCTGTACATTTAAACTCTGTGGCGCAGTCCATGTTGGATCATAGACGGAAACCTTGCAATAAGACGAAATTGTTTCATCGTTATTTTTATAAAAATACAGGTTTAACCTTTCTTCACCAGCAGCTCTTGCCCATCCTTCAAGATATTTTTCGTCTGTATGATTTACAATTCCGTTGAAGTATGTTCCCGGTTTGCATGAAGTATAAATTTTAGCACTACTGCCTTCCGGCAAGAACGAATATGGTATTCTTAGCTTTTCTCCTATTGCAACCTTCAATTCTGGCTCAACGACAATTTCGGTTGGCTTAGTTGAGACGCTGCCACTTCCATTTCCACTGCTTTTATATCTTACATAGAAATTTTTAGTGTAAGTTATAGCTCTCGTGAATCCTTTTGCATCCACATATTTCTGTACATACAGCAATTCCACTGTCGCATATTCATCAAAAGATTTAACAGCTTTTATTGTTGCGGAAGTAGTAGACTTGTCTACAAATGCAATGGCTGAATTTGAACAAGCCCAAATAGCTTTGTCTACGTACCCAGGACTTACATTAGGTACGCTAAGAGACACCGTTTCGTTTTCTCCAACGTATACGCTTTGTGCAATAGCTTTTCCGTTAAGCAAAAAACCTATAAAAAGGAGAAACAAAACAACAAATAATTTATTGTGTTTCATACAAATTATACACTCTTTCGTGTCGTGTGCAACTTTTAATTATTGATTAAGGAATGTTGGAACTCTGTTGAGATACATATCTATGTCAAAGATTTCTGTTGGTGCGTCATGACCATAAAAATGTAAAATAAGGTGGTCGTCTGAAATACTCTTTACCGTAAAATCTCCATCCAAGAATCTTCCGTTGTCTACTTTGTAAATTACAATCTTTGAGCCGTCAAAATCATAATTCATCAATTGAGGACTTTTCTCACGGTTGTCTAATATCACACCATTATACCCTTTGTGATTTTGCAGTTCAGTTTTTGAAAAATATAGATAATGGAAGGTAAAAGAACCGTCATTAATATCCAATACCTTGCCATTCTCTTTAGTTAAGGTGCCAGTACATTTTGAGAATTCCCAATAGCCATGAATGCTGTTTCCTGGTTCTGCATACTTTTCCATGGTTGCGTATGCCCCCTCATTACCCCAAGGACTAAAGCCTATTTTATTCTCTTGAATGTTCTCAACTACCAAGTTGTTTGGCCCCATCCAAAGTGAAGGCATCTGCATCCATATTTTATTACCGCCAACAGACCATGAACCTGTGTATGTGTCATCGTATTTAAAGATGCCATAACCAGTATTATCTACATAGTGCTTTGCTTCCACTCTCTTATTGGCTGTAAATGTAAGAATGTCTGCTCCCAATTTCTCTGTGTCAAAACATGACATATTCTTCACAGCCCATGTACCGATTATGCTGTTTGATATGTTTCCTTTCTTGCCGTCATCATCATTACTTGAGCAAGCATAAAACATAAGCAGCAGAGCAGTAATCGCAATACTATAAAATATCTTTTGTACCATTTTTCTTGTTTGCACTTAGTTTGTGTCGTGCGCAACTTCTCGCATTAAAGATGTTGTTATTTCTCGTAATATGTTTTGTTTCCAATGTGTAGCGAAGAACCATCACATGAGTATTGGTATTTTCTACCGTCAATATAAAGATATTTTTTGTCAACGGTGTACCATTTTATATCATCTTCTTCATTCACCCAATCAATATCACTCTCGTAAGAACCATGAATACCTGTTCCGTCAGAATAGAAAGAGTAGTAGTCATGTACATATTTCTTTCCATCGTTTGCTACCCACTCTCCATACAAAGAAGCATCGTGCTCTTTGGTTGACGAGTCTTCGTCATCGTCGGAGCTACAGCTTACAAGCATAGTACCTATGATAGCTAATACAAACATTAGTGAAAACACAAATATTTTCTTCATAGAATATATACACTTGTTCGTGTCGTGTGCAACTTCTGAATTAATAATTTGTTATGACTTTCGTCGTTCCTGTTGTAGTTGTTCCACCTTTACCTGTAGCAACACACTTAACGTAGTATGTTGTTCCTTTCGTCAGACCAGATATATTTGCAGTTATAAGGACTCCAGCAACCGTTGCCGTAACAGACTTGGTTGGGTTGGAACTTGTTCCATAATATACCTTGGCAGAAGTAACCTTTGCCTTGTCCTTGTTATATATCTTATATACGACTTTCAACTTGGTTTGATAGGCTGTGAAGTCGTTAAAGGCTATGTCTGGCTTCTCGTATGAAGTAGAACCTCCTGTGCTGCCTCCACTTGTATTATCATTGCCCTTACCGTTATCTTCATCCCAATCATAGTCCGTTACAGCTCTTACTGACAAACCATTACATCTTAGGCTTTCACTTATATTCGCATAAGAGTCTCCGTCTGTGGTTATTTTAAGGCATTTGGAATTTATTTCATCAACCAAAGTAGAAGTCCAATAGCTTCCCCAATCAGATTGTCTGACTGTTGTTGTAAATCTATAACCACAAAAAGGAAGAAATATAATACCACCATTCAAACCTTTAAACTGAAGTCCATTTACTCCATTAACAACCTTGTGCGTATAATAGCACTGTGAAATAAGCTCACGCATTTCTTTTTCGGTAGGCATACGCCATTTTTTTCCCCAGTTGTTGTATGCAATATCATATTTTGTATTCTTAATATCTGTAGGTGGGTTTGAGTTTGGATAAAGACTCGAATTTGAAGATGTTTTCTTCCCCGTAGGGTCTCCCCACCCATAATAGCCTCCAAAGTACTCGGACTTTGTCGTTCCGACGTTACAAGTTGCCCATTTTACACTTAGACCCAAGTCAACAGCTTCATGTCCATCAACAAACCCTGAGAGTTTCTTACTGCTATTTGAATTATTTCCATCTGGAGAATAAATCTCTTCTTCGTTATCATCACCACTGCTGCAAGATATGAACATTGGTGTTGTTGCTGTAATGGCGAAAAACATTAACAGCATTGCCATTTTGCTTAATTTCGTCATGATCTTCTGTTTTATGTTATACACGATTAATGCTTCAATTGCTATAAAAGTAACCATTGAGCAGAATATTATTTGCAAAAACTACACTTGCCACTTCCTTTGCAGTTTCCACATTTAATGTTGCCTACACCTCCGCCATGATCATGTATTTCTCCCATGTCAGAGTGTTGCCAACCAGAACCATTGCAAGTTTGACAGATATGAGTATCACGACATTGAGAGCAAGCATAGCCAGATGATGTCCTTTTACTGGAAGAACTTCCGCTTATTCCCAATTCTCTGTCATACAAGCCACTGTTTGCTTTTTGCACAGTGCTGTATGCGTTTGCTTTGGTCTGCATATAGCTGTTATATGCTGCTTGCACTTCTTCCGCTGATGGGTCTTTGCCATGCAACTGCCGATAAGTAGAAGCGAATCCACTTTTCACTTGGATTTCTTCTTGTTTCCATTGTTGCTCCACCTGCATCATGGAATAGTTGGCAAGTTGAGAAAGGCTTGTGTTGACATAGTTTGTGAACTCTGCATCACTCATGCTTCCCAAATTCGTTCCTTGTGGCAAAGACGGATAGTTGTAACCCTGTCCTGCATTAGCTTGGCTTGCAGCCAAATATGCAGTACCCACTTCTGCTGCTACCTGAAAGAAATTGCTAAAGAAGTTGGCTGTTCGTTGATTTCGCGCCTCGCGCTGTTCTTCCGCACTGGCCTTCAGACTGCGACTTTGTTCACGCAACCCCTCGGGACAATCCTCAATACTGATTACTTTCGCGAAACCATCAACGGCGGAACTCCATTTCTTGCGGTTGTAGTCGCACATGGCTTTTCCAAAATAGGCTTCCTCGCATGGCAACCATTTCCCGTGATTGCGTATCGTGGACTCAAACAATTTGTCGGCTTTGCGGTAGTCGCCAGAGTTGAAAATGCGTGATGCCTCCTTGTATTCTTGAAAATACCCGGCAATGTCTTTAAGAATATCCTCGCTGTCTTCTTCCGTGCGCAGCCACATGTACTTCTTGTCAACAGGAACAAAGATTTCCATCCCTGTATAAAATGTGTCCATTCCGAGATTTACAGTCTTCAGCATATCTGTTGTAAGTCTGTAACTGTCTGCCAATGTTTCTATCGTTTCGCCACGCTGCACGATATGACGCAAGTTCACAATGTCTTGTCCACATCCATTCTCCGGATTGTGAACAAACAGTATTGTAAGCATTGCCATTATGATGTTGTATCTTCTCATAAGCGTAATCTGAATTTAGTATATCACATTCTTTATCTTTGCCTTGCTCATGTTGAAGACTGGAGCCTTGGTAGAATTCACTTTCTTGTAAGACATCATGGTTGCCGTATCGCTGCATACCCACACTTTCATGCGCACCCCTTTCTTTGTCACGATGGTCGCTTTCTTTGGGTTTGTTGCCGATGCTGCCGCTTCCACGGTTGCCGCCTTTATGGAATCTGCCATTTCTGCTTCCTTCTGCGCTTTAAGCCTTGCTTCTTCAGCTTCGCGTTCTCGTTGGCGTTGTTCCTCAATGGCAAGGTTTGTCAGAATGTCGCGTGTGCCGTCTGGGTAGCGAATCATAAACACTTCCGATTTCGGAGAAAACACAGAGGCTTTCCTGTCTTTCTTACTTGTCTTAAATGAAACTACATTCGCATCCATCGTAAGATTATAGGCAGGAACTTCTCTACCGTCCTTGTAATACACAACAATGGCATCTTTCGGAATTTGTGTATGCTCAGAAGTGGTGAGTATTCGTTCGCCGTGACTATTGAACACCACGTTTCCGCGAGTCTTGAACTTCAGCATAAAAACTTTCGTATTCTCCACATATTCTTCTGTGGCTTTCTTGTTGTCCGACTCTTTAAAGAGCGTTTTGTCGTTGTTGGTCTGTATTATTTTGACAGACTTCACACGACCATCACGGAAAATGATAGCATCCTGGGCGGAAGCAGAAAGAGTAATATAAAATATACAAAGTGTGAATAAACTTCTTTTTTTATGTATCATTATCTCTAAATATCAAATCCAACTCCAATACAGAAGCCAACATCTATTTTCTTTGCACCTTTAGCCCAATTGAAATCTAAACCCAAATATGGAGTTACTTTATTCAATTTTATTCCAACTTGTGGTGACAGAGCAATCCCCCAATCAAACTTACTTTTGGTGCCAGTGTATGTATATGTCTCTCCCTTGTGATTTGTGCCTGTATGTTCACTTTTACCTTGCCCGGCGTAACTACCTACAAAGTCAAGTGAACCCATTAACAATATGTTCTTAAAATTATAACCATAAGAAGGTCCTATATAAAAACAAACACCGTCATAATTCTTTTTTACCAGACCATAATTTGCCCCCAAATAGAAGTTCACGCCCCATCCTGAAGATGTAAATGCTGTTCCACCAAGGCAATAATATCCTGTTCCAACATCCTCAAAAGAGGCACGGTAACATAGGCCATAAGAAGAAAAATCACTCAAATCTGTGGATGTTTTTGAGGCATTTTTATTTGTTCTTTGAGATATTGTTGCTACATCATTTTTGCTCGTTGCTGGTGTTTCGTTATTTTTTTGATAATCTTTTGAAACAGCAACATCTTTTGAGACGGTGGTATTGGTACTTGCTGGTATGTTCAATTTCATCCCCACATACACAATACCATCTGCATTAGGGTTAGCCTTGTTGATGTCGGCAACGCTCACTTTGTAATATTCAGCGATGCTTTCAAGAGTTTCGCCACGCTGAACAACGTGGGTTACTGTTTGGCTTTGTGCCATTGAGAACACGCATACAGTGCAAAGAAGCACTGAAAGGAAGAATTTCTTAATCATTGTCTTTAGTTTTTTTAGAGTTGTATAATAAGGTAATTGCTCACGCTCCAGAATAGAGTGGGATTGGTTATGACAAGCGTACAATTGCCGTCTCCGCTCTCCTCGAAATGGAAAGAACGGTTGCTTGGCTGTGGGGTCAGAATCTTTGGATTGTTTGAATGTAACTGTATCTCACGGAACTTGCGAATGTCAACAGCATTGAACTTGCTTTTGTCAACATTTTCATAGCTGACTTTCTTCTTCTGCAAGAAACCGCCTTTCAACAAACCAGCAGCCGAAAGTTGCTTCTTTGTACCAATCTTCACATAGCATTCGTTAATTACCTCATCTTGTTTTGCCAAAGCCGTTGTCAGAACCTTTGTTTTCTGTTCTGCGCTGCTCGCTCTTGTACGCATATCAGACAAGGACGCGCGAAGTTGCGTAATGTCCTTTTTGGAGTTATTCAAGTCAGCACGCAGCGTCTGTATCACCTTGTCTTTCTCTGCCAACTGTTGGTTCAGAAACTCTACTACTTTTTGCAGACGCTCCACACCTTGCGATGATTTCTTGTGTGCCAATGAATCTTGGAGCATTTGTATCTTTTGTCTTTGACGGACCAGAATGTCAGCCATGCCTTTCAAATTGGCTGCAATTTGTTGGCGACTAAGCATAACACCGTCACTTCCTTTGTTGGTAAATAAAATATGTTCTTGGACAGCTATGCTGTCAAGTCCTGTAGCAATGGTTGCAATCACACCATTAAGTTCATCCAATTGTTGTGTTTTTGCTTTGTTTTCCTGCATGATAGAGTCGCGCTCTGCCAAATACTTGCTCATGTCAACCTTTTCGTTCTTGCATGAAAAGGCTGACAACAAGACAAACAAAGCAATAATGCTTTTGAAATGTTTCATTTCGTCAGGTTATAAAAAAGGCGTAGAACCGTTCGTGGCTTGTCTGAAATCCCGGTTACCGCCAAGTGACCGCTTACAATGACAAGCACAGAACGGCTCACGCCATAGAGCGTGAACCTTCCGTCTGCTTGTTCTCATTGTAAGTTGAATATTGGCGGTATTCGGATTCAGAGAACAAGAGCTAAAAGCTCAATATCTAAAAGTCTTTGAACGGAAACGCTTAGTGAAAAATTTTGAGGCTTCCCTCAGTTTTTATTCTCCATTTTAGGACGGTCATTCCCTGAATGTCCAATCCTTAGCGTTTCATTCTTGTGTAATGTCTGTTTCTTACTTATCTACATTTAGTTTAACGTTCCGTGAGCTATTGCAATCAAAAGATGGTTTATCATAAGTTTATGACGCACCATTTCATTGATTTTGGGTACAAAAATAACTAAAAACCTTGTCAATAACGAATTTTATATTATTTTTTAACGCATAATTTTGATTTATCCTATCATTATGGGCTGTTACGACCTGTAATCATTCCATTAACAACCGAAATTCGTCTATTTCAACAGGTTTCTGCCTCCATTATCTTCAAGAATCTTCATCTGTTGGATGGCAATCTGATTTAGCTTGATAAGACGCTCAGATTGTGACATCCCATCATTGATAAATACTGCGTTAAGGTTCTCCATATTTGAGAGGCAAATAAGCTCGTTGATGCTTGCGTAATCACGAATATTGCCTTTCTTGTCGGGATTTTGCTCACGCCATTGTCTTGCCGTCATACCAAACATTGCCATGTTGAGGACATCGGCTTCATCGGCATACTTCATGGCAGCTTGCTCACGGGTCACCTCTGCAGGAATGAGATTCGCCTTGATGGCATCCGTGTGGATGCGATAGTTTATCTTAGAAAGTTCTCGCTTGGCAGACCATGCCAACTGTTTTTGCTCATCTGCTTTGAGGCGTTGGAATTCACGAACGAGATATAGCTTAAACTCTACAGAAACCCATGACGCAAATTCAAATGCAATATCAGATATAGCATAAGTTCCGCCATATCGTCCAGACACAGCCTTTATCCCAATAGCACGAGTTGATTCTACCCATTTTGTCGGCGACATCGTGAAAGCATTCAATCCTGCTTCCTTTCTAAACCCCTCGAATTCGATGGGGTTGAAATTTGGATTGTATAAACTTTCCCATATACCAAGGAATTCTATCGTGTTGCGATTCCGCATCCAATTTCCTATCACGCCATTAGGATCCTCACCATTTTTCTGTTTGGCGATGTCGGTTATGCAGATATAATCAATTCCATCCTTATTGATAGTCTTGATGGTTCGGTCTTTGACTATGATTTTTGCCATGACTTTACTTGTAATCAACGATTAAACATATATTGATTTTTTTATTCTTGGCTAAGATAATAAAATTACAGAGAAAAGCATAACAGAAATGCAAAAAAGTAGTTCTGTTATAGCGAAAAAACAGAAACCTGCCTGATTTCTCATAGAAAGTTGCCTAATTTCCATGAGAAAGTTGCCAACTTTCTAAAAATAGTCTGTTGAAAGTTTGGCGGAATAGATAACTTTCACTATATTTGTAGCACTACAATTTCACACATATTGGGAACGCAGGAAACAAAGCAAAGGAAAGGGATTCTTTGCGCCTGTAATGGTTGAGCAAAAGGAAGTTTTTGTTTAACAATCTAAATATGTGTCATATGAACTATTTACTCACGAACCATCGTTTGAACCGATGCAAGCCAGTTCAAGTAAAGTCCGCTGATTTTAGCAAGCTTACAATAAAAACAATCCAAGTAAAGTTTCTTGATGACAGCAAGACATCAAGAAAGTTCCCTTTTATAAATCCACGCTATGGACTGCCCACAAACGCAGAAGTCCGCATTGTGACCAAGGCAGAAATAACGAAGTTGCGCAAAAATGGTTATGTGGTTAAAGTTTTGCAAAGGTTGCCAAACCTTTATCCAAGCAAACTTTTTGATGCCTTTGCTCCAACGGTTAAGCCGATTGGTACACATGGCATTGAAACCACAACATTTGGTGTTCCCAATGATATTGCCGGCTTTGGCGGTCCTTCAGTGTGCTGCACAGGTAGCGGCAAGTCCAAAGGAAACGGCAGCTTGCGCCCGACAACAGACAATGGCATACATGCGAGAGCATCGGGCATAGCCATTCCCCAAAGCAGAACACAGCAACTGCTAGAGAGATATATAGTTTTGGTAGAATTGCAAGAAGAAATAGCAAAGAAACAGGCAGAAATTGCAAGAGAGATGAATGAAATACGCGCTGAACTCGTTGACATTTTGCCTAAAAGCAATGAGAATACTCATGTTTATAATATCTTTCGCCCTTATGTAGACGAAAATAAGCTCTCGATGTGTTTCTGTGAAATCTTCCAAAAGTTCTTTGGCGCATTGCCGACAGAAAGACTTGAGGGAGACTACAATAAGCCTATCGACCTTATCGCCTATTTCTTTATTCTTGTGGAATGGGAGAAATTGGGCATTTTCGTTTTTGGAGATAAATGCAAGAAACCGTTTTTTGAGTATGTTAAAGAAAAGAATGTTACGGACGGTATCGGAAAGACCGAGCGCACATTCCAAAACCGACTCACATGCACTATGGGTGATTTTCGCAAGAAACTTGCAGAGGAACCTCTTTCAAGCAAGTTCAAAAACGAGTGCTGGAAGAATGATTTCTTCATTAAGGATTTTCTAAAGGTGCTTAGAATTTTCCACGGAACAAAATATTATAAGGAACTGGAGCTGCGCAAACATGCTTGACAGAATCCTTTTTGTAACAGCATATTGAGGTGGGCTGCATTGACTGTGCGGTTCACCTTTGTTTTTCCACGCCATTTTCCACTTTTTCCATACGTTTTGCAGACGGTCTTTAGCGTTGTACTTTTGCATCAGACATCCGGCAAAACGGTTGTCCGCTTGCAAGCAAAGCTGTCTATGGCAGCAAAGAGAATCGTAAACATGTACAACATCTAAAAATCAAGCGTTATGGCAAAGTTAATCACAAAGAAGTACAAGAACAACAACAAGAGTTCTGCTGCATACGGCAGATGGTATGGACGCTTCGTCTACACGGAAACACTCTCCACTGAGGAGTTCGCACAGCACATCAGCAACCACGGCTCGCCTTTCGACCGCGCAACTATCCTTGGCGTGTTGATGGCAGCCTGTGATTGCCTCGTAGAGTTGGTGAAGGATTCCAAGCGTGTACGTTTCGGAGACCTCGGCACATTCTACCTTAGCCCAGAGACCTACGGCAGTCCTACGGAAAAGGAGTTCACGGCAGACAACGTGATGAAGGTACACCTCCGTTTCTGGCCGAACCAAAAGCGTTCGTATGCGTTGGATTCTGTTTCCATGCGCAAGGTGTCATCGTTCGTTGACATCAACCAACTGAACGACAAACCTGTTGACACAGACAGCAAGGACTGATTGAAACACATTGACTGACATTTTCGGTAGCCACCTTATTATATATTGTGGCTACTGTAATTAAAAGCAACATTTATGGCAATCAAGAAATACAGACATACGAATTTGCACCTTGCAGCTTCATTCATATTAGCTGTGCTTGGTGTCGGGTTAATAATCTCCGCCATGTTCATTCCTCCAAAGGGTTATATCGACCCAACGGTATTGACAGCCTTTGGCGAACTTCTCACTTTCTGTGCTGCATTGGCAGGATTGGACTATCACAGCGGAAAAGTATCTAACAACAAAAACGAAGAATCATGAGAACAGTAACACTTATCATCATTCATTGCTCGGCAGTACGTCCGAATCAACAGAGTTCGGCAAAGGATATAACGCAATGGCACAAGGCTCGCGGTTGGCGTACCATTGGCTATCACTATGTAGTACGCCGTGACGGAACTGTTGAAAACGGCAGACCGATAGAACAAATCGGTGCCCATTGTGTGAACCACAACAAGTATTCCATCGGCATTTGTTATGAGGGAGGTTTGGATGCTGACGGAAAGCCCAAAGACACAAGAACGGATGCTCAGAAAATAGCCTTGAGGCAGTTGATTATGCGCCTAAAGAAAACATATCCACTGGCTGTTATCGTAGGCCATTGCGACTTGAACCCACAAAAAACTTGCCCATGTTTCAATGCGGTTTCTGAATACAGAGATTTGCAGCCGTAGTGTCAAAGCTCCAACTCTAAAACTCCTTTGCTTATATATCATGGCAAACGCATCCTGCCTGTGGCGGCTTTTGTGTCGATGCAGACAATGCCCCGGAAAACGAGTAGCCAATTTTTATGCAGAGGTCAATGATAGGGTTATCGACCTCTGCATTTTATTCTTCCTTTCCTGTATGGAATGAACCGTCTGCCGTATTTGGTTCATCAATAGGAATGACATCATTGGAACATGGTGCTTTCAGGTTCTTCAATGTGCTGTAGTCCAAGCCTTCAAACGGCTTTGGAAATAAAGCCTTGGCAAAGGCTATTCGCATTGCCATTGTGTAATCACGTTTACCCAAACGTTCTGCGATATTCCATACGAAGTGCCTTAAAGGGATATTCTCAACATTTTCCTTGAAACGGTTTATTGCTATCGGGGTATAGTTGGTGTCGTTGCTCCATTCCTTGACTGCCTCAATTACCTTGTACAAATCTTCCTCATACAGAAACCTTGACATGGTACGATGCACATAGTCAAGTACGGCTCTCGTTCGCTTTTCCTTTATCTCCTGTGCTTCTTTTTCTTGTGCCTCTACACACTTGGCATAGTCCTCATGACTGTATTTTACAGACTCTGTTTGTGGTAAGGTTTGCATTGGCTGTTCTTGTTCTGTTGCTGGCTCTGCTTCTACAACGTTTTTCTTTGTCTTGCTGTTGCTACCAATGGTCATCAGTTCATAGGGATAATTCACCATGGAAATGAATATCGCCCAAAGCAGGATGTTGCTCCCTACAAAGATGATTGACTCGACAAACAGACTTTGGTGAAAGTCATTGCCTACATACATCGCCACGACAAGAGAGATGGCGAGAATTGCAGTACCAACAAAAGCGTAGATGGTACAATCTGAAGTTGTCTTGTTTTCTATCATTATTGTATTCGTTTTATTGTTATTCGTTCAAAAACTTCCACAAAGTTAGATGCAGAAGCATGTAAAAACCGCATTTACGTTCTCTGGCACTCTTTCTTTTACGCTTTATTAGCGTTCTAATATGATATCATACTCTGAATCATACTTGAAACAGCTCGTTAGTGCCAGTTGCCGCTAATTGCTGACTACAAAGGTAAGGATGAAGAAAAGGGATATTTGCAGTTCCTCTTTAATATCAACAGAAATTGGAATGTATTTGTCGAATTGGTTCTATCCACGACAGCAAATAGAACCAACAAAATGAGAAAAGGACTATTGGAACACTATCAT
>ERZ1034876.852-NODE-852-length-14659-cov-5.291701_pt1 | contig 14659 bp, 3 predicted proteins | sample MGYA00520698_ERZ1034876 | MGnify/ENA primary metagenome ERZ1034876 (study PRJEB33766, sample SAMN09781723) | gut metagenome | biome: gut microbiome | host: Homo sapiens | place: Madagascar | study: EMG produced TPA metagenomics assembly of the PRJNA485056 data set...
CGGAGCGCAGACCGCGCGGAGCGGATGAAGCCATGGGACCACCTTTCGAGTCAAAACAAAAACGGGACGGGCAAAAGACCCGTCCCGCAAGTATATACGCTTTAGCAGACTAAATCGCGTAAAGCTACAATCTAGCTGCCCCTTTTGAGCCGTTACGCGTCCGAGCGACGGCGACGCAGCAGCTCGAGCCCCAGCGCGACAAGCACAGCGGCGCCTGCAGCGACGACGACGGCCAATGGCGCACGATCACCCGTGTCGGCGAGCTGCTGAGCGCTCGTCTTGGAAGACTCCTTCTTGCCGGAGTTTTCCGTGCCCGATGCCTTTGCCTTATCGACCGCAGAGTTATCCGAACTACCGGGTTTTGTCGGATCCTTTGAATCCGGCTGGTCGGAATCGGGCGTTCCGGGCTTTTCCGGCTCCGGCTTACTCGGGTTGTCGGGCTCAGGCTTATCCGGGTTATCCGGGTCCGGCTTGTCCGGCTGATCAGGCTCCGGTTTGTCGGGCTCGGGCTTGCCCGGATCAGGCTGGTCAGGCTCGGGCTTGTCCGGGTCCGGCTTGTCCGGATCGGGTCCATCGGGCTTGTCCGGATCGGGAACCACCGGGTCCGGGTCGACAGGCTCCTGCTTCTTCTTCACCGTCAGCGTACCGGGCTCAACCGTGACATCGAAGTTCGGGTCGGTGACCGTCGCCTCGATCTGGTACTCGCCCGCCGGGGAACTCTCATCGGCGACGCAGGAGTACTCGACTTTCACGCGCGAGGTATCGGCCGAGCTCTTTAGGCTCGAGGTAAAGGCGGGATTCGCCTCTCCCTCGAAGCGTTCAACATCGTCGACCTTTACCCTAAGCTTCGCCGGCGCAATCTTGAACTTGCGCGAGGCGGCGCCAATATACCCGTTGCTACGCAGCGTGGCAACGGCGCGATATGTGCCGGCATCGGTCGGGGCCCCACTCGACGAATAGTGCGTGCCGCCCGTCCCGTAATACCTGACCCTCAGGTCACCTTCGCAGGCCTTGGGAACCCCCGTGACCTCGGGCGCCTGGGCGTCACCGCTATAGACGAAGTTGCCGCCTGCAAATGCGAGATCGACCCGCTTCGCCTGAACGACCAGAACGAAGTGCGCGGTCGCGGTCTTGCCCTGAGCGTCCTTGCACGTGATGTCAAAGGTAGACACTCCGGCCTTGGACGGGGTGCCCGAGAGCGTCAGACCGCCCGATGTGCGGGTGAGCTTAAACCCGTCGGGAAGCTTAGCATCGTCCCACGTGTACTCATACGGAGCATCGCCACCCGCGGCGCCCGCAATCGTTGCACGATACGTGCTATGCGCACGTGTGACCGGCAGCAGACCGCCGTTGAACACAAGGGCATCCCGGGGCACAACGGAAACGACAGCGCGATCGCTTTCCACCTGCGTCTCGGTACCGAGATAGCGCTGGGTGACGCGGCAGAAATACTCGCCGGCGCAATCCTCATCGAGGCCCTCGATGAGGAGCGTCTCCCCCGTCTCGCCCTCGAGCGCCACGGCCTCGCCGCCCACCATGCGGAACCACTGATAGGAAAGTTCGACATCGGCGGCGGAACCCGCGAATGAGGACGCGTGGTCGAGGACGCCCTTGCCCGCCTCGGCAGTAACCGAGAGCGCAACAGCATCGCCCTCGTGGGCACTCGCGTCCTGTGGCTGCGCGATCACCTTCGGAGCGTCCGCCTTCACGAACTCGAATGTGACCTCCTGCGACGCGGTGACGCCACTCACCGTGACCTCGTACGCTCCGCCCTCATAGTCGGAGATATCGAGATCGATGGCCTTGTCCGAGCCGGCTTCCGTGACCGTCACCCGCTCGAGGAAGCAGCCCTCGTCGGGCATCGCCGAGAGCGTCACGTCGCCGCCGGCATCAACGGTAACGGAAGCGTTGTCGACCGAACCGTTGACCGCCTTTGCCGTCACCTCAAAGCGCTCGGGCTTGTCCGGGTTATCAGGCTCGGGGTTATCAGGGTCGGGATTATCGGGATCCGGCTTGGGGCCCGGATCAGGATTATCAGGTTCAGGGTTAGGATCCGGGTCGGGGTTGGGATCCGGATCAGGCTGATCGGGGTCCGGATTGTCCGGATCCGGAACCACCGGGTCGGGATCGACGGGCTCCCGCTTCTTTTTCACCATCAGCGTTCCGGGCACGACTTCGACATCGAAGTTCGGGTCGGCGACCGTCGCGCCGATCTGGTACTCGCCAGCAGGAGAGCTCTCATCGGCATCGCAGGAGTACTCGACCTTCACACGCGAAGTGTCAACCGCACTCTCCAGGCTCGAGGTAAACGCTGGGTTCGCCTCTCCCTCGAAGCGCTCGGCGTCGTCAACCTTCACCTTGAGCTTTGCCGGAGCGATCTCGAACTGGCAGGTAGCGGCACCGATGTAGCCGTGGCTGCGCAGCGTGACGACAGCGCTGTACGTGCCGGCATCGGTCGGGGCCTCCGTCGAGGAATATTGCGTACTTCCGGTACCGAAGTACCAGACCCTAAGGTCGCCCTTGCAGACCTTAGGGGCACCGGAAACTTCGGGCGCCTGCGACGCGCCATTAAAGGTAAAGTCGCCATCCGTGAACGATAGCTTTACGTGCTTTGCCTGGACAACGAGCGCAAAGCGGGCGGTCATGGCCTCGCCACGAGCATCCCTGCACGTGATATCAAAGGCGGAAACGCCCGTCTTGGACGGGATGCCCGAGAGCGTCAGGCCGCCCGAAGTACGGGAGAGCTTGAGCCCGTCGGGGAGCTTCGTCTTATCCCATGCGTACTCGTACGGAGCCTTGCCGCCCGCGGCCCCGGCAATCGTTGCGAGGTACGTGCCGTGCGCGCTCGCTGCCGGCAGCAGGTCGCCGTTAAACACAAGGGTGTCCCACGGCACGACGGAAACGGCGGCACAATCACTGTCCGCTTGCTTCTCAGTACCAAGGTAGCGTTGAGTGATGCGGCAGAAGTACTCGCCGGCTTTCTCGTCATCGAGATCCGCGAGCGAGAGCGTCTCCCCCGTCTCGCCATCGAGCGCCACGGCCTTGCCATTCGCCATGCGGAACCACTGGTAGGAAAGCTCAACCTCGGCAGCGAAACCCGTGGACGAGGCCGCGTGGTCGGCGACGTTTTTGCCTGCCTCGGCCGCAGCCGAGAGCACAGCCGAATCGCCCCCATGGACGCTCACGTCCTGCGGCTGCGCGACCACACGCGGAGCGTCCGCCTTCGCAAACTCGAACGTGACCTCCTGCGATGCGGTGACATCGCTCAGCGTTGCCTCGTACGTCCCGCCCTTGTAATCAGAAATGTCGAGGTCAACGGTCGCATCCGAGCCGGCCTGCGCGACCGTTACGCGCTCGAGGTAGCAGCCCTCGTCGGGCGTCGCCGAGAGGGTCACGTCCCCGCCCTCAACAACCGAAACCAAAGCATTGTCGACCGAACCGTTGACTGCCTTCGCCGTCACCTTGTAGTGCTCGGGCTTCTTCTTGACCGTCAGCGTGCCGGGGTCGACCGCGACATCAAAGTTCGGATCGGCGACCGCCGCGTCGATCTGGTACTCACCCGCCGGCGATTTCTTATTCGCCGAGCAGAAGTACGTAACCTTTACGTCCGAGGTGTCGCAACGGCTCACCAAGCTGGAGGTAAACTCGGGATTTTCCTGGCCCTCAAAGCGCTCGGCATCGTCGACCTTCACCAGCAACTGGGCAGGTGCAACGGAAACCGACAACTCGACGTCCTCGGCGGCAAGATAGTTTCGAGACGCCTTGGCATGGGCGACAACACGTGCCGTACCGGCGGCCTTCACCGTCGCGCAGCGTCCCTTAATCGAAACCGGGCTCGCATCGTCATCGGAATCAACCAGCTCAAAGCTCACGGGAGTCTGGGCAACGTTGTTAAACACAATAGGGTCGCCACCGTAAACACCCGAATAGCTCGTCGTTCCCGTAATGACCTGGCTTGCCTTTGTAATCGAAAACTCGGCGGACTTTTTACCCTGATAGTTGGGATCAGTCACTTTAACCGTGACGCGGTAGTTACCACTGTCGCACGGCTCCAGCGCCGTCGGACCATAGGACGTTCCATCTATACCGCGATAGGTAACGGAATAGGCAGACGCATCAAGGCCGGCAACCGCAACCACCGCACCGTGTCGTGCGCCATCGTATGTCACATCAGACGTCTCGATCGAAATATCGACCGGGGCCTTCTCGATCGTGAAGTCACAGGAGGCATTACCGACATATCCCTGGGCATCGAGCGTCGCCACCACACGATACGTGCCGGCATCCACCGGCGCCTGATCCGACGAGTAATGTGTGTCGCCCGTGCCAACATAGGTCAGTTTGACATCGTCCTCGCAGCCCTCAGGCACGCCCGAAAGCTCAGGAGCCTGCGCCGTCGCGTTGTAGACAAAGCTCTGGCCCTCAAATGCAAGCGGGGCTTCCTTCGCCTTCATGACCAGCGCGAAGCGTGCAACACACATGTTGCCCAGGTCATCAGTGCACGAAATCTTGAAGCGGCACACACCCGTAGCCAAAGGCACGCCCGAGAGCACCAAGGCACCCGTTCCGTCATCGGCCTGCGTCAGCTGCATGCCCTCGGGAACCTCAACCTCATCCAAGTTGTACACATACGGCGCCTTGCCGCCCCTGGCGCCGGCAATCACGACACGGTAGTCATCATGAGCGGTCGCCGCCGGCAGCACGCGCCCGTTGAACACGAGCGCCTCGCGAGGCACGATGGACACCGTCGCATGCTCGGTATCCGTCTTTGTCACCGTACCCAGGTAGCTCTGCGTAATGCGGCAGAAATACTCGCCCTCGCTGTCGCTGCCGAGCTGCGCAATCGAGAGGGTCTCCCCGGTCTCGCCCTTCAGCTTCACATTGCCGTCGGCAGACACGCGATACCACTGGTAGCTCAACTTAACGTCGGCGGCAGAACCCGAAGATACGGCGGCATGGACGCGAACATTACGCCCCGCCTCGGCAGCAACAGAAAGCTCAACCGGATCGCCCTCGTAAGCACTTGCATCCTGCGGCTGAGCGAGCACCTCCGGAGCCGCAGCCTTCGCGAATTCAAACGTGACCTGTTGCGGAGCACTCACGCCGCTCAGTGTGACCTCGTACGCCCCGCCCTGGTAGTCGGAAATATCAAGGTCATAGGCATTGCCGGCCGAACCGTCCTCGCCAGCCTCTTCGGCAACGGTCACGCGCGTCAGGTAGCAGCCCTCATCGGGCGTCGCCGAAAGCGTCACCTTGCCATCCGTAGCGACCGAAGCGGTCTCTGGATCAACCGATCCTTTGACCGCTCGGGCCGTCACCGTGTACTTGGGCGCCTCCGCAAAGCGTGCCGCGACGGTCATGTTGTCCTCGGGGACAAACGTCCAAACTGCATCCGTGCTCAGCGGCTCATCGCCCAACGACCCGTCGTCATTGCGCGCATACCACCCATCGAACACATACCCCGCATCGGGAACGGCAGTCAGCGTCGTCGACTCACCGTTCTCGACCTCATTGGTCACGGCATAACCCAGCGATTCGTCCTCGGAGGAACCCTCGACGCATCCGCCCTGACGCGAATCCACCGCCGTGACCGTCATCGACGCCCGCTCATAAACGGCCGTAAAGGTACGGTTGCCAAACACCACGCGGTTGATTACCGGCGTGGCCCCCACGGGCAGACCGTTCTCGTCGACCCAGTATTTAAACTTCCAGCCCTTATGCGGCACGGTAAACATAATCGCCGCGGAGTGGTAGGAGCCGCCGGTACCAAGCGCAACCATGCTAAAGCCCGCGAGCTTGGGATACGTAGCGACCTGAACATCGCAGCCCGTCTCATAGAACACAGCCGTGAGCTGCCTATTCTCCTTGGCGGTGCCGATATAGAACGCGCTATAGCTCACCGTGACGCCCGCATCGTCGACCCAGTGCGAGAAGTGGTACTTCTTCCACGGAATCGCGATCGCCATAAACATGTCGCCCCTGTCGTACGACCTGCTACCGGCAGGAATGCCGTCGACCAGAAGGGCCGTGCCGCGGAAGATGGACGAGCCCGTAACCGTAATGGTCACCTGTCCATCGGATTCGAACTGCGCGTAGTACGTCATATCCTGCGTGGCGGTCACATCGAGGGTCGTCGCGGTCTCGACAATCGAGGTACCCTCCTTGTCGGTGCTCCAGCCCACAAAGCGATAGCCCATACCGGCAACAGCGGTCAGTTCCACCTGATCGCCTACGGCAAAGCTACCGCTGCCCGTAACACGGCAGCCCCTGCTCGAGGCCTTGTCCTTTACCACGACCTCGCCCGAAACGGTCACCTCGTACGGATCGGCAAACACGGCCTGGAGCTCCAGCGCATCATCGTCGAGCCCCTCGACCATATCCTTGTCGAGCTTAACCCAGCAATGGGCGTCACAACTCAGCAGCGACTTGTTACCCTCGGCGTCCAGAACATACCAGCCGGCAAACCGTTTGGTGCCCATGGGCGTAGCGTTGAGTTCGACCGTATCACCGAACTGATAGGAGCCCTCGCCGCTCAACGTGCCCACACTATCGTCACTCAAGCTCAAAACGACCTGATAGGACTTAGGCGTAAAGGTCGCCGTATAGGTGACATCACCCGTGACCTTAACGGTACAGTCGGCGTTCTCACTGATCGTCTCGCCCTTGTCGTCCGTCCAGCCGGCAAACGAATACCCGGTGTTGGCGATCGCACGAAGCGTTGCACGGTCGCCGGCCTCATAGCCGCCAAAGCCGCTCACGGCTCCACCCTCGGCAGGCGAGGCAACCGTGCTCACGACATACGAACCCGACGCAAAGACGGCGTAGAGCGACGTGTCCTCGCGCACAGTAAATCGATAGGTTTTCTTGGAGCTCACGCATGTGCCGTTACGGAACCAGCCCACAAAAGCCGTATCCTCGGCGGCGACTGCACGCACGGTAACTACCTGTCCGGCGGCATACGTCCCCGCGCCCTTGACCGTACCCATGCTCTCTTCGCACGAGACGTCAACCGTATATTGCTTTGCCAAGAACACAGCCTGGAGCGTCGTGTCAGACGTCGGCACCACGTGATAGGTGCTATCACGGCTTACCACGGCACCCGAGGCATCGGCCCAATACTCAAACGCATAGCCCGAAAGCGCATGCGCCGTCAGCGTGGCGGCATGCCCCGCCTCGACGGTACCCGTGCCCTCGACCCAGCCGGCGGCACTCGATTCGACCAGCGAACCGGTGCCGGAATCGATTACCGTCGTGGCGTCGACTTCATAGCTTTTTGCCATAAAGCGAGCGACGTGCACATGGCTGCGCTCCTGATGGCAGGTGAACTCCGCATCGGCAGACTCAAACGTGCCGTCGGCCGTATACCAACCAGTAAAGACGTAACCGGGATTGGACGTCGCCTTAAGGGCAACCTCCGCACCGCGGTCTGCAAGGATGCGGCTCGCCTTGACGGTGCCACCCTCTGCAGGATCGGCGAGGGGCACGCAGACGGTATCGATGGGCACAAAGGCCGCGGTAATAACACAGCGCCCGGTTTTACCGCGAGCTTTGGCAACCAACGAGGTCTCGTGCTTAAGGCTCTTCAGGCGCCCGTTGACATACCAGCCCCGGAACAAAAAGCCTGGATGGGCCTTGGCCGTCAGATGAAGGGTCTCCCCCAGCTTGAATTTGTCGGTCGTGGGCTTCACCACAGTCCCGTTGCACGTCACGGTACCGCCAAGCCAAGAATCGGCCGTGACCATAACTTCGGGCTTCGAGTCGGTAAAGATCGCGGTATAGGTATCGCTCTTGGTAACCTTAACGACCAGCTCGGCGGTGTCGTACTCCTTACCGGAGTCATCCTTCCAATGGTCAAAGCGGTAGCCGTCGTTGGCCTTTGCCTTGAGCATCACCGTATCGCCGTATCCGCAGGTAACCGAAGATGCCCCGGGGTGCCCCTCGATCTCGACCGTGCCGCGCTCAACGAAGGTCTTCTTTGCCTTCGCCGTCACGGTATACGTGTTTTCCTCAAACACCGCACGCACGGTGCATTCCACGTCCTCGGGATAGAACTCGAGGTAGCTCGGGTCGGTACCCAGTAGCAGGTCCGTCTTGGCGTCATACCAGCCCTTAAAGGTAAATTGTTTGCTCGCCTCGGCCGTGAGTTCAATGCTCAGCGTGGCAGGCTCGCCCTTCATGCAGTAGCCCTCGCCGTGCACCATATATTTGCCCGCCATGGCCGCGGCAGGCTCAACGACCACGTCCACCTTGCAGGCACGCGTAAGCTTCGCCTTGATCACGCAGTCGGTAATGGGCTCAAAGGTATAGGAACGCTCGCTCGACACCAGCGTCGACGTGGTATCCGAGCCGCCGTTGCTCAAATACCAGCCGTCAAAGATATAGCCCTCAGATGGCGTGGCCTCCGCGGTCACGTGCTCGCCTTCGGGAACCTCGAGCACCATGCCGGCAGTCTCGCCGCGCCTCAGCGTAACGGTGCCGCCCTCGAGCGGGTCAGCCTCGGCACGCACAGTATGCGCATCCCTGCCGTCCATTACAGCCTCAATTCGGGCATTCCCGTTAACGCGGTATTCGCAAACTTCCTGCTTGTTGGCAATCGTGATGCCCTGCGCATCGGTTTCTCGCCACTCTACAAACCGGTACGTCTTCTCCGGATTGTCGGGGCGCACCTTGGGCCGTATCGTAAACGTGAGAATATCGCCATCCTTCGCGCGAACCTTGCCGTCCACGACCGGCACGCCATCGCACAGCACCTCGGCGCTGTCGAAGGGATCGGTATTCACCAGGATAGTCTTATCCGCCTTGCGGAAGCGTGCAACCAGATGGCGGTCGACCTCGGCCTTGAAGATATACGTACGCTCGGGCGAAACCTCGATGCCGTCCTCAAACCATCCCACAAAGGCATAGTCGGGACCCTCGCTCGCGGTGACCATAGCCTGATCGCCACGGGTGATGCTCTGCTTTACAGGGCTTGCGGTGCAGCCCGTCGAAAAATCGGCCTGAATGCCATCGGCTTCGGCAACCGCCGTGACCTCGACTTTTTTCTCGAATACGGCCGTCATCTTTACGACCTCGGGTGTCAGGTCCGTGATCGTCATCGTCTTGAGAGGAGATGTCGAGACCTCGACGCCGTTCTCTTTCCAACATACGAAGCGATAGCCGGGATTTGCGACAGCCTCGAGCGTGGCGACCGTCCCCTCATAGTGGATACCGCCGCCGGTAACGACACCGCCCACCTCGGGCTGCGCGGTGGCAATAATCTCAATCTTATGGTCGCCATGAGGCTTGGGCTTCTTGTGGTCGCCGATGATGTCCTTAATCTCCTTGAGCACCTTGGTGCCCACAGCGGCAACATCCTCAATGTTGTCGGCCATGCCGATCTCAATCACCGCATCGGCCGCGATGGGGTCGACAATCTCGCCCAGGCCATACATAGTGGCGAGAACGGCCGCAGCCGTAATCGCGGCGATGAGCGCGGCCTTCAGCGCCGCGAGTGACTCGTCGGGGTCAGTCGCCTCACGGAAATGCGCGGTGTACTGCACATCCCCCTCGAGCACAAACGTGTAGGACGGACCATCGTCGCCGGTAAAGACAACGTTGCCGAGGGCATCGGTCGCGTAGTCAAACACATAGCCGGGTAACGGGACCGCTACGACCGTTACGCGTGACCCGATGCCGTACAGACCGGTGGAAAGGAACTGTCCGAGCGGCTGACCGTTCTCGTCGACCCCGTCCACGCTCAGGACCACGCTCGCCTGCGGGGCACAGTAGCGCGGAGTGATCTCGATCTTGGAGTCGCTCTTATCCTCGGACACAGTCGCGTCCGCCTCGTTCACCGTATAGGTAAAGTCGAGCTGATCGCTCACGGCGTAGGCGTCATCGCCCTCACCCAGATACCAGCCCAGGAACAGCGCGTTATCCGTGGCGGCGGAAAGCTCAACCGTCTCGCCGGCGTTGCGATAGCAGTTTTGCGCGGTAACGCTCAGGTGCGCAAAGTCCTGCGACGAGTCGGTCGCCTGCACATCGTTGACATGTACCGCATAGTCCTTGAGCTTAAAGCGAGCCTCCAGGGACAGGTCCTTATCTGGCGTAAACGTGTAGACCGTCTCTTTGGAGATATACTTGCCGGACTCGGTGTCATACCAGCCCTTAAACGTGATGTTGTCATTGAGCATCCCCAAAGCACCGGCATCGAGCGTGACCTCGGCGCCCGCATCGATCGTCGTCGCGCCGGAAACATCGGGCAGCTCAACGCCGTCCATCAGCTTGCGTTCGCCTTTATCGATCGTTTGGGCATAGGAGATCTGGAACGACGTCGGCTCAGGCTTCTTAAGCTGTAGCGTGCCCTTGGTCTGGGTTTCAAAATGTGAATAGCCATCGTCATACACGAGCTTTACGGGCTGTCCGTCCATCGACTCATCGAAGACGTCACCGTCGCGGGGAGTCGCCGTTAGGTACTCACCCAGTTCTTCCTTTATGAGGGCTTCGTAGTTCCAAATCGATACCGTATGCGGGTAATCGAGCTCGACGCTCATGCCCTCGAGCGAAATGGTGTCCCCCGGCTCATAGGTCATGTTGTTGGGGTCGCATGAGATCTCAACGTTCTCGAGCACCTTGCCCACCGGGACGGGCAGACAGCCGTTGTACATCATCCAAACAGATTTGGGATCTCCCTTGCTGTACTTCGAAATCATCTTGGCGGGGACCATGACCGTCATGTTGTATTTGGGGAACGTGTCGGTGTTAATGAGCACCGCATGGTTGCATCCAAAGAACACGGTCTCGAGATTGGTGCTGCCAAACGCCTTTTCCGGCAACTCCTCGATCTTGGAGTTATATGGCAGCGTCAGCCCGCCGCTCAAGTCGGTGCCGTAGAAGCAGGTGTGGCCAAGCGTTTCGACCGTTGTGTTGCTCTCGAGCCCGGTGGTAGCAAGGTTCAAGCAGAACCTGAATGCGCAAACGCCAATCGACGTAATGGAGGTATTCTTGTCCAGGCCGGTATCGGTCAGAGCCTTGCAGCCTTCGTAGGCTCTGTCGGGAATCGATGTGAGGCCGACAACCTTGTCGAGCCCCGTGGACACCAGCCCACTGTCGGCAAACGCGGCATAGCCCATCGAGCCAATGGTAGCAGTCTCGCTGATGTTCAGGCTCGCAAGCGACTCGCAGCCATAGAACGCCTCTTTTCCGATGGTGCCGATGGTCATACCGGAAAGGCTGATATCGGTGAGATTCGGGCAGTTATAGAAGGCGTGCAATCCAATTTTAGAAATGGAGCTATTCTCAAAGCGCACTGAGCGCAGATTGGCAGAGTCGGCGCAGAGCTGTGCGTCGACTTCATCAACCCCGTAATCGACAATCAAATTCGTTACCATTCGACCATCGACAGAGTTCTCGCGCGGGTTGTTTTCATCGATTTCTACCGTAAGATTTCCGTTTGCATCGCACGGATACAGATAGTAGTTGGGCATGAGCTTGGCATACTCGTAGGCCGCCTGCTGCAGGTTGCCCTTGCTGTACGCGACAAGGCGCGTGTAGCCATCGTCATACACCAACTGTATGGGTTCTCCGTCCATCGACTCGTCGAAGACATCACCATCGCAGGGGGTCGCCGTAAGGTATTCGCCGAGTTCGTCCTTTATGAGCGCTTCGTAGTCGCTATCCATCGTCGAATGAGGATATTGAAACGTGACGCTCATGCCCTCGAGCGAAATGGTGTCACCCTGCCGATAGGCCATCTTGTCGGGATCACGCGAGACCTTAATCTTTTGAAGCATCTTGCCCACGGGGACAGGCAGGCTGCCATTGCAACTCTCCCAAACCTCTTTGGGGCGACCGCTTGCGTATTGCGAAACCATCTTGGCAGGGACCATGACAGTCATGTTTTGCTTGGGGAACGTGGTGGAATTAATGAGCACCACATGGTCGCATCCAAAGTACACAGTTTCAAGCTTAGAGCCATAGAACGCACGACTCGGCAGTTCCTCGATCTTGGAATAAAGGGGCAGCGTCAGCCCGCCGCTCATATTGGTCCCGGAGAAACAACCTTCGCGGAGCGTCTTGATCGTCGTATTGTTCTCGAGTCCCGTCGTCGCAAGGCGAGAGCAGTTTTTGAACGCATTAACGCCGATTGATGTGATAGATGTGTTCCCTCCCAGACCGGTATCGGTCAGAGCGCTGCAGCCATTATAAGCGTTCTCAGGAATCGAACTGAGACCAACGACCTTGTCGAGACCCGTAGACCGCAGCCCGCTCCAGGCAAACGCGGCATCGCCCATAGAGCCGATGGTAGCAACGTCATTAATGTTCAGGCTCGTAAGCGATCCGCACCCAGAAAACGCCTCTGTTCCGATGCCCCCAATGGTCATACCGGAAAAACTGATATCGGCGAGATTCGAGCAACCAGAAAAGGCGTGTAGTCCAATTGAAGAAATAGAGCTGTTCTCAAAACGTACCGAGCGCAGATTGGAGGAGTACTCACAAATATATCCGGGGACCCCATCCACTCCGTAATCAACGATCAGGTTGGTCACCAATTTACCATCGACAGAGTTCTCATACGGGTCGTTTCCATCAATTTCTACCGTAACGCTTCCGCCAGCATCACACGGATACACATAGCCGTTCGGCATAAGCTTGGCATACTCACAGACCGTTGGGTCCTCATACACGAGGGGATCGACTTCGCTGTCATCGGACGAGGGTTCCGCCGTGGCAACCAAGCTCTTTGCTGCATCAGAATCGGTCGCGGAGCTCGAAAGGTCTTGGGCCAAGCTCGACGTGGAAGTGCTGGTATCCGAGCTGGACGATTCGTCCTGAGCGTTATTCGTTTGGTCGGAAGTTGTGGATGAGCTGCCCTCGCCCGAAGACGACGCGTTATCGACCGCATCGACATCAGCGTCAGAGCTCGAGTCGGTCTCTTGGGCCTCGCTCTCGACGGCGACCGCCCCGGCATCATCGGCATAGGCCGTGCTGGGAGCAAGGGGTATCGAGGTCACGACCATCGCGACCGAAAGATAGACGACTAAAAACCTATAGAGGGCAGCAGTGATCCTGTTCATAGGAACCTTCCCGCAATTCGCAAAGATACAGGGGCCCGGCGTGGGCCATCATTTCACATTACCCTGTATAAGCGACAATGCGGGAAGGTAGCGTAAACGGTTTATCTAAGGGCGCAAAAGGTTGGTCTAATCGCAGCTCAAATCGCGCAGAGCCTCAATCGCCATGTCGACTTCCTCGGCCGTGTTGAAGTAACCAAACGAGAACCGAACCACGCCCTGGCGCTCGGTTCCCAGCGCACAGTGCATGAGCGGGGCACAATGGGCACCGGGGCGCGTAGCAATCCCCCACCCCTGCACGAGCGCGTCCGAAATCTCGGCCGAATCGATATTGCCCACGTTGAGCGAGACGATCGCCGAGCGTGCTGACTGGTCGAAGGCACCGTAGAGTTTGATTTCCGGAATCTCACGAACACCGGCGAGAAAGCGATCGGCCAGGGCGCGTTCGTGAGTCGCGATCGCTTCAACTCCACCCTGTGCCTCGATAAAATCAAGGCCTGCGGAAAGGCCCGCTATGCCGTGACCGTTGAGCGTGCCCGCCTCGAGCCGCGTGGGCCACTCCATGGGCTGCAACGCATCGAAGCTGTGCACGCCCGTGCCGCCCATGGCCCAGGGCGCCACGTCGACGCCCTCCGCCACGGCCAGGCCGCCGGTGCCCTGCGGGCCCATGAGCCCCTTGTGGCCGGTAAAGCACACCACGTCGAGCCCCATGGCCTGCATATCGATATGCGCCGTACCGGCAGACTGCGAGGCATCGACGATCACAAGCGCACCCGCGGCATGTGCCAAGGCCGCCACGCGCGCAATGTCGACCGCGTTGCCGGTCACATTAGAGGCATGCGTCACCACCACGGCACGCGTACCGGGCGTGACCAGCCGCTCGAGCTCGTCATAGTCGAGCACGCCGTTCGCGTCGCAGCCGGTATGCTCAACGGTCACGCCCCGCTCAGCCGCCAGGCGGTTGAGCGGACGCAGCACGGAGTTGTGCTCGAGCACCGTCGTGACCACGCGGTCGCCGGGGCGCACCACGCCGTTAATGGCCGTGTTGAGCGCCGCCGTCGAGTTGGGCGTAAAGCACACATGGTCCGCCCTCGGGCAACCCAAGAGGCGCGCGAGCTTGACACGACAGCCGTGGATGGTGCGCGCGGCATCGAGTGCGCCCGATGTAGCACCGCGCCCGGCATTGCCGAGCGAACACATCGCCTGCGTCACGGCATCGATCACCGTCTGCGGCTTATGCATGGTCGTCGCCGCGTTATCCAGATAGATCATCGCACGACCTCCCACATGTCGATCACGGTAAAGCCCTCGGTGGGAACGCTGGCCGCGGCAAGCTCGCCGCGCAGCAAATCCTCATCCGCAGGCAAGGCCTTCCAAGCCAGGCCGCAGCCGGCAGCGACCTCCCCGGGCACGGGAATCGTGCGTCCGGGAAGGCCACGTTCTGTGCACAGGGACTCGCAGCCCATGGCGGCCGCCGTGGTGGGAAACGTGATGACCAGTGCCGGGCGTTTCTCCCTCATGGCAATCCCATCCAATGAGCTACGGGCGCACGACGCGCACGGCCTGCTCCATCTTCTCCACGATCACGTACATGTTGGTGACCTCGC
>ERZ1034876.854-NODE-854-length-14633-cov-7.214501_pt1 | contig 14633 bp, 10 predicted proteins | sample MGYA00520698_ERZ1034876 | MGnify/ENA primary metagenome ERZ1034876 (study PRJEB33766, sample SAMN09781723) | gut metagenome | biome: gut microbiome | host: Homo sapiens | place: Madagascar | study: EMG produced TPA metagenomics assembly of the PRJNA485056 data set...
CGACGAGCTTTCCTGAGCCCTCGTCGTCGATGCGCAGCACTGATACGCCGTATTCGCAGGTCACACTCGCATCGATGACGGCCTGCTCCTCTTGCGCCGCGTATTCGGGGCCGGTGAGCTCGGCCTTCATGCGATGCAGGCCGAAGCCGTTGTGCACGCATTGCTTGAGCACGCCTCCCGGGCGCTTCTCCCGATCGACCATGGCCACGCGAGCCGCGCCCGCACGTCGCGCGCTCACCGCCGCCGCCATGCCCGCAGCGCCGCCTCCGATGACGACCACATCGAAGCTGTCCTCGATCCTTGCGCGCCCGCCCGGCTCAGCCTGCCGCGAGCCCGCTTCCGCATGCCGCCCGCGCGCCTCCGAGCGCGGCTCGTCCGCCACGCCAAAGGGCCCGCCCGCAACGGCGGGCTTGCCCGCGCGCACCAGCTCGACATAGTCGGCGCGAGCTGACGCAATCATCTTCGAGCCGGGAAGCCGCTTGTCGATCGCGTCGGGCGAACAGCCCAACTCGCGCGACATGATCTCCACAAGCTCCGGCGAGCAGAAGCCGCCATGGCAGCGCCCCATCGTAGCGCCCGTGCGCCACTTGATCGCATCGAGCGAGAGCACGGGAAGGGGGCCATGCAGCGCGCGCACCACTTCCGCCTCGGTCACCTCGCAGCAGCGGCAGACCACATGCCCGAACGCCGGATCGCTCGCAATAGCATGTTCTCGCTGCTCATCTGTCATAGCCGTGAAGGGAAGCTGTGGCGCGCGGCGCGGATTAAACGACGGATTGCCGCCCGCCCCCAAGCGAGCCGCAACCTGAGAGGCGATGAAGGTCGCCACCGCAGGAGCAGACGTCAGGCCAGGCGATTCGAAGCAGGCGATGTTGAAGAACCCGGGCACATCCACCGCCTCGCCGATGACGAAGTCGCCCGATTCGCCCGCCGCGCGCAGCCCCGCGAAGTTCGTGATAGCACCGCGGGGAGAAGCTGCAGGCCAGGTGCGGTGCGCTCTCTCAACAATGTCGGAGAGCCCCTCCTGCGTCGTTGAAAGGTCGGTCTTGGAAGTCTGGGAAACCGAGTTCGGGCCGATGAGCATGTTGCCGTGAATTGTGGGTGTGACGAGCACTCCCTTGCCGAGCGGGCCGGGCACCTGAAACATCGTGTGCTCGAACGTGGCGGCGTATTCGGTGTCGTAGAGATAGTACTCGCCCCGACGCGGCGTGATGGAGAAGCGCTCCCCCGAGACCATATTGTTCAGCTCGTCGGCGAAAAGTCCTGCCGCGTTCACGACTGCCCGCGCGAAGAAGCGCTCCCCCGAAGCTTCGAGGTTAAAACCGCCGTCCACGCGAACGATGCGCTCCACGCGGTGATCGAACAGGAACTTCACGCCGTTGCCGCATGCGTTCTCAGCCGCCGCGAAGGCGAAGCCATAGGGATCGACGATGCCGCCCGTCGGAGCCACGAGCGCGCAGGCGACCTCGGGAGAGACATTCGGCTCCATCTCGCGCGCCCGACTCCCCGACACGATGCGCACGCCCTCAACCCCGTTCGCGTCAGCGCGGCGGACAAGCTCATCGAGCTTCAAACGGCCCTCGTCATCGAAGGCGAGCACCATCGACCCGTTGCGGCGGAACTGCACGCCAAGCTCGTCGCACCAGCGCGGATACGCCTTCGAGCCCTCGACGTTGAAGCGCGCCTTGAGCGTACCGGGCACGGGATCGAAGCCCGCATGCACAATAGCGGAATTCGCGCGCGTAGCACCGCAGGCGACATCGTTGCCTGCCTCGAGCACGCAGATGGACAGGTCGTATCGCGCAAGTTCGCGGGCCGCCGTGCACCCGGCAATGCCAGCTCCGACGACCACCACATCGAAGGAACAAGCCTTCCCTTCCTGCATATGCGAACCTATCCTTTCCTCTTCGTTCCTCGACCGCGTTGTCCCTCACCAGGGGATTCCTTGCGATTAACCCTGCCGGTATGCGAATGGGGAACCTTGCCCTTGCCGCCGCCTGGATGGGAATTCCCGCTCTTGCCGCCGGGCGAGCGCCAGGCTTCATCCTTGCCGCCACTCTGCCGGGCCGGCTTGCCCTTGCCGCCGGTCGAGCGAGGCGACTTCCCCTTGCGGCTGAGCGCGCTACCCGAAGAGCCGCTCCTGCGGGCATCCCCCTTCGACGCACCCTTCCCCTTCGACGACGCGCCCCCACGGGCCCCCTCCGGCCGCACGAGACATTTCGCGTCGAAGCCGATAAGGTCCTCCCTGCCGGCGCGGTGCAGCGCCTCGCGCACCAGGTCGCGATTCTTCGGGTCTCGGTATTGGATGAGCGCGCGTTGCAGCGCCTTCTCGTGCGGGTTTTTCGGCACATAGACCGGCTTCATCGTGCGCGGATCGAGCCCCGTGAAGTACATCACCGTGGCAAGGCTTCCGGGCGTCGGGTAGAAATCCGACACCTGCTCGGGGTTAAATCCCATATCGCGAACGAATTCTGCCAGCTCAACGGCCTCTTTCATGGTAGACCCCGGATGCGAGGACATAAGATAGGGAACGATAAACTGCTTCTTGCCCGCGCGGGCGTTCTCCTCTTCGAACAGCGAGACGAAGCGCTCGTAGATTGCGTGGTCGGGCTTGCCCATGCACGACAGGACGCCATGGGAAACGTGCTCGGGTGCGACCCGGAGCTGTCCGCTCACGTGGTGCTCGGCCAGCTCGCGCACGAACTCCCGCCCATGCTTCTCGTCGAGCATCACGTAGTCGAAGCGAATGCCCGAGCGAACGAACACTTTCTTCACGCCGGGAACCTCGCGCAGCTCGCGCAAGAGGCGAATGTAGTCGGAATGATCGGCGATGAGCTTCCTGCATGGTTCGGGCGCTAAACATCTTCTCCCCCGACAAGCGCCATGGTCCACCTGCTTGCGGCAGGCGGGCGCGCGGAAGTTCGCCGTCGGGCCGCCGACGTCGTGGATGTAGCCTTTGAAGTCGGCGTCGTGCGTCATCTCCTCAGCCTCCGCGACAAGCGAGGCACGGCTGCGCACCTGCACGACGCGCCCCTGGTGGAACGTGAGCGCACAGAAAGCGCACTCGCCGAAGCACCCGCGATTGCTCGCGAGCGAGAACTTCACTTCCTTGATAGCGGGAACCCCGCCCGCCGCATCGTAGTCGGGATGCGCGGCGCGGACGAACGGCAAGCGATAGACCGCATCGAGCTCGGCGGTCGAAAGCGGGGCGGCTGGCGGGTTCTGCACGACAAACTCGTGCTCGCCATAGGGCTCGACCAGGCGTTTTCCCGTCACGTGGTCGCTGTTCGCGTATTGTATGGCGAAACTTTCCGCGTAGGCGCGCGGGTTGGCGCGCATGGCGCCGTAAGCGGGCAGCAGCTCGTAGTCGTAGACATGCTCAAGCGAGCGCGTGCGGAACACCGTGCCATCGATAAAGGTAAGGTCGCTTACCGAAAGCCCCGAATTCAAGGCGTCGGCGATCTCCACGATGGAATGTTCCCCCATCCCGTATGACACAAGGTCGGCATTCGAATCGAGCAGGATCGACCGCTTAAGCGAGTCCGACCAGTAATCGTAGTGGGCAAGGCGGCGCAAACTCGCCTCGATGCCTCCGATGATGATGGGAACGTCCTTGAACACGCGCCTGATCAGGTTCGAGTACACCACAACCGCGTGGTCGGGGCGCAGCCCGCCCTCACCCCCAGGAGAGAAGGCATCCGAGTGGCGGCGCTTCTTGGCGACCGTATAGTGATTCACCATGGAATCCATGTTCCCCGAGCTCACGAGGAACCCCAGACGCGGGCGCCCGAGCGCGGCGACGCTTTCCGGATCGCGCCAATCGGGTTGGGCGATTATGCCGACCTTGTAGTGGTTCGCCTCGAGAAGACGGCAGATGATTGCCGCGCCGAACGACGAGTGATCCACATACGCATCGCCCGACACGTACACGAAGTCGCACTCGCCCCAGCCGCGCTCGCGCATGTCCTCGCGGTTCACGGGAAGAAACCGCGCACGATAAGCGCGCGCACCCTCCGCCGCCTGCTTATCGGAGCGAGTCCGTTCCCCAGGCCGCTCCCCTGCCCGCGCAGCGTCCTTGCGATTCGCCGAGCGCTTCGTCATGAGCGCGCGCTTTCGCCTTGGTAGGGAACGACGACGCGCAGGGCGCGCGGGGCAATCGAGATGTGGTAGGAATCGGCCACGAGCGCCTCCCCATCGATCTGCACAGGAAGCGGCGCGTCGAAGCGAAGGTCGATCGACGCCGCGCGGCGAAACTCAATCTGCTTGAAGCGCGTATGATGGGCATCCTTCGCCATAAGGAAGATGAAGGTACCGGAAAACCGCGTCAACGGCGGATGCGCGATGCAGATATCGAACAGGCCGTCGTCGGGCGCAGCGTCGGGGCAGATGCGGAAGCCGCCGCCGTAAGTCTGCCCAATCTGAACCGCGAAGAGATACGACTCGCCGCAGACAGGCTCGCCGCCGTCGAGCACAGCAGTGTAGCGGCGCAGGTCCATATGGTGGAGCAACTGGTCGATACCCGACTGCAGATAGAGCATCGTTCCCGTCTTCCCCGTTCGGGCGCGGCGTTCGACGGTATCGAGCGCAATTGCCGCATCCAGACCGAACGACAACGTCTCCAAGAACCATCGATCGTTGCATTTCCCCACGTCATGCGAGCGCAATTCGCCATCGCACAGCTGCAGGACCGCCGTGGGAAGGTCGGTCGACATGCCGAGCGTGCGCGCGTAGTCGTTGCCCGAGCCGACGGGCAGCAGTGCGAAAGCAGGCCGCTCACCTACCGGAACTTCCATGAGACCGCAGGCAACCTCGTTTGCGATACCATCGCCGCCGAGCGCGCAGACGCAGTCGAACCCGCGCGACGCGGCACGGGCGGCGATGTCGCTCGCCTGCCCCGGATACTCGGTGAACTCAAGCGCGAAGGCGTCTTCCCCTAACGCAGACGCAAGCAAGGCGCGCGCCCGAAAAGCGCACGCCTTGCCTTCACCGTTTTGCGCAACGGGGTTCGCGATGATGAGCAGTTTTCGAAAGCAATGTGACATGCCCCGTATTATACGACATGCCCCGCTTGCATTCGCTACATCGCCTAAGGTTTGGCGACCACCAGAGCGTTCTCCAGATACAGCAGCTGGCCGTAATTCAGGGTAACCGTTACCTTCTGGGTGAACGTTTGCACGGCCGTGCTCTCGGGAGCGAGAAGCTCGCTCGGGAGGGTCGCCACTCCATACTTCGCCGGACCCGAGGTCGCATCGGCCATCGGGATGATGTCATACGTTCCCGCGGCAAGATCGTAGCCGACGTCGTACATGCCCCAGCCCCGGATCTCACTCGCCGGCGAGCTCCTGTGATAAGGCACGGCAACGGCGCCGGAGATACCTACCCTCATACCCGGCTCAAGCTTCATATACCCGCGATACCCGAAATACGCAGCGTAAAGCGGCGCGTCGTCCGGGTTTGCACCCGCGTGGTACACCTCGATGTAGCCGGGATAGTAGCCGTCGGCGCTGTCAAGCGCGAACCAGCCGGTGGGGATGTTCACGCCAGCGATATAGGAGCCCAGCCCGAAGCGCGGAACTGCCATCTCGTTGAGCACGTCGCGATCGAGCACGGAGACCATCTTCGCGAACATGGAGCGATCGGCGGTGTCCTGCGGCTTGATCAGGCGCACGACCGAGCCACCCCAATACATCTCCACACCGGTGATGATCTGGTTGTTCAGGCACCACGCGACCTCGTTTCGCGCCCATTCGCTCACCTCGTAGTTGTCGGGCATCTGCGCGAACAGGTAGCCGTGAGTCGTCGTGGAAATGCCCGCATGGATCCTGGCGAAGTTCACGAGCATCTTGCAGAGCTCTTCGCGCGTGACGCTTTGATACGGGCGGAACGTGCCGTCGTCGTAACCTTGAACGATTCCCGCCTTGCTCGCCCAGCTCAGCGGCACCGTGAAGAACTCGTCGGGCGGCACGTCGATAAAGCTGTAGCCGTACTCCTCGGGCGAGCCCGCGATACGCCACAGCACCGTAACCACCTGCCCACGCGTCACCGGATCGTAGGGCCCGAACATGCCCGACTCATCGTAGCCACGCATAAGCCCATGCTGGAGGGCGTACCCCAAGATGTCGTCGTTCGCAAACCACTCGCCTGGGTCGACATCGCTGAAACCGTAGTTGGGAAAATGTTCGGTTGCGAACGATTGCGTCTCGATAGCGCCAGCCGAATCACCCGGCGCAGGCTCGCCTCCCTGTCCCAGCGCGAATGCAGCCGCAGGAACAAGCCCTACCGCAAGCAAGCAGGCAAGCATGACTCCAAATAGACGTCGTCTCATGGCTCCTCCTCATCGTCGGAAAATCCACACGGCGTATACCGCATCAGATTCAGTATACGGTGCGCGACGAGCAAACCTTCAGCGCGCATGCGCGATTGGGACACCGGAGCCAAAGAAAAGCGCCCCGCTGAACCTTACGTCCAACGGAGCGCTTGCGAAGGCGGAAGAGGCTTCTAAGCAGGGCCTCACCCCTCCATGTGATTCAGGAAAACGACTAGTCGGCTATTCGGCAGCGTCCGCAGCGTCAGCCTCGGCCTTGTCAGCGTCAGCCTGCTCGCCCGCGATCCTGATGTTCGCGTGCTCGAGCAGCCAGTTGTTCGCCTTCAGACGCTCAGCAGCCTCGCGCAGCATGAAGCCGCGGCCCGTCTGCTCGAGGCGCTGACGCAGCATCTTGGGGTTCACCTGCGGATTCATAGCGCGGCAGGCGGCATTGATGTCGTCATCGTTCAGCACGAGGTGCTCGTGGCGGAACAACGCGTCGAGAGCGAATCCCTGCACGAGCAGCTCGCGGATCTGCATCATCATCATCATGCCGAACTGCTGCTGGCCGCCCTGCTCCTCGATGAAGGCGTCGAGGGTCTTACCCTGCTGCTGAGCGGTCTGGCGCACGTTGTTCATCAGCTGCTCGCGCATTGCCTCGTAGACCTCGTCGGCGATGCTGCCCTGGAAACGACGGGCGAGCTCGCTCGCAGCGAGCTGACGGTTGTAGTCGTCGTACTGCTCACGGCCCTGCTTCTCGAGGCTCTCGCGGATGTTGTTGCGGAAGTCGTCGGCCGACTTGTACATCGGCATGTACTTCGTCACCCACTCGTCAGTGATGGCGGGGATGACCTTCTTCTGAATCTCGAGAACGGTGGCGCGGCATTCCACCTTCTGGGTGCACTCATTGCCGTCGTCGTCGAGGCTCGGGCCCTCGAAGGTGAACTCCTTCGTCTCGCCAACGTTCATGCCGATGATGTTCTCGTCAAAGCCGTCGGGCATGTAACCGGCGCCCGTGGTGTAGGTGCGGCCCTCGGTGGTCAGGCCCGGCATCGGCTTGCCGTCCTCGGAGCACTCGAGCTTCACCTTCACGCTGTCGCCCTTCGCAACCGGATGCGGGTCGTCGGCGACGTACTCGGCGTAGTGCTCTGCCGTCTCGTCCATGTGGCGCTGGACCTCGTCTTCGCTCACCTCGAAAGGCTGCACCGTGATGGAAACCGGCTCATAGGAAGAGAGCTCGTAGTTGGGCTTCGGGAGCACCACGACGGTGAACGCGAACTCACGGTCGCGGGCGATGGCGCGATCGTGCTCGGCCTTCGGCGGGTACGCGGGCGTGAGGTTCTTCTTGTCGATGGCATAAGGGACAAGACCCTCGATCGCCTGCTCCTGCACGATGGAGTCGAGGTTCTTGATGCCCATCTGCTCCTCGGCGACCTGAGCGACCGTCTTGTCCTTTTCCGGGCGCAGGCCCATCTGCTGAGCGAACTGGATGTAGGCGTTTTGCAGCACCTCGTTCACCTCAACGGGCGTTGCGACGCATTCGAGACGCAGCTTGCCGTCATCGAGCTTTCGCTGAGTAACCTTCATTGAACTAGTTCCCCTTTCGAATGAGAAAACTCCAACTCATTTGTAGAAATTGTAGCGCAACTTGCGCGATGCGCATCCTGCAAGACGTATGAAAGGGACGGATTGCTCCCTCATCTTCGGCAATTCGCAGGTACAAGTAGGCGCCTATTCGTTCGATTTCAGGCTTTCGACCATATCGATCCGGCGCAGCTTCGGGCGCATGGCAAGCGTCACGATCACCGAGAACACCATGGTGAGCAAAAACGCGATGATGAAGCTTGCCGCATGGATGTCGCGGCCGAACATGACCTGATCCACCTCGGCCGTCACCACGACGAAGCCTTCCATCACGATGCCGAGCAAAAGACCCACAAGCGCACCGATCACGGCAAGCAGAAGCGTTTCGCGATAAATGTAGGCATCAACTTCGCGCGGGGTGAAGCCGAGCACCTTCAGCGTGGCTATCTCGCGGATGCGCTCGGTGATGTTGATGTTCGTCAGGTTGTAAAGCACGACGAACGCGAGCAGGGCCGCCGCAATCACGAGGACCACGACCACACTGTCGACGCTCTTGAGCATGGTTCGGTAACTATCGATGGTCTCGTCGTTGTAGGTGACCGTCTTCACGCCATCGGTCGCCAGAAGCTCGTCGGAGAGGACCTCGCGCGCACCCTCGTCTTCCACCTCGTTCGCATAGAGCGTGGTGAACACAGGTTCCTCGCCCATCACCTGCTCGTAGAGTGCCGGCGTGAAGTAGACGTAGTGCCCGACGTAGTTCTCCATGATGCCTGCCACGGTGACCTCGCGCCCGTCGCCCGTCGCGTCGCCCACTGCGTCCTCATCGAAGATGGAAAACGTGCTGCCCACCTCAAGGGAGAGCTCCATCGCGAGCTTCTCGCTCACGAGCACGCCGTCGTCGGAGAGCGCAAGCTCCTCGTGCCCCTCGCGCGTTCGCGTCGTGATGAAGTCGGAGAAGGCGTCGGGATGCTCGGGCACGATGATGTCGATGCGGTGCTGGCTTATGTCCGCGCCGTCGCCGGAGACGGACTGCGCCTGCTTGTTCGCGGCGGCAAGCCAGGTGAAATCTCCCGAGGCGTCTTCCCTAACCCGCTGTTCCACCTGGGATTTCTCATCAGGCGTGCAATCGGAGTCCATACGGACGATGGTGTTGTAGTGGTAGAGCTCGCCGTATTGCTTGTCGATGATGTCATTGATGGCGTTCTGCAGCCCCAAGCCCGTGAGCAGAAGCGCCGTGCAGCCGGCGATGCCCACGATCGCCATGATGAAGCGACGCTTGTAGCGGAAGAGGTTGCGCGAGGTGACCTTCCAGGAGAACGACAGGCGACGCCACACGGGGCGGATACGCTCGAGCAGAATGCGCTTGCCCGCCTTGGGCGCGCGCGGAAGCACGAGGAACGCCGGGCGCTCGCGCAGCGTCGAGGCCGCGGCGAACCAGGTGGCGATTACAGTGATCCCCACGCCGAGCCCCGCGGCGGCGGCGGTCATGGCGGGATCGACCGGGCACGGCCGACACGGAACGGCGTAGATGATCGCGTAGGCGCCCATGATGAACCAGGGCAAAAACTTCGAGAGCGCAACGATGCCGATGATCGCACCGACGCCGCTTGCCACGATGGCGTAGATGAGGTACTTCGAGGTGATGCGCGCCTTGCTGTAGCCGAGCGCCTTGAACGTGCCGATGAGCACACGCTCCTCCTCCACCATGCGCGTCATGGTGGTAAGCGAGACGAGCGCCGCCACGAGGAAGAACAAAAACGGGAAGACCTGCGCGATCTGGTCGATGCGGCCCGCGTCCGACTTGAAGCTCTCGGCGCCGATATTCTTCGTGAGGTCGAGCACGTACACCTCACCCTCGGTATCGGCGATCGCGTCCACGTCAGCTTGGGCATCGGCAAGCTTCGCCTCGGCGTCGGCGAACTGCTCCTCAGCATCTGCGCGCTGAGCGGACAGCTCGTTTGCACCCTCTTCATATTGTGCGAGGCCGTCCTCGTATTCGGAGCGCCCCGACTCAAGCTGCCTGCGGCCCGACTCCAACTGGGCGCGACCGCTGTCGATAGTCGCCTGCGAGCTTGCAAGCTGGGCCTCAGCGGCGTCCATGCTCGCCTGCGCCTGGGAACGCTGCTCAGCAAGCTGGGCACGCCCCTGCGCAATCTGCTCGGGAACGCCCGCGGTCTGCGCATCGATTTGCGCGATGGCCGCTTCGAGCTGCGCCGCTATGTCGTGTGCGCCCGCCGCCTGCGCTTGAGCAAGCTGCTCGACAAGCCGAGCACGCTGTGCCATGGCGGCGTCATAGCTTGCCTGGGCGGCGTCGAGCTGGGCCTCGGCAGCCGCGAACTGCTCCTCGGCAGCCGCGCGCTGGGCTTCAAGTTCCGCCCGCCCGCTATCGACCTGCGCCTGTCCGCTCGCAAGATCGCGAGCGCTCGAGTCGAGGGTCGCCTGCGAGCTCGCGAGCTTCGCGACCGCGTCGTCAAGTTCCGCCTTCGCATCGTCAAGTTCCGCCTGCGCATCGTCGAGCTTCTGGAGCGCATCGGCTCGCTCGGCCTCGAAGTCGGCACGGCTCTCGTCAAGTTCCGCCTGCGCATCGGCCCGAATACCGTCGAGACGCGAAGCGAGCAGATCATCCGAAATGCCGTTAATGCGCGAAGCCGTCGCATCGACAAGCGATTGGTAGTCATCGGTTGCCCAACGCGCCTCGCGAGCGCCAGCGACGGTGACGAACGCCTCGGTATAAGGAAAATCCTCCGCGAAGGCGCCTTCGGGAACATAAGCAAAGGTTGCGAGCTGCCCCGACCCGAGAGACGTTGACCCCACCGAGGTCGAGCACGTGTAATACGAAGAGCGCACGAAACCCGAAACCGTGTACTCGTGGACGGCGAAGGTATCGTCGAGGTCGGAGGTCCCCTCCGCAAGCAGGACCTTATCGCCGACGCTCACCTCGGTCGACCACACCGTGTCAGCGGACAAAAGGCACTCGTCATTCGATTCGGGCCACGACCCTTCGACCAGGATGGGCCGGTTGATATAGTTCAGGTCCTCGGATTCGACATTCAGCCCATCGTCGCATTCGCTCGCCCGAGCCTTATCAACATTGAGGGAATGGATACGCGTTGTGTACTGCACGCCGTCAATCTGCGCGATGACGTCGGACTCGTAAGCAGGCATGACGCCGCTTACACCTTCTATCTGGGAAATCTCATCGATCTGATCATCGGTGAACCCGAGCGACGAGACGACGCGCAGATCACACAGGTTGGTCGCGTCGTAGTATGTATCGCCCGCAAGACGCATATCGGGGCCGGTGAGGCGCAAGCCCGCATAGAAGCCGCACCCGAGCGCCGCGATGATGGCAATAGCGAGGAAGCGCCCAAGCGAATGGGTGATCGATCGGACTACTTCTTTGCGGAATGCCCCTGCCATCGGCTACCACTCAATCGTTTCGGCGGAGGCGGGGTGGGCGTTTTGCTCCACGGCGGCAACCTTGCCCTCGCGGATATGGATCACGCGGTCGGCGATGTCGGTGAACGCGGAGTTGTGCGTGATGAGCACGACGGTCTTACCCGTGTTCGCGCACGTGTCCTGCAAAAGCTTCAGGATGGCCTTGCCCGTCTTGTAGTCGAGGGCACCTGTGGGCTCGTCGGCCAAAAGCACCTTCGGGTTCTTTGCGAGCGCACGGGCGATCGCGACGCGCTGCTGCTCGCCGCCCGAGAGCTGCGAGGGAAAATTGTCGATGCGATGAGAAAGGCCCACTTCGGCGAGCACCTCGGCGGCATCAAGGGGATCAGTGCAAATCTGGCTTGCGAGCTCAACGTTCTCGAGCGCTGTCAGGTTCTGCACGAGATTGTAGAACTGGAACACGAAGCCGATGTCGTAACGGCGGTAATACGTAAGCTCCTTCTCGTCGAACGCGCTCACCTCGCGCCCGTCAAGCATAATCGTGCCCGACGTGCAGGAATCCATGCCGCCGAGCATGTTTAAAAGCGTTGTCTTACCCGAGCCCGATGGACCAACCACGACGACGAACTCGCCTTTCTCGACTTTGAACGACATACCGTCGACGGCGGCGACCTCAACCTCGCCCATCTGATAGATTTTGCGGACATCGCGGAACTCGATAAACGCCATGCGGACTCCTCGAAATATCGTCGTTTGTCCCATTATAGCGAAACCACACCGTTAAACGCGCTCGAGGTTGCTCAAGAGCAAAGGATAACGGGCATCGAGATAGAAAAAGCCCCAGGTCAAATAACCTGGGGCTAGTTAGCAGGCGTTAAACGCTCAGAGATAGGACTCTAGGCGTTGAACAGCTCGATGGAATCGCCTTCCTTGAGCGTGACCATAGCCTTCTTCCACGTACGGGTACGGCCAGCCGCACCGCGCATGCGCTTCGGTTTAGACTTCACGTTCAGGGTGTTCACCTTGGTCACCGTCACGTTGAAGATGGCCTCAACTGCCTGACGGATCTCAACCTTGTTGGAGGTCTTGGCGACCTCGAAGGTGTAGGTGTTCTTCTCCATCATGTCGTAGCTGTGCTCCGTGATGACGGGGCGGATGATAACCTCGCGAGGATCCTTCATTTATGCAAGCACCTCCTCGATGCGGGCCAGGGTGGACTCAGTCAGCACGAGCGTCTTGTTATCCAAGAAGTCGTAAGTGTTGATCATGCACACCGGGACGATGGTGACGGTCGGAATGTTGCGGAAGGACTTGTAGGTGTTGATGTCCTCGTTGCCGATCACGAGCGTCGCGCGACCCTCGATGCCGAGCGCCTTCAGGGCAGCAACGGCATCCTTGGTGCAGGGCTTCTCGAAGTTCCAATCAGCGACGACCATGAGCTGGTTGTCGGCGAGCTTCGCGGAGAGCGCAGAGCGCATCGCGAGCTTGATCTCCTTCTTGTTCACCTTCATCTCGTAGGAGCGGGGGTGCGGACCGAACACGGTGCCGCCGCCAGCCCATTGAGGTGCGCGGATGGTGCCCTGACGAGCGCGGCCGGTGCCCTTCTGGCGCCACGGCTTCTTGCCGCCGCCACGAACCTCGCCGCGGGTCTTGGTGTCATGCGTGCCTTGGCGCCACGAAGCGCGCTGCGCGCGGACCGCAAGGTGCATGACCGGGACGTTCGGCTCGATGCCGAACACGGAAGGATTGAGCTCGGCAGTGCCGGTCTTCTCACCCTTCGCGTCCTTGATATCAATCGTTGCCATATGTAATGCAGCTCCTAATCTTCGTTACTAACTACGCCATGCGCACGCGCACGATGCCGTTCTTGCCGCCCGGGATACCACCCTTGACGAGGATGAGGTTCTGCTCCTCATCGATGCGAACGACCTCGAGGTTGCGGACGGTAACCGTATCGCAGCCCATGTGACCCGGCATACGAACGCCCTTGAAGACGCGGGACGGGGTTGCGCACTGGCCGACCGAACCGGGAGCGCGATGGAAGTGTGCACCATGTCCGCCAGGGCCACCGGCAAAGCCGTAGCGCTTGATGACGCCAGCGAAGCCCTTGCCCTTGGAAGTACCCGTGACGTCGACCTTCTTCACGTCGGCGAAAGCCGCAACGGTCTGCAGGTCGCCCGTCTTGTACTCGCTCGCGTCCTCGACGCGAACCTCGCGCAGGTAACGAACAGGCTCGGTGCCGAGCTTCTCGAAATGGCCCGCCATCGGCTTGTTGACCTTCTTCGGCTTGATTGCGCCGAAGCCCAACTGAACAGCTTCGTAACCGTCCGTAGCCTTCGTCTTCACCTGGCAGACCTTGTTCGGCTCAGCCTGGATAACGGTAACGGGAACGACGGTTTCGTTCTCAGCGAAGATCTGCGTCATGCCGATCTTCTTGCCAAAGATTGCATTAATCATTTAAAAGAGCCCCCTTACAGCTTGATCTCGATGTCGACGCCGGCCGGGAGATCGAGACGCATCAGGGAATCGACCGTGTTCGGGGTCGGCTCCAGGATGTCGATGAGGCGCTTGTGAGTGCGCATCTCGAACTGCTCGCGGGAATCCTTGTCGACGTGCGGGCCCTTGACGACGCAATACATGTTGCGCTCCGTCGGCAGCGGAATAGGACCGGACACCTTGGCACCCGTCTTCTGCGCGGTATCGACGATGAGCTTGGTGGACTGATCCACGATCTCATGATCGTACCCCTTCAAGCGGATGCGAATCTTCTGATTAGCCACTTATCTTACCTCCATTAAGCTTGTCGCAGCCGCGCCTTACGCGTTGCCGCCAGCCTTGCTGATAATCTCTTCGGACACGCTCTTCGGAACCGGCTCGTAGGACGCGAACTGCATCGTGTACGTCGCACGGCCCTGAGTGCCGGAGCGCAGGTCGGTTGCATAGCCGAACATCTCGCCCAGCGGAACCTTCGCGGAGATGACGACGGCGTTGCCGCGTGCTTCCTGGCCGCAGATCATGCCACGGCGGCTCGGGATGTCGCCCATGACGAAGCCCATGTACTCCTCGGGGGTTTCAACCTCGACGGACATGACCGGCTCGAGGATGACCGGGTCAGACTTGCGCAGCGCGTCCTTGATCGCCATGGAGCCTGCGACCTTGAATGCAGCCTCGGAAGAGTCGACGTCGTGGTAAGAACCATCGATGAGCTCGACGCGAACGTCCTCGACGGGATAGCCAGCCAGAACGCCCGTGTTGAGAGCTTCCTGGATGCCCTTGTCGATGGAAGGAATGTACTCCTTCGGCACGACGCCGCCGACGATCTTGTTCTCGAACTCGTAGCCCTTGCCGG
>ERZ1034876.863-NODE-863-length-14481-cov-8.548870_pt1 | contig 14481 bp, 18 predicted proteins | sample MGYA00520698_ERZ1034876 | MGnify/ENA primary metagenome ERZ1034876 (study PRJEB33766, sample SAMN09781723) | gut metagenome | biome: gut microbiome | host: Homo sapiens | place: Madagascar | study: EMG produced TPA metagenomics assembly of the PRJNA485056 data set...
AAATAAAACGATATTTAGAACATTTCCCCAATCAGTTTGCGCGGTTGACTAAAAATAGTGAACGCGGATAAAAATATTTCAAAAATACGCTTGACATTTTCAGAAGTGCGTGCTATTATATAATTACAGAAAGGAAATAAAGGAGGTAAATAAAATGACAGAAAAGTATGAGGAACTAGTAAATGAGTATGCGCGTGTTAGAGGTACGAAAGAGCATATCAGAGTGCTAAAGCAATTCGAGTCAGAGGTGTATAAAAGAAATAAAGTTCACATTGATAACGAGCTGGAAAGACTAGAAGTAGAAAGCGAAAGATTGTTGACTGAGTTAGAACAGTTAATCAATAAAGAGTCCGTATAAACGGACTCTTTATTTTATGTTTTACTCTTTTTTCAGCTCTCCTTTCGCAAGCAACACCACCAATTCCGTGTTCTGTTCTGCCGTTCCGGTGTAGTCCTCAATATCGTTTGCCCTTGCGATCTCTTTCCGGTGTGTAAAACTGCTGTCGATGCCAACCGTGTTCAGAGCAGCTACCAGACCAATACCCGGGTAGAATTTTTCCGTATCCATCTTTTTTGACATATCGAAATTTTTACCTCCGATCTTACCGCTGTTAGTGTACTGCCATAATGCAGCACTTTTTGTGTATTCATCTTCTTTTGATGTATATCTAGCATACCATAAAGGAAAGGCTTTCAGTTTGCTATGTAACAAGTGATTCATCAGATAGTCCCGGTTAGCATAGTAACCGCATTTATACCCGTAAAACTGCATCGTCTGACAGAAGTTAGCAATCAACGTGCTTCTGGAAATGCGTGTCAGCGTGCTTGTGTCATACCGTGACAGCTTTTCTTCCGTGTCATATTCAAAATCACACCAGATTCCCAGATTGATTTTATCTTTGTACGGTCTGATAGTCTGCTCAAACTTGATACAATTAGCTGCAATTGTCCTACCGGAATGAATATACACAAACCAGTAAAATCCAAGGTCAAGTCCACGCTTTACAACCTCAGTTGCAAAGTATTTCATCCGTTCATCTTCTGCCACTCCGCTGCCCGCGCGAACAATAACTCCAGTAACACCTGCCTTTATAACTGCGTCCCAGTCTACCGGATAATTCCATTTTGACACATCAATGATTTTACTCATGTTCTGTTCTCCTTTCCAGTTCTTTTACATGCTGCGACAAGCCAGATACTTCTGTTTCAATTCGGATTAACCGATCGTCCATACTTGCGTGCTTATCCATTCGCTTCTCTAAAGCGTCTAATCGGTATTTGATTAGCGAATTATTCATAACAGCCACCAGCAACGCGGATGCTAAACTGCATGTAGCTGTTATAATAGATTCTATCATTCTCCCACCGCCTTTTTTATCTGCTTAGGAATCTGGTTAATTCCAACCGCAGCTAAGCCGCTTGAAAAACCAATAGCGAAAATGTCAATCGCATTTCCTCCGCCGATATCGAAACCGTACACAAGCGAAATAATAGAACAAAAAATTCCAATAAATACAGATACCAGCGGAATATATTCATTCGATACCAGCTTTGCACTTTTGACAACCTCTGAAGTACCATAACAAATTATTGTAATTGCAATATAAGGCTCAATCATTTTAACTACCTCCTTTTATAAGTTTGTATAGGTTTATTCCGATTTTAATATATTTAAAACCGTTTACAATAATAAGGCTTTCTGTTATACTTATTATCGGTGTTTTGTTAAAGAAAATAGGGTTTATAAGTCTGTCCCCGTTTGACGGTAAAAACATTTCCTGTACTTTGAATAAATATTCTGGCGCTTCAGGAACGATCGGCGGGTCAGGGTCTGGTGGTTCTGGTGGTTCGGGTGGCGGGTCTGGTTTCGGGTCGATGTCCTCCCCGTTATACAGCTTTTGCCAAAAATACCAACCCATTTCACCACGAATTGGCTGGTTTTTGTCTTTCGGTCGTTCGTAGTTCCGCAAGAACATGTCTGCTAACATTTTTATCATTGCTTCCACGCTCTCGCCAGTCTGCCACTGCGTAAACTCATAAAAGCTGTAAGGGTACTTAGAGGTAGCAACCCATTGTTTTTTGTTTGCAACCTCCCACTTAATCCGCTCCAACTGACCTGTTCCGCTGTCGTGTGCGTAACCGTTTTCATCCATCCAGCTAAACAGCTTTGTTGCGGGTGTCCACTGCACAAGTCCAAAACCAAGATCGGTATTGCCAGCATCCAGATTCTGCCAGATTCCCGGGTTGACATGCGATTCTACCCACATGTTTCCCATCATGGCACACACCGCGTAGGAAGTCCATCTGCCTGATACGGTGCTGCCCGCAAGATAGTTATATATCTCACGGGCATTTTCTAACGCTTCGGCTAGAGTTAGCCACCGATTTCCACTTATCACTGCGTAGGATTAACGGTATACGTTAATTCGATGTCGAAGCTTGAATATGTCGGAACGCCTGCACCGCGGTATAATTTAAAAGTGTCGCCTGTTAATTGCGCAAGATTAAAGGTAGCTGTTGTTCCGTTCGCAATAGTACTTAAACCACTCACACCCTCAACGCTTACTCCGTTTTGGCATCGTGTGACGTTAGCCGATTTAAATGTCAGGTTTCCGTCAATTTTTTTATAAATGCACCCTGTACCACCTGATTCATTGTTTCCAGCTGCTCCGCTCATGCGAAACGTTACTTCTTCAGGCAATTTCGGCTTTTCTTCCAGAGCAGTCACTCTCTGTTCAAGTCCATCCAGTGTAGTTTTGTTCCCGTCCGCTGTCTGCTTTGCTTTTGTCGCGTTCGCGCTGGCAGCGTTTGCAGCGTTTACAACATCAGTTGCTGCCGTCTGTGCTGCTGTCGCTTTCTGTTCTGCGCTGTTTGCCGCTTCCTGTGCTGCCGTCACGTCTCCGACCATTCCGTCCGCAGTTTCTTTCAGCTGCGCCACCTGCTTTTTGGTGTCCTCGTGTACGGCTTTGAGCTCTGTCTGTGCACTTTTTACATTTTCAACATCGTTGACTGCTTCCTCCGCTGTCTGACTAGCAGTAAATAAAGCTCCGTCAATGATCTCCATGTCGTTGTTATAATCTCCCAGAAAAGTCGGCTTGTCTGTCCCGATAAACTGAGATAATTTAAAATTGGCTGTTTTGTTTGTACTACTCATTGTTTTACCTCCCTTTTAAGCATTTTCCAATGCAGCAATTCTTTCCTGCAATGTCGTGATCTTCCCAGCGTTCGCACTGTTTGCATCGTTCGCAATTTTTACCGCTTCTTCTGCTGCGGATACCAAACTTTTTGAATTTTCAATATCAGAAACCGCTTTTGCCGCTTTTGCTTCTGCACTGCTGGCAACCTGTGTCAAAACATTCAGAGACGGCATTACAGCTAGCAATTTACCCTGCGACAACGTGATAGTATTTTTTAATGTTTCATTTTCTTCTGTCATCGCTGTGATTTCTGTCTGGACTGTGGTCATTTCGTTTTTTACGCCTGATGTTTTACCTTTCAGCGATTGCAAGGCTGCATCAATCTTTTTGTTGTTTTCGTTCCAATCTCCCATGATGTCAACAGCGTCTTTTTTCTGATACATGCCAAAATTGAAATACCTTGTGCGTCGTGTAAACATTTTTTTGCACCTCCTTTTAAACTGGTAACTCTTTTAGTAAAACGTTCGTGCTTCTGATTAAACCACGAATAGAAGAATAAGCGTAGTTCTCATATTCTTGCGCTGTTGGAATGTTAATCGTGTCGAGTATGTAGACCGCAGCTGATGGATGACCGTTAAAATAATAAATCCGGTCTAGCTCATTGATAACACTATAGTTTGCATTAGTTTCGACATTCAGCCACGCTTCCCATTCGTTGTCATTTGTAACTTTAAACGGAAAAGTAATAGACTGCCGCCAGTTAGTTGGAAAGCTGGTTTTGTTTGGCTTTTCGCCCGCGTTAATGCTTTTTACTCCAATTTTAACAAAACCGTGCGGGCTTCTGCCAACTGTGCGTACACCAAGTCCGTTCCCAACATTATAGGTATCGTAAAAAGTAGCATTTTCTGTATCCCACCACAACGCATCCTTATTTTTTGTTTTGATTGCCTGACAAGTTTCTGTCATAACGGAATCAAACTCCTGCGCGGTCAGATGCAGTTCTGCGTCAATCTGCATGACTTCGTCCAGTGCTCTGGCATGGGAAAGTAAATCGCCACTTCCCGGACTGTTCACGCTTGCGTCAAAAATGCCGTACATTTTGCAATAGCTTTCGGCATCAAACGCACCCGCGCGGATATACAATGCTTTAAAATCATTGCAATTCTTGTCAAAAGCTGGAAACCACCCATCAAACTGTCCGCAAGTGATCGCTCTCACTCTTAAAACGTCGTACACATTATTAACAGTGTTTCCAACTCTGTCCCGGTATCCGGTTGTCGGGTCAAAAATTCGGAAACCATCTTCATTGACTTCGTCAATTTCCAGCCGCAACTTTTCCAGCTGTTCCCCCACCCACTCTTTTAGACGCTCAACTGCAAAGTCTGTGTACTGTTCTAGATAGGCTTTTGTCTCGTCTATCTTACCATTCAGCTGCGCAACGTCTTTTTCATGCGTCAACTTTGCATTGTCCACATACAGCCGCAACTCTGTTATTAAATCTTCCAGCCGCTTTACGTCTTTGGTATGTTCTGTCCAGTAATAAACGTCTTGAGTGTCAATATAACTGTGCAGCGTCTCTACAGTCTGATCGAGAGTTTTCAAAAGCTCTGCTTTTAATTCTGCCACTTTCGCGTCTGTATAGTTCTGATAATTTGTCTCTAAGTCAGTCAAAAACTGGATGATCTGATTGATGTTATAAGCAATCTTCTGCATTATCTCTAACTGGCTGATAGACGCATCCCATTCAGACGGCAAGGACAAATAAGCGTTATTAAAGCATAGCTTTTCCGGTAACTTTTTATTCACCTCTTTTACCTCCTTTTAATAGATTTTTAAGAAAAGAGTACGGGAAACTGTGTCGGAAAATTGCCCAACAACATCCATAAGCGTTTCTCGATATTTTAAAATCAATTCCGCTTGTGGCACATTGTATCCGCTTTCCTGAAAGTTTTCTGAATACACCTCTTTTCCGTTTGAAGATGTCGTTCCGTTCCCACTACCCTGATCTACTGTTATTGTAGTTGCATAATCCGCGTTTGTCAAGCGGTTTTCCGGTGTGTCATCAAAAATATTTTTGTTGTTACTTTCGCTTGTGCTTTTCCCGCTTGCGTTCGTCTCTCTGTCCCCTGACCGCTCGCTTTCCCTGCTGTAGCTTTTCAATTTGTCCAGTTCAAGCAAACTGGATTCATACAGTTTGTTGTACACTGGCAGCCAGCGCGAAACATTCTGATTAAATTTTAGAATAAAATATTCCGGTGTTTCGTATTCGATTTCCCGCATCAAATTGTCAACGCAGAACTGCTGGAAAAAGGCGTTTCTGAACTCTTCATTGAAAAAATTGTTTGTGTTATACAGCATCTTATACCGCGCTTTTTCGATTCTTTCCATAACGCCCATTTCATCTTCAAACCGGATAAAAGGATATCGTTTTTCTTCCTCTGGATGCAGAGGGTTGTTGTCTTGAGAATAGTGATAAATGATATTCCTCAATGTAGTTGTATGATTACTCATTCTTTATATCCTCCACTGTATTGTCAACAATTTCAGTGCTGCCTTTTGAGTCCGGACTAGCAATTCCTGCAATTTCCTGTGTTCCCAGACTTAAACGGTTGCAATTAGGATTAAACTCTACACTAATTCCAGATAGTTCTGGGAAAAGTCTTTTAATTTTCTTAAGTGCTTCTCTGCGCATAAACAAGCCGCCGTCCCTCAGCGCAAGAATATGTTCTTCATTCGCTTTCGCTTCCGATTCTACCAGACGTTCTTTTTTGTAAATGTTCAGGTTGTTATAACCTAAACGCGTTAAATACTCAGACCATATACAGTTCTTTTCTTTTTCCAACTGCTCCAAAATACACGGAACAGACAAGTCCAGTACCCCTTTCGTGTCGGTTGAAAAACCGTCTGTATCATCGACAAGAACAAACGGCTTCCCGTCCTCTGCTTCATTGATGGCACGTTTCGCACTGTTTACGTTGTCCTTATTTACAAAGACACCTTTCGGCTTCATCTGCAAACGGGTGTTCACGTCTTTCGCTTTTTCAATCATAGTAAATTTTTTAGCGAAATAATAAATTTCAGGCATAAACGGACGGAAAGTCTGATCGTTAAAAATGATAGCACTGTCTTTTTCTGTCGCCTTGTGGTGGTATCCGCTAGCTGTGTTGATATAGCGGGTTGTCGGTATGTTATAAATGTTAAAACTGCCCGCTTTTGCACAAGGTAAACACAGATATCCCATCACGTCATCCTTAAAAAAGCAAACTGCTCCGTTAAAAATTAGCGCCTGTTCCAATGCACGGGCGCTGACCGTGTCTGGAAGTCCTGTCCATGTATAGCGGTTGATTGCTAATAAATACAACTGACAAACAAAATGATCGAACGTAACACGTTCATCAAATTTTCGGACAATTTTTCCATCGTATCCGATTCCACACAATCCCAGCGGGTCTGTGGAAAAACCAGTTCTTCCCATTATTTCTTACTCCTTTTATTTTGCATTGTTTCCGTATGTTCCCACATTGTTTTTGTCATGCCACAATGTAAAACCGTTTATAAACATATTTCGTAACGGCTGCAAAAATTCATTCGGAATATTTCCATAAACATTTACATTATTGCATTTAATATAATTATACCGCGGTCTGCTATTTAAGTCCGGTACACCAAAACGGCTGACCTTGTACCCGTAAACATCAAAAAACTGTTCGATCTTTTCTGCAAACTCCGGCTTTACTGTCCACCATCTATAGAGGATTTCAAGCTTTTTGGAAGCAATAAACGTTGCAAGTCCTCCACCGCTCGCACCTGTCAGGCTAACATTCGTTTGCATCTGTCCGATTCGCTGTCTGTCTCTTTCGGAGCTCTGTAATTCCGAACGTACATTTTTGTATGCGTCTATTCCTGTAGAAAGTACGTTAAGCGGGTCTCCTGTAAAAACAGATTGTACCACGTTTCCAACTGTGTCCCAAAAAATATTCGATCGGTTTTGTGAGTGCACGAGAGTGTTTGTAGCTTCTGCCTGAGCAGTCTGTAAAGGGTATGTGTTGTTCTGTACAGGAAAACAAGGGAAACCACTGATATTATTTGCATTTAATAAAAAATCAGATTCCGCACCGCAATAATTTTCCGTATATAGATATAAAGTAGGCGCTGGTATGAGCGTACCAACTATTTTTACAGAGGGTATTCCGTCCGGTAAAAATTCCGGCTTTAATACGGTTCGCGCGCCATTCGGCAGCACAACCTCGATAAAAGAAAATTGCGACGTGTACAGTTTTTTATTTTTATATACCGGAAATTTAGATAACCAGTTTGCAAGCACACCACCTACGGGAATCATAGACGGTGCAGAACTATCTCCAATTACACCAACCGAAAAACCCATAGCTGACTGCTCCACGGTTATTGATCCAGTGATATTATAGGAAGTCACAGCGTAGATAGCCAATATACTCTGCGACACCCACGGAAACGCGGAAAGTGAATCCATTACAGCTGCAATAGAACTAGTTCCGCGTCTAGGACTTACTAAATACGCTCTAGCACCGGACGGCAAACCAGAATACATTCCGCCTTTTGCGCCTGTGACTTTAGGCTCTTCCAGTGTCCCCGGGTCGGCTAGAATGTCTATTGCGGAAATAATGACAAATTGATAATCTGTACCCTCGTCCAATTTGTCAAGGTCGAACGTTTCTTCGTGTGCGATCACATAATCCCCAACATCAACAGGTTCTTGCACCGTGTTTGTTTTAAAATCATCGTTCGCAGCATGCTCTCTGCTGATGTCACAATCCCTTATCACCATGTCAAACATAAACGTCTGATACACGTCTATTTCAAAATTCAAAAGCGACGTTTCCGGGTTGATATAAATAACCTGTGTTACAAAAGCATAGTACCATTTTCCGCTTACCTGATTTTTAAAACATAAGTAACACGCGTTTCCTATTTCCTCCGCGTTTACCGGGACTTTAACACCTCTGTGTTCGCGGATATATTTAAAATCATTAAAAATTCGAATTGCTTTTGAACGAAAATAATTATATTGTTCATTCTTATCCGCAAAAGACAGCTGCCGTACCTGAGAAGCGTCAAGCGGAACATCTGTACAGATCATCAACTCATTCGACTGCATTGCGTATACAGTTTCTAGTGCCACCTTTTTTTAAACCTCCTTTTTTGAAAAAAGGGAACGTTTCCGTTCCCTTTTATAAAATCTTTAGCCTGTGATCGTCACAGCCTTTGTTGTCTGTACATTCGTCTGTCCTGCTACAACCGCTTTCAATGTCAAGGTTTTGGCTGTTTCGTTCGGACTGACTTCGATCGTTGCGCTCTTGCTATCACTTGCAACAATTCGCGTGCTAGTAGCTTCCGCTCCCTCTAGCGAGAAGATAACACCGCCGTTTACAGGTGTGGTAGCTGCTGTGTATTTACTCTGTGCGCCTTTTGCGATCGACGCTTCTCCTGTGATCGTCACAGCTGTGTAGTTCTGTACCTGATCTGTGGTAAGGGCAACCGCGTTATGGAAAGGACTGGTAAAGTATATCTGCCATACGTGTAACCAGTAATTCCAGTAGAGCTTTTCGCCGTTAAAAAATTCAGATGTTTCAAACAACTGGTCGTAAATGTTCAACCAGTCATCATCTGCGACGATTGCCAAAATTTCCGGATGATTCGGAATTTCAGGAATTACAGTAATACGTCCCATAATCTGCGCTTCGTCCATGTGGAACGCATACGCAAGCGCACGTACAGAAGTAACGGCATCAGCTTTTGGTGTAATAAATACTCTCTGACTTTCTCTAGCAGTTGTATTTAAAACCCCCGCAGCATTGTAATTTTCAGACGGAAACAGTAAATTGTTTGACACAATACGCATGGTAGTTAGAAAATCCTGTGCGGTGTCCGCGTCAACAGGGTCGACCGTGTGTACAAGCTTTACAAAACCGTTATCAAGCGCGGATGTGATCGCACCCATTGCGTAAAGCATTTCAGATACTTCATTTCCGGTGTACATGGAATCAATCACACGGTCAACGAAATTTCCAAGTCCCTGCGCGCTATAAAATGCACTACGCAGCATTTCCCGGTTCACAGTCTTTTTGAAAAACTCTTCCCGGTTTCTGTTCATAAAAGCAACCGCAATATCAGGTTTTTCCTGCTTTAACATTGCCCACGGGTCAGTGTCAGAACAGAACGAGTGAGCAGCTGCGATCTTTACCCACACGCTTTCGATTGTCTCGCCATATTCCAACATGCCCCTTTTTGCGAACGCGAAAGGGGAAGTAAAATACATTTTGTCGATTTTCTGCAGCGCCCAGACGTTTACAAGCTGGTTCATGAATCTGTTCATGATTGGTTGGTACTGCATCATGACCTGTCCAAACTCTTTAATGTTTGTGTTTGTAACTTCGGGAAGTAAGCCCTCCCATTCTGTACCTTTTAAGCTGTCTTTAAAGCTCTGTAATGCTAAAGGTACATTTTTCAAAACTCCTTTTACTGCCATTTTTTACCTCCTTTACAGATCGAGAAAATCTTCTGTTTTGATTTCCTCTTTTTCCTCCACTTCTTCTTTGTCCTTTTCTTTTTCCGAACCGGAAAGAAAAGCGTCTGCATACTGTTTTTTCACGCCTGCCACTTCTGTTTCTAGACGGTCGTTTTCGTCTGCAATCTCCGCAATCAAATTTAAAATTGCGGATTCATCCAGCGCGCCCTCTTCTGGTGCATCAATTCGCGCGATCATTCGCGCTTTCGAAATTAAATCTTCCCGTTTCATTTTTTTCCTTTCTCCCGTGTTCAGCTAAGTTAATAAGTAAGGGAAAACACGCGCATATCCCTATACGCCACACAGGAAAGCCGTTTCACACGGGGGATTCTGTCCTGTGCTGTAAGTTCTCCCTCTATGCTTTTATTATATAATGCCCTTGTATCAATGTCAAGCCCTAATTCCCAAAAAATCCATACCAATATTTTTACATTCCTGCGATTCAAACCTAAAATTCCCCGCATTAAATTGTTTCCTACACATCGACACTTGCGCTGTTATTGCACCAGTCAAACAGGTATTTTCGTCATGATCTTTTGTAGATATTGCAAAAAGTCTGTGAAAATTTCTGTCCGCTTTTAACGATATATAATATCTTCCATTTTGTAGCATCCACAACCCATAAAAAATACCATTGTGTTTTATTGTCATTAAATACCTTGCCCCTGCAAGGTTTTGTTTTTCGATGAATTGCACATTATCCAACAAAAAGATATTGTCAATGCTATAGTTAAAATACGCAGCATCAGAAAACGCGCGATAAAAACCGCTTTGCCGCTTTTCCTCCGCTACATATTTATTTCTGTAAACCTCCATTACCCATCCATGACCGCGCATAAAATGAATACCGGAATTCCAGCGCTTATGAATACCCAATGCGACAAAATACGGATTCAATAAAGACACCATGTTGCTAACTAAAAAATAGGTAAGTTTTCGCGTTAATTGTTCAAAACCTCTGCCGACTGCGTCATTGATTGCAAAAAACTTCGTGATCTCGTCTGCACAATAATCGCCTGTCTCGCTTTGAAACTCGTCTAAGAAAATATTATCTGCATCGTTAAAAAACGTAGATATTCGTTTCACTTTATCGACCATGCTCAGCGCGATCACATAGCCACAAGAAATTTCAAAAGCTTCTGTTTTTATGAAAACTTCTGCGAATTTACCAGAACCGCTGGATACAGAATATAAATCAGTGCTAGGAAATTTATTTTTTAAATCCGCCCAAAATGCGGGAATGTAACTATTTAATTCATCTTTTTTTCTCACTAGACAGATAAACTTTTTGCTTTTATGCAGAAATTCATTGATTAAATATTCTTTTACGGCAAAAGATTTTCCGCCACCTTTCGAACCTGTTATAATAAAAATGTCAGGTGTGTTTCCGTCAAGGTCTTTTGTTTTTAATATATTGTCTAGCCTGTAATGTTTTTCCATACTACCACCTTTCCAATAAAAAAGAGGAACTGCTGTTCCTCTTTTATGCTGCCCTGTTAAACAAGTACCAGCGTTAAAAATTCATTTTTATTATTCGACTTGCGATATTCCGCTCTCAATGTAAGCGGATTGTCTGCGGTCGGCGCTCCAACGAACTGTTCAAGCGTCTGGATACAATCTGCGACTGTGGGCGAGAGGGTTGTAATGCAGCGCCCGTCCGCAAGTACAAAACCTGTGCACACGCACGCGTCTCCTGTAGCTTTTCTAGTGGTTTCCCACTGTGCCACCCCAACAACTGTCATATCTTCCCCGACGTGATCTGTTAATCCCTCACTGTTCTGAGAAAGGCTGTAAAGCATTTTCTTATCTGTTACGGTGTTAATTAAACTCATGGTAAATTCTCCTTTTTTATTCTGCTTCGTCAACTGTTACGGCTTCGGAATACTTCAAAAAATCTTCAACGCTTAAACGTCTAAGCTCTTCCCTGTATTCCGTGTTCACACAGAACAACCCTTTTGCATCCGGGTATGCCCTGTTGATCTCCCTTGTAATTGCCGTGTTAGAACTTACTCTAACCGGAACAATAATATCAGGAAGGGCTGTTACCTGTCCATCTGCAAACTGTGCTACCTTAATAACTGTCGTAGTCACAGTTCTTGTGAAAAACCGCGTTCTTGCGTCTCCGTCTCCTTTTCTCATTTTTTACTGCTCCTTTCTTTTTTGTGTTTTATTTTTATTACATTATTATAGTATCACATATTGAGCGAAACGTCAACATCTTTTTGCACGTAAAGTATAAAAAACTTCTATTAGCACCATACCACCTCTTATATATTTTGGTTTTAATTTTCCGCCCACTTTTAATCCGATCTTAAAATCCGTTATTGGATGCGTTGCCAAAAATAATTTTTTTGATTTTTCTGGCATCCCCGCGCACTTGATCTCCCAGTGTCCAGATACTTTTTTACCGTCCTCTTTTTGTACAAACTCTGCATAGGTCTTTTGCCTTATAAATATAGCACTAGACCAATCGCTTTCCCGCTTCCAATGCAATAGCTCTGTAGCATGCTCTTTTATCATTTTTACTGGTTTCCCATCGTCCAACATGTGAATCGAGTCAGTGTCACTGTATACAAAATTTTTATAATTCGCTTGCGCATGTGTTATGGTAAAATAACGCGCGTATGCTGTCACAGCTGCGCCCGCGGCAATGTATAACGTGTCTTTTTCATGCTCCGGGTGTAATTCAAAACCTATGGCGTCTGTTTCCGGGTCAATGAATGGTTCACGGTAAGAACTGTTATCATTTATAGCAAGTCGACCGTATAAGTTATTCAGAAACAATTTTGCTTCCGTGCGCTCTCCCTTGTCTTTTGTAGTCATTTTAATTTTCATATAATGATTTATATAAGTGTCAAAAAGACCTATCGCACCATGAAAATAACAGCCGTCTAAAATCTCTAAGTCATACACTTCATAGTGCTCCAATAAAAGAATATAGTCCGTCATAAAAAGCGTCAATTCAGGTTTTGCTTCTTCCTTTTGTCCCTCTTTGTTTGTAAAATATCTATAATATTTCCCTCGATAATAAATATCAGAAGTTTCCAGCCATTGCGTTGAATTATACCTATAGTCTCCTTTAATTTGTACAGTCGGAAGAAACCCGTCTTTTAGTTTAAAACGGCAGCGCAATCTAACATAAAATGGATAAACACGTGTCTCTAAGCATTTATAAGGAATTTCTTTTTCGAAAAATATTGGCTTCCCTGTTGGGTAATAGTTACCACTTTTACTGTGCATAACACTGGGGTATAGAGAATTAACATCAAACGTCATGCCGTTATGTGTAATGTGTTTTCTTTCTTTGTATTTATAATAGCAATAACCACCTTTATAAGATTTACGTATATATTCGTCTACGTTATCGCTTCCACGCTCGTATTTTATCAACGATATGTCTTTTAAGTTCGGAAAAGCTGCCTTGAAATCCATAGCATCAAATTTGTTTTTAAACTCGTCCATGCAGCATGATCCTATCGTTAATTTATCATGCCCACTTTTTATCATGACTTCCAGCGCTTCCTTCAAAACGTAAATGTCGTTAATAATGTAAGCATATTCTTCCGGTGTTATTTCACAGTTTGCATGCCGCAAACCTATATATTCCATTTCCAGTTTACGATGCTGTGTATTAAATGCCGAGCCAATTTGAGCTAATGTCATAGGCATCAATTTCACGCTGTCCCGAAATTCAATCACTGTGTCAAATTTTGGCTTGACTGTGACTGTGTACCATTTATTTGTATCGGAAATTAGAGCTTTAAACTCTTTCGCGTTCATGTCTTTATTGCGTGCGTTATTCCATGTATAACCGTTCTTTAACAGCCAATACACAATAAATGCTCCATCAAAACGCAAGTTATGAAAATAGCATAAAACGTTTTTATTCAAGTTAAAAATATCGTTCAAAAAATCTTCTATGTTACCGCGCAAGTGCGGCTGCTCTGTAAATAATTCTATCCACGCAGCGCTCCAAACCTCTGTCGATGTCTGCCCGGGATATACAGTAGTCTCAAAGTCTGCTGCTATTATCACAGGTTTTTTCAATGATTTTTTTGACATTGTGAAACCTCTCTCAATGTTTCACGTGAAACATTTAATATTCACCCCAGCCGTTTTCATAGTCGAATGAATCTAAAAATTCTTTTTGTTGCTCTCGCGATAAACCTAAGTTATCCGATAATTCAGATAAAAACTCAGGTACAATAGACTGTCCGCCATTTTTTTCTGCGTCATATGATTCGTGAATAGTTAGCCACGGAACAGACGCTAATGCTTCCGCTGTTGCTTCTTTTCCGTTCTTCTTTAAACTATTTTCTAGCCATTGACGGCACATGCGCTCAGCTACCGGGAAATATGTATAAGTAGTGTTTATAAAATTTTCTATTATGATATCTGCACTAGAGGGATAATCCGCTATGATCTCTCTTTTTCTTTTTTTTGCTTTTCGTCTTTTTGACTTGTATTCTCCCCTCCCTATTTTCTTTTTTGCTTTTCGCCTTTTTGACTTATAACCGCTATCAGTTATTAAAGATTCAGCTGTTTTTTGTATGGCATCCGGTATTATTTTTTTCAGCCGCTGAACATCTGCTTTTGTAGGATGCTGCTTTACTTTTGGAATATCTATAGATATTGCATAGCCTTGTGCAAGCAATTTATTCACTTGCTTTTCTATTCGTTTTAGTTCTTGCGCGTATACTTTCGCATACCTGTTTTTTCTTGCCATATAACAAAACCTCCTTTTATAGTATGCTTATATTGTAACATATTTTCATAAAAAATACAATAAGAAAAGCC
>ERZ1034876.866-NODE-866-length-14442-cov-4.236463_pt1 | contig 14442 bp, 13 predicted proteins | sample MGYA00520698_ERZ1034876 | MGnify/ENA primary metagenome ERZ1034876 (study PRJEB33766, sample SAMN09781723) | gut metagenome | biome: gut microbiome | host: Homo sapiens | place: Madagascar | study: EMG produced TPA metagenomics assembly of the PRJNA485056 data set...
GTAATCATCAGCACCTGCCGGTTGGCACTCATCCTCTTGAAGGCGTCGAGGACGTGCTTCTTGATCGCCACCTGCGAGATCTGGTCCTCCGGCTGGTCGATAACATAGACCCCCATCTTAGCGTCTTCCTCCGCCAAAAGGTCGAAGTACAAGGTCCCGTACAGGCCAGGCGACGGTTCGGCGTCGATGCCTATGGACTTGTTGGTGATTTTCCTTCTCTCGGATATGCAGTCCACCACCGCATAGAGTTTTTCGCGAATTTCCTTATAGCACGTCGTCAAAGAAGGCTTGCTGCCCGTCACCATTTCCGCAATATCCTCTGTGGTAAGAGACGTTTCATGCTGAATGCCGTCCAACAACTGCCAGAGCTTCGGTTTGTTGAATACCTCTCCGAAGACCTCATTGCAGTAGCCTACGTCGGTCCTACCGGAAGTGAGTTCGGAGACAAATATGAATTTCCCCATAGGGTTGGGGACCCTAACGTCCACAGGAACGGCATACTCGAGCTCCCTGTCGCACCGCTTTGCGGCAAGCAACACTGCGCTGGCAATCTTCTCAGAGACATCGTCGAGAGTCGCCGAATAGTCATCTATGGTTTTCTGCTCGTCAGTCTTCCTCTTCGAAAGAACCCTGCGTTCCTCGCTCGCAGCGTCCTTGACTGCTCGGGTCTTCGCGTCGTCGCGTTCGTAGACCAGCCTATGCTTCGCGATGAGTTTGAGAAGCCCGCCCATCGCCTCCATTGCATCGGCATGGGCCTCGGCAGCCTCGAGCCCCATCTCTTTGAAAAGTTTCGAGTAATCTGTTCTGGCGTTGGCAAGGTCGCTCCTGCAGGAGAGCAACTTGGAGCCGAGGTTATCGATGTCCTCAAAAGAGATCGTCTTCGAAAACCGGGAGATGGTCAGCATCTCAGATTTTGGCAGGTCGCGCAAAACCACCTCATGCTTATCGAGCCGACAGCGTGCATCGTTGAAGCGAGCTTTCGACTCCAGGGCGACAACGCACTCATCGAAGAAGCGCTTGAGCGACTCCTTGATTGAACCGACGTCAACGTGGGATTGAAAATACTTACCGAAATAATCGTCCTGGCCCTGCCCCGAATGCAGCTCCTCGAGGGTTTTGCGCACGCTGTCCTGATCGTCGAACTTGAACTCGGCCTCAACGGAGAGAAGTGTGTCGACGCTTATGCCCTCCTTCGCGCAATAGGCCTTGTACCCGTCGACCAACTTGGAATGATATCCAGCCGCAGGATAAAGCCATCGTACATCATCGTCACCGAATCGAGTCTTCGACCAGAACTGGTCCCAGTACCCGCGAGCGGAAATCCACCCTTCAGGATCTTGATTTTCGATCTCCGTTGGCTGCACGATAACGAGATAACCGTCAACGTACTCGTTGAGTCGCTTATCCCTCCCAAAACAGCCCGCGAGTAAATTAAGAACGAAGGTTCCTGGCTGACTGACAGCCCCCAACCGCTCTTCCTTGAAAAAGAAGACGACGTCGATGTCATGTGGGTGCACTTAATCAGTTATGAAGCTACCGCCGATCCAAACTTCGGCAAGGCTGCCGACAGTCGACTTCACGAAATCGATCGTCTCCAAGAAACCATTCCATATCGCAGTACGATTCTCGTCGCCCTTGGGAACATACCGCTCGCGCACTTCGTCAAGCGTGCAGGAGTACCTGCCGAGCGGAAGCACCTCCCGCTCGGCCCCAATATCAATCAGTTCGGGAATCAATCAAGCACCTCGATTCCATTCAAACGCCGTGAGCTTAGTCCCTCTTAAACAGGTCCCTCGTGTACACTTTATCAGCCACGTCGGTCAAATCGTCGCTCCAGCGGTTGGCCACGATCACGTCGCACTGGGCCTTGAACCTCGACAGGTCGTGCGTCACCTCGCTGCCGAAGAACTCCGGCGCGTCGAGCGTAGGCTCGTACACCATAACGGGAACTCCCTTGGCCTTTACGCGCTTCATCACGCCCTGGATGGAGCTGGCTCGGAAGTTGTCAGAGTTTGACTTCATGGTCAGACGGTACACACCCACGACCGGCTTCTTTTTGCCCTCATAGACCTTATCCCACACCATCTGCAGTACCTCGTCGGCGACGAAGTCTTTGCGGGTGCGGTTGGCGTCGACAATGGCCTCGATCAGGTTCTGGGGCACGTCCTTGTAGTTCGCCAGCAGCTGCTTGGTGTCTTTGGGCAGGCAGTAGCCGCCGTAGCCGAAGCTCGGGTTGTTGTAGTGGGCGCCAATGCGCGGCTCCAAGCACACGCCGTCGATGACGTCGTGGGTATTAAGGCCGCGCACCTCGCAGTACGTGTCGAGCTCGTTGAAGTAGGCCACGCGCAAGGCCAGGTAGGTGTTGGCGAACAGCTTCACCGCCTCAGCCTCGGTCGTGCCCAGAACAAGCTTGGCAATGCCCGTCGTGCCGTCAGCATTGGTGCGGGTAAGCTCGGCGGGATCTGCACCCTGAGCAAGAATCTCGGCGAACTCCTCGGCAGCCGCCACGGCTTCCGCGTCATCTTTCGGAGCACCCACTACAATGCGGCTGGGGTGCAAGTTGTCGTAAAGAGCCTTGCTCTCGCGCAGGAATTCGGGGCTAAAGAAAATGCGATTGTCGCCCAAGCGCTCACGCAGGCTCGCTGTGTAGCCAACAGGGATGGTCGACTTAATAACAATCCATGCCGTCGGGTTCACCGAACGGATGGCCTCGATAGCCGCCTCCACCGAGCTCGTGTCGAAGAAGTTGCGCTCCGAGTCGTAGTTCGTCGGCGTCGCCACAATGGCATAGTCGGCACCAGCGTAGGCTTGCTCCACATCGATCGTAGCGTGCAAATCGAGCTTCCTCGTTCCAGCCTCCGCCTCGGCAAGGAAGCGCTCAATCTCATCGTCCTGGATAGGCGACTGAAAGGCGTTAATCTTCTCCACCTTCTCGGGAACGATGTCCAGCGCGTGCACCTCGTTGTGCTGCGAGAGCAGAACGGCGAGGGACAAGCCCACATAGCCGGTACCGGCAACGGCAATCTTCATGCCAATCTCCTTAAGTCTTGGGTTTTCAAAGTGCATATCGAAACCAGCTCAGTGCTGGTTACTTACTTTCAGTTCGTCTTATTCGGCCTGGTCGACGACTAAAGTCTCGGGCATCTTGAATATCGCGCCGGAGGGCAGGACGAATATCCTTTTGAGCAGCTCTTTCTTCCCCTCAAAATCCGAAAGTCCGGCCGCGCCGATCAGCTTCTCCTTTTGTTCGTTGATCAACCTCCTCACCTCGGCGGCAGGTCGGCCGTTGCGCTCGAATCCATAGGCAAAAATGACCACAAGCCGCTTCGTGGCGCTGCTTGCCAGACGATTGACCACTGCGCTCCACCACCTGGCGTCGGTGGCGCCCATGGAGCAGCCGAACACCATGATTACCTCGGCGGCGTCTATGAGGGCGCGCGCGTTCTGGTCGTCCAGCGACCCCAGCATCTCCTGCGTCGAGCCCTTCACGACGGTCTCCAAAACTGCGTCGTCTTCCGCCAACTCACTAGAATGAATCTGCGACGCATTGTCGACCCCACAGATCGCGTTGCCCGCCAGCTCGCCGTGGGCGTGGGCGCAGCTCCTGAGACGATAGCCTGCGACATCGGTCGCCGCGTGCGATGCGTCCCCAACCGTTCTCTGGAGCTCCACCATTGTGTCGAGCACCCCCGTATAGTTGAGGGTCACGAAGCTGATGTCGAACGTATATGGAGCGTCGAAATGCCCGTGGACGCGCTGCCGGTCCAAGCCCGGCAAGGCCCCGACCCAGTCGCAAATCGATGAAAGGCAAGTCTCAGCCGCCTTCTCGACTTTGTCTGGGTCCACTCGCTCCTCGCGCTCCTCGATGAACTCGACCAGGCCCATCTCCATCGCCGACTTGGCTGCAACATACTCGCCGACGGCATCATCGGCCGTACTTTCGACCACTGCGGCGTATTCCCCTAGCTTCCGCTCAAAGTCGGCCCAGGTCTTCGGCCCGTCCTGCGCAATCTGCGCGGCGAGTCTGCCCGCCGGGGAATCTTCCCCGGCATGCTGCTCCGCAAAACGAGCAACGAAGGCTTCCGTCGAGGTTCCTAGGCCGGCTGCCATGTCGAAGCCGTTGCCCACGATGACGCAGACTTTCACCCTCTCGCTCATGGGCGCGCCACCTTCATCACTGGCCGACCTTGTAGTACTCGCGGTACCACTTAGCAAACGCACGCAACCCGTCCTCGAGCGGAGTTGCCGGTTTATAGCCGAAATCACGCTCGAGTGCCGCGGTATCCGCATAGGTCACGGGTACGTCGCCGGGCTGCATGGGTACGAGCTGTTTGTGCGCCTCAAAGTCGTAGTCCGCAGGCAGTACACCCTCCTCCACGAGCACGCGCTGCAGCGTGTCCACGAAGTCCAGCAAGTTCTCGGGGTGCGAGTTGCCGATGTTGTAGACGCGGTGCGCCGCCATGGGCAGGCCGTCCTCGCCCATCTTAACCTCAGGCGCCCCGTCCATCACGCGGCGCACGCCCTCCACGATGTCGTCCACGTAGGTGAAGTCCCTCTTGCAGTCGCCCATGTTGAAGATCTTGATGGTGTCGCCGTGCCTCAGCTTCTCGGTGAACCCGAAATAGGCCATGTCGGGCCTTCCCATGGGACCGTACACCGTGAAGAAGCGAAGACCCGTGACCGGGATGGAGTAAAGCTTGGAGTAAGCCGCGGCCATAAGCTCGTTGGATTTCTTGGTGGCGGCGTACAGGCTCACCGGAGAGTCCACACGGTCGTCCTCCGAGAAGGGCACCTTCTCATTGCCGCCGTAGACAGAAGAAGAACTCGCGTAGACAAGATGCTTCACCGGGTGGCGCCTGCAAGCCTCCAATATGTTGAAGAACCCTACCAGGTTGCTGTCTATGTAGGCCTTGGGGTTCTCAATGGAGTATCGCACACCGGCCTGGGCAGCCAGGTTCACTACAACGTCGAAGCCGTTCTCGGCGAACAGGCGCTCTATCAACGCAGCGTCGCACAGGTCGCCGCGCACGAAGGTGAAGCGCCCCTCCTTGTCCGCCTCCGCTAGCATGCGCAGGCGAGCCTCCTTGATGCCGGGGTCGTAGTAGCTGTTCACGTTGTCCAGACCGACGATCATGTCGTCGGTGGTTTCGAGTAGCCTCTTCACCAGGAACGCACCGATAAACCCGGCGGCACCAGTGACGAGGACTTTTCTATCCTGCATATATCCCCAACTCCTTCGTATTAAGAAAGCCCTGCGATAGAACTTCCAACAAGTTGATTACAGACTTCAAAACGCCTTAAAGCCGCCGCCTTTGACCAGATTCAAAAGCCCCCTCCTGCTCTTGGGCAAAGCGAAGCACATAGCGAAATAGACAACGACGCACCCGACGATGTCCAACCCGACACCCAGCCAGCTATTTGATGCAAACCCATACGTCACCAATGCAAATGCGCACATCACCAACGTGCAGAAAACCGGCTCCTTGAGCGACCATATAGTGCGCCCAAACGAAAGGCCAACCACGAAATACGTGACCACCTGGTTGATAGCAATCAAAAGGATCCTCAATCCCGCATCAGCCCACGCGACGGCATCGAACCCTTGCATAGCAGCTATGGTCATAAGCGGCGTCATCAACACGAGGAACACCACCTGTACAAGCGTAGACACACGCGGTTTTCCAAGAGAGCGATATATCTCGCTGCTGTAGTATGAAAACAGCACCATCGGCCCCTGCACCAGCCCGTACAACCCGAACATGAGCGTCGCCTCGCCCCACTGATCGCCAAGCAACAGGGCCACCAAAGGCTCGCGGAATATGAAGATACCCGCAGACAACGGCACCAGGAACAACGCCACTATGAACTGAAAGCGGCGCAGATAAACAACGTATTCTTCCCGATCGAATTGAAGGCGCGAAAGCGAGGAGAACAGAATGGGCGTCGTGGCGTTCGTGATAATCCCGAAGCACCCGCTCACAAAGGTAACTGGCGTCTTGTAATATCCCAGCTCAGTCGCACCCAGGAAATGCCCCACGATGAAGGTGCCCGCCCAGGAGGAAAGCCATATGGTGAACGACTCCAGAAGCGTCCACCCGCTGAATGAGAACATGGCCTTCAGCAGGTCGAGGGAGTAGAAAAACCGCGGCTTCCACTCAGACAGCAAAGTCAGCCCCACTGCATTTACAATATTCGCCGCCAAAGTGCCAACGATAAGCGACCAGTAACCAAATCCCATGAACGCCAGCACAAGCGTCGAGCCGAAGTTAAGTAAGGTCGACGTCAGTCTCACCGGCATAAGCGACTTGAAGTCGAGATTGCGGTGAAACAACGCCGTCTGAATGCTCGAAAACGACGTCAACGGGAGAGAGAGGCAGGCCACGGCCAAGGCAAAGCCCAGCGACGGATTGCCCACGAAGGCGGCCACCGGATCGTTGAATATGGCAATGAAACACCACAAGACCACTGATACGCCGAAGTTCGTCCAAAAAGCCACATTGGCGTTAGCATGCAGGTCTTTTTTGTCTCGGAAGCTGTGCTGCACCAGGTACTTTTGGAACCCGGCGTCCGCGAACATGTCGGCAAAGCTCACTACCATAGTGACGGTCGCCACCATGCCAAACGCCTCGGGCTCCAGCAGCCTCGCTAAGACGAGCTGCGAGATAGGTGAGATGATTTTGGCGATGATCTCGGTTGCCAGAGACCACTTTGCCGCACTTGCCGACCTCGCCCGGAGATCTTTCGTGTCGGACAAACTAAACCTCCATGGCGAAACGCCTGCGCGCGTTTACTGGCTGATTATCCATACCCACACACTGAATGCAGCTTTCGTTTGTCATCATTCCTCGTTTTCACGTAAGGGCAAAGAAACCATTTCCCCCAACGTCCCTTCCGCCTCAGCGGGGCTGAAAGGCATAAACCCGCCCCACGGGTAGAAGGTCAGCTCTCCAACGAGCACGCGTCCGCCGCAGACAAAGAGGTCAACCCTCAGGAAGGGAACTCCCTCGCTTAGCTTCCTCGCAATATCGAGCATCTCGCTAAACTGCTTCGGGGCGGGAATAGTCTCGGTAGAGCTCGCGTACCCCATCGTCAAAGGCAGAAGGTTCCACTCGGTGTCGTAGAAGTCGTTGTACCTTTTCTCGGAATCGTTCTTGTCCCCGTGGCAATACGAGATAAGCCGGGGCTCGCCGCCGAAGCAGAAGAAGTCGATCTCGTCTATACCCTCCCAGGTGTCACCCTCGTCGCGCGCATTGCCCGCATCGCCCTCAAGGAACTCCTCGGCGAAAACAACAGGCTCCACATTCTTGTAAGGCCATTCTCTGCATCCGTAGAAATAGTTCTGCTTAAGATGGCCACGGAAAAAGTCTTTGGCACCGTCCAAGTCGAAACTGCTCTTGTCGGTGCAGATGAGCACCCCGCCGCAGTCATGGTTAGTCTTGAGGACGAACTTCTCCGGAAGCCCGTTCACATCGATCTCGTCGGCGGACCCCCATGAGCACAACGTCTTGACCACATGTTCGGAGCCCACGCGCGAGGCAATGAGGTCTTTGGCGCGGTACTTGTCTACCATGGTCGTGTAAACGGGCTTGCGGTCGTTGAGCTTCAGCCACTGCATCTTCTCAGTGAAGCTTTTAGGGGGGTTGAGTTTGGGCCAGGTGCAAAGTTCGGCACGGTACATCATCTTTAAATGAATCTCGTCAGGAACCCAATTTACGAGACCTTTTGCAACCATCCGACGGTAAATCAAATAGGGATTCTCAACAACGCGCTTAAAAGCGCTTTTGCTTAAATTATTGCTCATTGGTTTCCCACCTTGGTAGAATTGCCAACCGCCATGCTTGCGACCTCGACAAGCACGCTCTCCCACTGGCTAACGACGCTCTCAACATCAACACGCTCTCGAACACACATTGCCCGCTCCCCAAGCCTCTTGGCAAAGTCGGGGGCATCGGCAATTTTTGCCATAGCCAGCGCCATGTCATGGGGATCGCCAACTTTCGTGAGAAGTCCGCTCTTCCCGTCTTCGATATATTCCCTTGCGCCCCCTGGAGAGTGGTCGGTCACAATGCACGGGGCGCCGATACAAAGCGCCTCGAGCATCGAATTGGAAACTCCTTCGAAGTCAGAGGACAGCACGAATGCCGAAGCTTCAGCAATCCGCTCATGGACCTCCTTTGAGCGCCCGGGAAGAGCCACGTTTTCGCTCAATCCCAAGTCAGAAATCAGTTTCTCGAGCTTCCCTCTCTCAGGACCATCCCCATAAATCGTGAGATTCCACTCCGGATGCGCCTCATGGAACTCTCCGAACGCCCTAATCATCATCGGATAGTTCTTCTGCTCACCGAGACGTGCTGCGGCCACGAACTCACATGCATCAGCATTGCCCTTCCAAAAAGGCAATCGCGAAGTCTCAATCGGGTTAGGAAGGACAACCCCTTTTTTACGAATTCCATCGGAATAAAAACGCATCGAGGTGCCAGTCTGGAAAACCACCCTTTTCGCAGAGGAAAAGGCTTTCTCAATTAAAAATCGCTTGCTGCGGGAAATATCGTAGTGCCAAGGGTCGTTGCGAAGCGTCTGCACGGTAGGCGCGCAGCTCCTTTGAGCGAAAACCATGTCCGGTGCGACGAACGATAGTACAACATCAGGATTAACCCGTCGCAGATGCTGGCTTAAGGAAACGCTCCTGCGAGCTAAGCCCATAAGCCCTCGACTTTCAGACACGACATCGAGAACCTCGATTGCGTCGTCGAGTTCATACTCGCGGTCGCTGTAATAGCAGCATATGACGGAAACCTCGTGTCCACGTTTGATGAAACCGTTCGCAAGGACCGTCGTGACGCGCTCGGTGCCGCCCCCCGAAATCCCAGGCGTAACAATGGCTATTCGCATAATTGATTCTCCATTTCGGTCATAGCGCACCTGGAGCTATTTCCGTCTCGTGTCAACTGGTTAAACGCCGCACAAAGCATGATTAAAATACCAAGAATTTGTATGCGGTCAAAGTAAATATCAGTTAGGCAGATTCCGATAAAGAACGCGACACAAAACTGAGATACAGGACTCAGCCTGGCCTTTTTAAGCATTAATCCCATAATCGCAACACCTAACAAACCACCTTCGCCAATCAAAGTTACGAGACTGGCGAAGGGATACGTCAACACAGCAGAAAACGACTCTATGACAGCAACTACAGATTCGTTGTATTGCGATGCAAATTGAGCATACTCGGGTGTCATTCTCGACTTGAACAAAGCGGCAGCCAATTCATTGATTGCGCTGGGGTCCCGATATGTATAGGTATATCCAAGCATATTCGCAAAGCGACTTCCATATGTCCCCAAACCGTACCCGTAAAAAATGTGACCATCTGAGAACATTTGCGATGCGGTTCCCATGAAGTAGTCGAATTTGTTCTGCAGTCCGTTCTCGTAAACATAGTTAGAGAAGAAGCCGTGCAGCGGAAAGTCAGAGCTCACCAGAAAAGCCTGAACATTAGGAACTTGCAGAAGCAGAGAGCCCAACAAGAACAGAAGAACCACTGCCCAGAGGTAGACGGCAATCGTGCCGTCGCTAGCCCTAACGAGCCAGAACAAGCCAAACAACGCAAGCGAGATGGACCCAGCGCCAATAGCCGATTTTGCGTCAGCCTCCCACATCACGAAGACAAGCATTACAATCAATGTCAGAGCATGCGCGGTTGCAATTTCTTTCCGCCTTAGCCAAGCAAAGGTGACAAGCAGCAAAGCGAGCGAGCAGACGATGCCGATAAAATGAGCATTGCCCATGGTCCCATAGTGGGCATCCCCTGGCTCAAACCCTACTTTAAAGCAGATCAGCAGGGAGGCAAAGAATTCAGCGACAATCATGCAGCATGTTACGCTTAGCACGTCTTTATAAGTGACAGCTTGTCGACAAGAGAAGATAACGAGCCCAACGATAAGCAAATACGTACATGAGAGGACGGTGTTTGCAAACGTTCCCTCTCTAGCAGATTGCCCAAAGGATACGGCGACAATAAGCGCGACAAGGCAAAGGATGCTCTTGCTGATTCTGAGCGACGCCAAGCGAGTCAGATTGACGCTTTCGGACATAAGAATCCAGACGATAAGGATAAGGATGCTAGCGAGTTCGTTGCCCACAAGGAAGGCAGAATAGAGTACTGGCAATGACGGCTTTCTCATCGCCAAGCAGAGAACATCCACGGCAAGAATAGCCCATGAAAATAGCGACTGCTGCCCGACTGCATACAAGCCACAATACAAGATACAGAAAAGAGAGCAGTAAATTATCTGGAAATACGATGCACGTACTTTATAGGGGTGCTTACCAGCAAAAGAATTACCTGCAGATCGTATCGTCCTCACACTCACATTCATAATTTAAGCCGCGATCCTATAATCTTGGCCGGCACCCCCCCCGCAATCGAAAAGGGCGGCACATCTTTGGTCACAACGGCTCCTGCCGCAACGATGCTATGCTCGCCGATACGGACGCCGGGCATGACCATCACGCGGCGTCCCAGCCACACGTCATCGCCAACATAAATTGGCCTGGGCACCGTCTCGCCCTGCTGGCTCATGGGAATGTCCGTGCGCGAAGACTCGTGGTTGCGGGTATAGAAGACGCAATCGGCCGCCATCATCACGTGATTGCCAATGTGCACCTCGCCGTGCAACTCGCAGTCCCTGCCGATGCCCGAGTCGTCGCCAATGGTCACGCTGGTCGCAAACGTTGCGCCGCGCTCTATGTTTATCCCCTTGCCCACGCTCTCGCAGATTCTGCGGGCGAAAAAGCCCCTGATACACATCGCGGGCTTGCAGTAGCAGCTCTGAGGGAGAAGCTTCGCAGTGGCGGCGTATGCCACACGCCATAGGTTTCTGATTGCCACGCTCATAGTTGGTACCTTTTCTTCATCAAGCTGGCGTAAATATCGTTGAGCTGTCTCAAGTTTGCCTCAGGAGAGAATTCGCTCAGCACCTTCGCCCTGGCGGCGGCGCCAATCTGCTCGGCATTCACGCGCTGACCGAGCAGCGAGGTTATCGCCTTTGCGATGTCCTTGTAGTCAAGCGGGTTGACAAGGATGCCGTCATGCCCATCTTCGACGACCTGGGGGACGCCGCCGACGCGAGTAGCAATACAGGCTCGCTCATAGCCCATCGCCTCGAGCAGCGCCATCGGCATGCCCTCGTTACGCGAAGGCTGGCAGTAAACGGGACAACTCCTGAGGAGGGCGTCCTTTTCTCCGCCGGCCACCCAGCCCACAAACTCGCAGGAGCCGAGAACTCCAAGCTCGTCAGCTAAGGCTCGATACGGCTGGGAATCGCCATCTCCAGCGAATATGAAGAGACACTCAGGACAAGTTTTGAGAACTTCTGGGATGGCCCGAATCAAAACGTCGGGGCCCTTAACGTCGGTCATATGCCCAAGGAAAAGGACTCTGTCAGCGCTACCCTGGGCAGGCGAATCGCCAGGTGCGGCGACGGAGTTGTGCAGCACGCGGACCTTCGAAGAATCGCACACGTTTTCAGCGAAAAAAGCCTTCCATTCCTCGGAGAGCACGACCGCGACATCGGCAAGCTCGTAGAATTCGCGAGTCCTCCTGGCGAAAGATTCGCCGCCCTCACGGTAAAGTTCGGCCAAAATCCCCCGATGTTCATGGAATACGACGGGCTTCCTCGCCGCTTTGGCAGCCCTTGCGAACACAGCCTTGCGCACAGGGCTGACCCCGGCTCCTATATGCAGATGCACTATATCGCAGCCCGAAAGGCGCTTGCGGAATCTCGCATAAGCGCTTATGCCCGCCAAAGCCTTGATCATCACGTTGCCAGGCTTTGTTGTCTCTATGTACTCGAAATCGCAGATATCGCTAATTCCGGCGTTAATGTAGCCGTTGACGACAGTAGCCATTCCGCCTCTTGAGTCCAACGAGGGTCCGAGCATGATGACCTTCGGTCGCTTATCGTTCGTCATCGCTTGCCCCTAGAATCTTCGCGGGAATACCCACGGCCGTGGCCCCCTCTGGCACATCCTTCAACACGACGGCGCCGGCGCCGATCTTCACCCCATCCCCAATCTTGATGGGGCCGAGCAGCGTCGCGCCGGCCCCGATGACGACATCGTTTCCGATAACGGGCACTTCCTCGGAACCGTCTTCAAGGGCACCGATGGTGACATGCTGGTAGATCATGCAGTGCTCGCCAAGTATGGCGTGCTCAGAGATAACGACGCCGAGGCCGTTGTGCTGAAATACGCAACCCTCACCTATCTCCGCATGGCTGCCGATATGGCAGGCAAACAAGAACTGGTTGAGATGGCGCAGCACCGCCCCGATAGGCCTAAGTACCTTGGGTCCCTCAACACAAGCGTGCGACGCTTTGTAAAGCTTCAAACACTCGTTCATCAACGCTCCTCAAGCACATCAGCGATGCGCTCGCTGGCGTGCCCATCTCCGTAGGGGTTCGAGGCGTGGCTCATGGCCGCGTACCCAGCGTCGTCGGACAGTAGCCTGCTGAACTCACGGTAGATGGTCTCCTCTTCCGTTCCCACCAGCTTCAGGGTGCCAGCAGCCACGCCCTCGGGGCGCTCAGTGGTGTCGCGCATGACGAGCACCGGCTTGCCCAGGCTTGGCGCCTCCTCCTGGATGCCGCCTGAATCGGTGAGGATGAGGTAAGACGCCGCAAGGAAGTTGTGGAAGTCCAGCACCTCCAGCGGGTCTATAATGTGCAGCCTGTCGAAGCCGTCCAGCTCCTCGTGGGCCGCCTTGCGTACCAGCGGGTTCATGTGTATGGGGTATATAGCCCTTGTATCGGGGTGCTCTTCCATCACTCGGCGAATCGCGCGGAACATTCGGCGCATTGGCTCGCCCAGGTTCTCGCGACGATGCGCCGTAATCAAGATGAGTCGGCTTCCGCGCGCCCACTCGAGCTCCGGGTGCGTATAACCCTCATGTACCGTCGTGCGCAGGGCGTCGATGCCAGTGTTGCCGGTCACCCAGATTTTCGATTCGGGCTTACCCTCGTCCAAAAGGTTCTTCTTGCTGGCCTCAGTCGGCGCGAAGTAGTACTCGGTGATGATGTCCACTGCCTGGCGATTGAACTCCTCAGGCCAAGGGGAGTAGACATCGTGAGTGCGAAGCCCCGCCTCGACGTGCCCTACGGGAATCTGCAGATAGAAGCAGGCAAGCGCGGCAGCGAAGCTGGTCGTGGTGTCTCCATGGACGAGTACCACGTCGGGCTTATCTTCTTCCAGTACCGCCTTAATCTTCAGCAGCACATCGCATGTCACATCGAAAAGCGTCTGCCCCGGCTTCATGATGGCCAGGTCGTGGTCGGGCTTCACGTCGAACACGCGCAGCACCTGGTCAAGCATCTCGCGGTGCTGGCCCGTGACCGCGACTACGGTCTGGAAGTCATCGGGACGGCTCTTGAGCTCATTCACGAGCGGGCACACCTTAATTGCCTCCGGGCGCGTCCCAAAGACGAGCATTACCTTTTTCTTAGACATTGGCCTTGCTCCTCTTTGCTTCCTTGCGAAGAAGCATGTAAAAACGGGTGTTGCCGACCACATAGCGCTTAATAAGGCGCTTGGGCTCCTGCATCATGCGAAAGAACCACTCCAAGTTCGCGCGCTGCATCCACATCGGAGCGCGAGGGATGTTGCCGGAGACAACGTCAAACGAGCCTCCCACGCCCACGAACGCGCCCTTGGCGCCCAACTCGCGAAAGTGTTCGATAAGGCGCTCCTTCTTGGGCGAGGTGATACCCACAAACACGATGTCGGGGTTAGCCTGCTCTACTTCGGCGACCACGGCGTCGAACTCGTCGTCCCCGAAGTAACCGTCGCGATAGCCAGCAATAACCATGCGGGGGTACCGCTCGACCAGCACCTCGACGGTCTTGGCGACCACCTCAGCCTTGGCGCCCAGCAGATACACCCTGTGGCCCTCACGCTCGGCCAGCCCGCACAACTCCCACATCAGGTCGATGCCGGCCACACGCCCGGGAAGGTCCACATCTAGTTTCTTGGCGGCCATGACCATAGAAGCACCGTCTGCGTTCACGATTTCGCAGCGGCGCACACACGCGTCCATCTCGGGGTCGTCGCGCATTTGCAAAAGCTTGTCTGCATTTACGCCAATGAGATGGGCAAAACATCCATTCTTAATCAAGGCGTCTGTAGCCTCGACCGTCTGCTCCATAGTCCAAGGATCTACTGGAGCACCCATCACTTCAACGCGATCAGGAAGTTTTAGCTTTGTAATTGAATCCATAGATTGGGTACCATCAACTCCCTTGCGCCGTCAGCACGACGCCTACAGTCTGTACAATCAACTTAAAGTCGCTCCAAATAGAACGTTTCTTGATGTAGAGCAAATCCAGGTCAACCCACTCGTCGAAGGTGATCGAGTCGCGGTTGCGACGGGTTTGCCAGTAGCAGGTC
>ERZ1034876.868-NODE-868-length-14438-cov-60.922790_pt1 | contig 14438 bp, 19 predicted proteins | sample MGYA00520698_ERZ1034876 | MGnify/ENA primary metagenome ERZ1034876 (study PRJEB33766, sample SAMN09781723) | gut metagenome | biome: gut microbiome | host: Homo sapiens | place: Madagascar | study: EMG produced TPA metagenomics assembly of the PRJNA485056 data...
TAGAAAAGTGTGAAAAAAGAACAAAAATAAAATTTTTAAAAAGTTTGTATATTTGCTTGTCTATTTTTTTATACTATGTTATAATAAAGGTACAAAACAAGGGCGGCAACCTGATAGCCAAAGAGAGGAATAGAAAAAATGATTAAAACTTTTGACCAAATCAGAGAAGAGAAAGCGGAGGGCGATTATTTCGCCGTAAGAGATGACGGAAAAAAATACGAAGCAACTTTTAAAAACGAATACGGCGGCGTTATGTTCTTCTGTATTCCTGACGAAGATTTTAAAAGAATAATAGGATACGAAAAGAGGTGAATAAAATGAAAGTATTTGACGAAGTCGGAACGGTTTTTGCAGATTCAAAACCGGCAAAGAAATGGGATGCACTTGCATATTTTAATGTGTATTGCGGAGAGTGGGAAAACGTAGATTCCCCGGAGTTCCCGGGGACAATAAAAAGCGAAGAATGGTACGAAGATAAAAAAGGCAATTTAAATAGAGTTTTCGGGAATTGGGGAAAATATATTTTAATTCGCAGAACGTACCCGACCAGAACGCAGGCATATAAGGCGGTGAAAAAAATCGAAAAAAGAATGCCGAAGAATTACGTATTATCTTTTATCAATATAGCGAGAGTGGAGGATTAAAAAATGAGAACTATAACACAAGAAGAATTGAAAGAAATTTTAGAAAAGCATTTAAAATTTATAAGAAGAGAAGAAGGGGGCGATAGCGCGAATTTGTCGGGCGCGAATTTGTCGGGCGCGAATTTGCCGGGCGCGAATTTGCCGGGCGCGGATTTGTCGGACGCGAATTTGTCGGGCGCGAATTTGTCGGGCGCGAATTTGTCGGGCGCGAATTTGTGGAGCGCGGATTTGTCGGGCGCGAATTTGTCGGGCGCGGATTTGTCGGGCGCGAATTTGTCGGGCGCGAATTTGTCGCACGCGGATTTGTCGGGCGCGAATTTGTCGCACGCGAATTTGTGGTGCGCGGATTTGCGGGGCGCGAATTTGTCGCACGCGAATTTGCCGCACGCGAATTTGCCGGGCGCGGATTTGTGGAGCGCGAATTTGTCGCACGCGAATTTGTCGCACGCGGATTTTCGGAGCGCGAATTTGTGGAGCGCGAATTTGTGGTGCGCGAATTTGTGGTACGCGGATTTGTCGTACGCGAATTTGTCGGGCGCGAATTTGTCGCACGCGAATTTGCGGGGCGCGAATTTGTCGCACGCGAATTTGCGGGGCGCGGATTTGTCGGGCGCGAATTTGTCGCACGCGAATTTGCGGGGCGCGGATTTGAAAAATATTTTATATGATGAAACTACGGCATTTTTTGCGATGTGCTGCCCGGAAGAAGGTGCTTTTGTTGGGTTTAAAAGGTGTGCAAATAACCTTATCGTTAAACTACTTATAACAGAAGAAGCAAAGAGAAGCTCCTCCACAACGAGAAAATGCAGGTGCTCGGAAGCGAAAGTCATTGAAATCTTAACGACAAAAAAAGAAAAGGCGGTTAAAAGAAAGGCAATTTCTTTAAAAGATGAAAATTTTGTTTACGAAGTCGGGAAAACTGTTTTTGTAAATAATTTTTGCGAGGACAGATGGGAAGAATGTGCAGAGGGAATACACTTTTTCTTAACTTTCGACGAGGCGGTAAAATATAATTGAAAGGTCTATGATAAATCCGCAGTATGCGAATAGATTTATAAGGGAGTTTATAATATAATGGAAAACTATTTCAAGCAATTAAACGCGATAAATGTAAGCGATAAAATCGAAAGAAAAGGAAATCTTTCCTATCTTTCATGGGCATACGCGTGGGGGGAATTGAAAAAGATTTTCCCCACGGCAAACTATAAGATTTACGAGAACGCGGACGGGTGGAATTACTTTACGGACGGGAAAACTTGTTGGGTGAAAACCGGCGTAACGGTAGAAGGTATTGAACATATAGAATATTTACCTGTCCTTAATTTCAAAAACGCGCCGATTCCCGCACAAGAAGTAACGAGTTTTGACGTAAACAAGGCAATTCAAAGAAGTTTGACAAAGGCAGTAGCGCGGCACGGTTTGGGGCTTTATATTTACGCCGGGGAGGATCTTCCGGAAGTAGAAAATAATAGCAATAAAGCGCCTAATCCCGCGATATATGACCCTATTTCTATGAAGTATGTGCACCAAACCATAGGGAAAGAAAAAAAACAGGAACAAATAAAAGGGCAGCAAAAAATAAATCTTCCGTTTGACGAAGATTGGAAAAATATGGAATGCCCGTTTTAAGGTGAAAATATGAATAAAATTTGTGTGAACATTTCGGAAAAGAACGGCGAGTTTGATTGCTCGAATTGCAGGATTACTTCCACAACCGTTGTAAAATTCAAAAAATTTGTGGAAGGCGCATTTGAACTTATGGAAGAGGAAAGAGACGTTTTATTCTGCCCGTACTGCGGCGCGAAAGTTGTTAAACGTGGTGAGATTTGGGACATCAACACGCTACTGAAATACGGGCGCAACAAATCTTTGAGAGATACCGCGGCGGAAATGCGGGTTTCTTACCAGGAATTACATTTAATAGAAAACGGAAAAGTAAAACCGAAGAAAGAAACAATAAAAAAAATCTGCGATTATTTTAACGTGAATTATAAGGACTATCTATGAACGATTTAACGCCGATACAAGCATATATAAAAGAGAATTTCTCTGAAAATTCATGCGAACTTATGAGAGATTTAAATTTAATGCTTGTGCCGTGCGTGAAGATACCTACAACCGAAGCGGGGATGAAAGAATTCAATCATATATTAGAACTTGCGGAAGAGAGCAAGCTTGAAAACGTGATTGAATTTTCCCGTTCTGGGGGCGTTACCGTGCGAAGAGATAAAATGCGGCGCGGTGTGGGTTTGCGTGTTTTGTCTTCTGTTTTAGAGCTTGTTATTGTGGATTTCCCGCGCTGTATTAGGTTTCAATTCAGAAGCGAAAGCCCTAAAAAGGGGCTTGATATATCTGGAAGAAAAGCGTTTTCGGTATTTAAAAAGATTTGCAGAAGATTCGGCGTAGATTTGGAAGATTATGCAATCGAAGACGGGGAAGAGATTAAAAAACAAATCCCCGCCCCTCTTATCGGTGTTATAAAAGCAAAGCTCGGCGTATTATATGAAGGCTGCCACCACATAGATTTTCACTCTGCCTATATGGGCGCGCTCGCGGAAACGGGCGAGCCGTTCCGAATGATTGTAGATTATATTTACAACAAGAGAGAAAAGGAAGAAAACGAAGAAAAGAAAAATGAGTGGAAAGCCGTACTTACAAATACGTTTGGGTATATGCAAAGCAAAATCGCGGGGTATCGCTGGGCTCACTTTTCTCTTGAAATGATAAAAAGAACGAGAGAAAAACTACTCGATTTAAGCGAAAGACTAAGAGAAAGCGGAAGAATACCATTATTTTTTAACACGGACGGAATATGGTACGCCGGGGATATATATCATGGAGAAGGCGAAGGGCAAAAGGCGGGCGAGTGGGAAAATAATCACGAAAACGCAAAAATATACTTCAAATCACAAGGTTGCTACGCGTTTGAAGAGAACGGCGTTTTTAAGCCAGTATGCAAAGGAAGATATAAATTTGATAGCATAAAGACAAGAGATAAATGGACATGGGAGGATTTTTTCAAACTTGACGAATATAATACAATAGAGTTTGCATTTGTTCCCGGAAAAGGAAAATTAGGAAGAATTGTGCAAGCTTAAAACGCTTGACAAACAAAAAAAACGGTTATATAATAAAAAAGAGGTGTGAAAATGGGATTCAATTACGAAAGTTATAAGAAACAGTACGAGCAACAAAAAGAATTCATGGAAAATCGCGGTTATTCCATGTGGCAGGAAATGTATACGAAAGAAGAGTATGAATTTCAAGCGACAGCGCTCGCGAACACAAGAGAAGCGAAAGGAAAGGCAAGGGGGAATATAAACAGAGATTTGGCGGCGGAACAAAAATTCGAGCCGTACGCTACAAAAGAAAGTGCCAAAGCGCTGCAAGATTTAAAGAAAGAGAATACTTTCGGACCGCAAAAGAGAATGAACGCAGCCGAAAGAGCAAAAGAAAGGATGAAAATAAGAGCGGAGTTTTCGCAAGGTTCCCTTGACCCGCTTTATCAGGCAATCGAAAAACGGCGCGAAGAGTTATTCGCGGAGGGAAGAACGAAATCGGAAGTAAACCGAATCATAAGTCAGGAATTTTTCGGGAGCCCCGACTAATGGCAAAAGCGATTAAAAAAATACCTCTTCGGGAAATAAAGCGGGCGCAAGAACATAGAAAACTTGCGAGATATTACAACCTCAACAGTATTTTAGGGAATGATTGGGCAATGTTTTATCCGATAATCGGCGGAAGAAAAACGGGTAAATCGTATTCCGTTGCAGAGTTTATCGTAAAACAGAAAATAAAGCTCAAAGACGGCGTAAAAAATTATTGGATGCGGATTTCCGAAAGCTCAACGAAAGCAATGCTTGCGAATAAGTGTAAGGGATTGATAGACCCGGATTTAGTCAGAAAATACAATCTTGACTTATCGTCAAAAGATATGTACGTGCAAAATCGCGGCGAAGATTTTATGACGGTATGCCCGCTTTCTAAATTCGGGAAACTTAAAGGAGTTGGGTTTTATGACAAAGACTTTACGGGGCAATATAACCTTATCCTTGACGAGTTTCAGCTCGAACAGGGCGAAAAGCGAACGAGCTTTGATATTTTGTATAACTTTATCGGTATGTGCGAGAATATCGCGAGAACGACAAAAAGCAAAATCCGCGTGTTTCTTCTTGGCAACACCCTGGAAGAAGCAAGCACGATTTTGAAAGCTTTCAATTTCCTACCCGAAAAATTCGGAAGATTTTATCTTAAATCAAAGCGTTGTGTCATAGACAATATAGAGCCGACGGAAGAATACCTGAAAGACCGGAAAGGGTCTATCGCGGATATTCTCGGCGGAGACGATATGAGCAACTACACAAACACCTTAAAGAGAGATACAGAGCTTCTCTATAAGGGAAGAACGGTAAAGCCGACGGGAATAGTGAAATTTTCAAAGAGCACGGCGGATTGGTACACAGTCTGGGATGGAATCGTTATAAAGCAATACAATCGGGAAAGTATTCCGAAAGAACTTGATTTCGCAATGCGACCGTATATAGATACGGCTTTCAATAAAGAGCGGAAGCAAAATATAATCGATATGTACGACGCAAGGGCTTTGAAATTCAACAACCTCATTACGCAATCCTATTTTCAAGGAAGCCTTGAAAGGATTCGGAAACAAGTTTAAACCGCGACCCGTTCACCACGGGCAACGTTGTTTAATAAACCGTGATTAGTGGCGCTATATAATATCTCATAAAATCGGCGTGTTCTGACGTTCGCCGAAGAGGCGCAGACTGCCGAGCGAGTAACGACCGCGTTATGTCTATATAGATTGTTCTTTTCACAAATTTATAGAAAACGCTTGACAAAGCGAAAAGATAGTAGTAAAATAAATTTATAAGGAGAGTATCAATTATGCCTAATGAAGAAGAAGTAAAAAACAAAGAAGTCGAATCGCAGCAAAAAAAAGTTGATGACAGTGTCGACTATATCGAAGCTATAAAAGAGATAAAAGAGAATTCTGTCGATAAATCGTTATACGAAGAACTTCGTGAGAAAAACAAGCAGCTTATCAAGGCTCTTGCCACCGGGCAAACCTTGGAAGGCGAAAAAGAAGAAGCCGTCGATATAAAGAAACTCCGCGCGGAACTTTATAGCGAAGACAGCGACCTTTCAAATCTCGAATACGCGAAAAAGACGCTCGAACTCCGAGACGCTTTGATTGCGGAGGGAGGAAGAGACCCGTTCTTACCGTGGGGCGAAAAAATTATCCCTACGCAGCAGGACGTGGAAGCGGCGAATCGTGTTTACGAGGTAATGAAAGAGTGCATTGAGTACGCAGACGGCGACAATGCGGTTTTTACGAACGAATTGCAGCGCAGAACGATTGACGTAACATTACCAAAACGGAGGAACTAAAATATGCCAAATTTTAACGGGCAACTCAGAAGCAATGAAATTTTTGCCGCGCTCTATAACATGATTATTTCGCAGCAGGTTTTCGCGGATAATATTTCCGATACGAAATCCTCGCTCGTCGACATGTCCAGGGTGGACGGCACGCTGTACGGCGATACAAAACTGTACTACTCGACGGACGTATTGAAGAGTACGCCTTGGCTTAACGACAAAGAAGCGGCGAATCTTCTCAATCTTTACCGCCCGGACGCGCCGGAATGCCAGGCGATTTCCATTACGGAATTCCGTAAAATCTGCCTGACGGTAGACAACTATCTTTCCAAACGCGCATGGGGCGATGAACGTTCGTTCTCGGAATTCAACACCGTTATGCTGGCTTGGATTCGAGACACGAAAAAGATTTACGACGCAACGACGTTCAACGCATATGTCGGCACGGCGGAATCCGCCGTAGGAAAGCAGAGTATCACTATTACTTTGCAGAAAGAAGCGGCGGACGAAACCAACGTGGAAACGGAAGCGCGTAACAGGCTTGACGCGCAGACGATTGCCATGAAAATGTCGAATCTCATGGTTGAAATCTCCGACCCGAACAGAGATTATAACGACTATAAGAATCTGCGTTCTTACGACACGGGCGCACTTATCGCCGTATGGAACAGCGAGGCGGTGAATAAAATTAACAAACTCGACCTTCCTATGATTTTCAATTCTTTGGAAATCGACAAGAAAGGCGAATACACTCTTCCCGCGCGTTATTTCGGGAAAGTAAACGCCGCGGCGGGGAAAGTGCCCGCGTCCAACTCCTCCATTCGTTCTCTTTACGAAAAGGATTATACTGTGTCCGAAGTAACGACGCACGTATTCCCCGGCGATCTTCTTCCCGGAAATGCGGATTATCTCGCAAACGAAACGTATACGCAGGACAACACGATTCTTTTCAAAATCATGCACAAGCGCAGCGTTCCGTTCATGTCTGCGTTTGAGGTAGGCACGAGCTTCTTCAACCCGGTTTCTTTAACGGAGACGAACTTCCTGATTTGGGGGCACAATCCGCTCGAATACCTCAAAAATTACCCGTTCATTACGGTTCGCGGCGTAGCTGCGTCGTAATTGATATTCCCTCTTTTACAAGCCGTTTCGTCGCGCTTCGGCTTAAAATAAAAGTGCGACACCATAAGAGGGTGAGATATGTCTGCTATTTACTGTATTTCTTACAACAATTATTTCAATAGGACGGTAAAGCGAGAAGAAAGCCTTGCCGCCTATTTGGGCGCGAATAATGAAAACGTTAGATATACGGAAGCAAACTTTAATTTCAACCCAAACGACGGCGCAAATGCTGTTATAACGGTAGGAAGAAGCGCAAACCCAGCGAACTCGTACGGGGATTATTTGCTTGTGGTGGAAAACGGCGAGATTGCTTCACGTTGGTTTATACTTGACGAAGATAGACTTCGCGGGAAACAATATAGACTTAATCTTCGCCGTGATATTGTAGCGGACTACTACGAGAAAGTTTTGAATTCTACGGCTTTCATAGAAAAAGGCTTGCCGAATGAAGATAGCACACTGATTTTCAACTCGGAAGGTATTCCTTTTAACCAAATCAAGAAAGGGGAAACGCCACTTATAGACGATAGTAAAATGGCGTGGATAATAGGATTTGTCGCGAGAGAAGGCGAAGCAAAAACTATCTCAATAAATTCAACAGTCATTCCCGATATTAGAGTGGATAGTTTAAGTGAATGGGAATACGGCAAATATGTTAATAGTATCGTTGCCTCTGAACAAGATGAGCAATTAAGGGCTTATATCGGGCAGAAAGTATCACAGACGGGCTCCGTAATTTCTTTTAACAAGCAGAGAGCTTATATCGCTTCGACAAAAGTTAAAGTTGAAAGCAATCCGGATACAGACGTATCATTTCCAACAACAATATACGTATACGACGGAAATAGCATAGACCTTAAATCGTATCTTCTTAAAAATAAATCATCAATTCTTGGAAATATTTCAAAAAGTGCGAATGACTATTTCACTCTGCCTGTATATAATAACGCAGATTACGACGCTATTTTTGCGTTAAGAAATAAGGTTATACAAATAGGCACGGAAAGCACGGGATACACCTATTATAAAATAAATACAGAAACGGAGATTGTTTCACAGAATACGTTTGTTACGGAAGACAAAGGTTCGAGCGAGTTATTTACAAATCTGAATAACACATTTAACAATTATAGCGGTTATATAACGGGGCAAGCAAAATACAAGGTATCAATTTCATATAGACAGTTAAAGCTTACATTGACGCCAGTTGCCGAAGGTGAATATACTATTGGTTATCCGGCAAAAACAGGAAGAATAATCAATAAAAACGCGCCGTTTGATTTATTCTGCATTCCTTTTTCTGACAGCATAAAAATAAAGGCAGCGAGTTCCGAATTTCAAGCAAATAAAGAATTTGCCATGAGTATAGGAAGCGAAATAGCAAGAACGCTCGGCGCGGCTTGCTATGACGTGCAGTTATTGCCTTTCTGCCCTATGACGGGTTTTACGATAGAAGATAATGGCACAACTTTTAATATCAATAGCACGGACGCAAAACGCACAACTTTTGTGAAAAACGCAAATAACGAAAATGTTTATGCGTTGTTTTGGAGTGCCGCTTCGTCCGGTATAAAAAACATTTTTAAATCGGACGGAACACCTTACGTGACTGTTTCGAATAAGAAGATTGAAAACGAGTGTGATTTTTATCGTCTCGCATCGCCGAACTATAATGGGCAGTTTGAATTCAGCGCAGCAAAGAACGGCGGCGTGCGATACTTCAATGTGGACTATACCTATCTTCCTTATTCGTCGTATATCCACGTAAACCCCGACTTCGCAGAGCTCTATGGGCAGGACTTCAACGACGCTCGCGGGCTTGTTTGTCAAGGCGATTTTTCTATAATGTATCTTTCTGACGCATGGGTGAATTATCAGGTACAAAATAAAAATTACAATAACATTTTTGACCGTGAAATTCAAAACATGGACACCGTACACAGCATAGAAAATACGCAAAAACGTATTGCCGGAGCAATAAACGCGGCGGCAACGGGTGCAGCGGTTGCGGCGGCTGGAAGCGGAATAATAGGGAAAGTTGTATCTGCGGGAGCCGGTGTTATTGCCGCGGGCGCAAGCTACGCAGGTGCAGAGGCGGATATTTTATTTGGAAATAAGATATACGAAGAAAATAAAAGCTATAAAAAAGATATATTCGAATATTCGCTTGATAATGTAAGAGCGTTGCCAAACTCAATCGCCAAAACGACGGCATACACCGAGAATAATAAAATTTTCCCCGTACTTGAATATTATTCCTGTACGGACGAAGAAAAAAACATTCTCGCAAACGAAATCGCGCAGCGCGGTATGACAATAGGCTCTATCGATTATATAGCGAGCTATGCTTCCAACACGTGGGAATACAACGGGATTGTAGCGAGAAACTTTATAAAGGCGCAACTTATAAAGACGGATATAGAAGATAACCATATCGCCGACGTACTCTCGACGGAACTTGCAAAAGGGTTATATTTTGAGGTGTAAATATGGGAAATGCAAAACAAAGAGTAGAACAGGAACTTGCAGAACTGAATGAAAAGATTGTAAAGCTGACTGCTTTTCTTTTCGGCGATGATATTGTCAATATGGATATTGCTGACAATATGAGGTTTTTACTGCGTAGACAGTTAAACGTTATGCAAGAATATGCAGACGTATTGCAAGAGCGTTTAAGAACGTGGGATAAAACCGACGAAGAAATCAAAAACGAAATGCACTTAAAAGGCTGACGAGGTGTAAATATGGGATTGATACAAAGTGCAATCGATCGCGGCGCATTGACTGCCGCCGCTATGATGCGTATGTCGCCCGCCGCGCAGGCAAAAAGGAATCTGCAACGAAAAGCCGCGCAAAGCTCACTTCTCGGTGAGTATCAGCAGGCAAAAACACAGCAGGGAAACATGCGAGCGCAGGGAATTGGTGAAGTGCAGAAAAAACAAAGAAGAAACTTCCTTGATTATATCGGCAAACTTCCAAAGGAAGAGCAAAGAAAAATCGTCAATTCTTATTCGAAAAGTCAGAGATATAAGCTTATGAATGAGATTGACAAAGGGGGCAAATAATGGCTGGAATATATAACGCTTCCGCGAACGGCGAAGACCAAAAACCCGGAAAAACGAATAATGCCCGTTTGCCTGATTTGAGCTTGTTTATCTCTGCGGGAATCGACCCTAAAACGGGATTACCTATCAAAGCAACGATAGGAGACCCGAAAGGATTCAAATCGGAGAACAAGAAACTGCTTCGTATTATGGACGAACAGCAGGCTGTAAATTCGTTTGAATGGTTCAATCTTCCGAACGGTTTAAGCGGAAATCTTATCGAGAGAATTCTCTATTATAAGGGGCAGGGAATGTTTTTCTACTTCCCCGAAATGGACCAGTTTTATTTTCTTCCTTATGCGCTTGACGGCGGTATTGATATTTACGGTAGGTTTGAGCGAGTTACACCACTCCCGTTTAACGGCGGAAGTAAAGCCGACAAGCCGTGGATTAAAGATTTCAACCGTAAATGTGTATACGACATACAGATTGACGAAGAATTCGATATTAAGAAAATCGAGGATAGTTGCGTTCTTTTGTCCGACTACACGAAACAAATCTCGCAAACTAACATTTCCCGTCAGATTTTGAATGACCCGCTCATAGACCTCGAAGCCGACTTACTTCCTTTCGCAAGAACCGCCCTATTAAATAGTACGGGCGTTATGGGCATGAGAGTAGGGAACGAAGACGAATACTCGAACGTGGCGTCGGCTTCGAGAGCCGTGAACCGTGCAGCGTTGGAAGGCGAAAAATATGTTCCCGTTGTTGGTACGCTTGACTTTCAAGACCTTACTGCAAGCGGTTCCGCGAACAATATCGACCAATTCCTTATGGCTATGCAGTCGATAGACAACTACCGTCTTTCCCTGCACGGTTTGGATAGCGGCGGGATTTTTCAGAAGCAAGCGCACATGCTCGAAAGCGAAAACTCTATGAACGCCGCGAAAGCTTCGCTTGTTATGCAGGATAAACTCAATCAAAGACAGGAATTCTGCGACATAGCGAACAGTATTTTCGGGCTTGATATGTGGGTGGAAGTTGCGCAACCCGCGTCGGGAGTTGATGCCGACCTTGACGGAGAAATGTACGAGAACGACCCGCAAACGGTAGGATATGACGGAGGAAATGAAAATGGAAGCAATGAGTAAATCCTATTTTGGAAGCAATTACGGCACGCTCACAGGCTCTCACCGTATGCCGAAATTTTCCGAAGTGTGGGGCAGCGCGGAAGACTTTATGAAAGATATAAACGCGCAGCCTATAATCACGCCGTCGGACTACAAAGAAGGAGACCTTGAAAGAATCTTCTACTTATTGTATGCCAAATATGGGAACAGCACAATCGCCGCGAACGACGTGAACCGTTTCAAATTCGGCGTATACACGATTATTTATTCGTCTGCTATGCCGTGGCTCAAAAAAATGGAAGTACAGAAACGCCTGTATTCCATGCAGGAATCGGAAATGCTCAAAGGGAGCAGGCAGGTATATAACACCGCGCAGAATCCCTCCGTAGAGCCGGGAACAAGCACGGAAGACGAACTTCCGTATATCGACGGGCAGAATGTTTCAATCAATAAGCGTGGTATTTTGGAGGGTTACGGCGTTTTAATGTCGCTTTTGCGGCTTGACGTAACCGCGGACTTTCTGAACAAATTCAAATCGCTTTTCTTAACGGTGGTATATCCGGAAGACGAACTCACGTATATGCAAGGAGATTTTTGAAATGTTACAGACTATTAAAGAATATATCGTTTTGTACGCGCCGACGGTTTTCATGGCGATTTCGTCGTTCGTAAGTTGGTTTAAAACAAAAGCGCAACTGCGCCTTAATGTGGAAAAAATCACGAAAAGCGCCGAAATCGATAAGTTACGCAAGGAAATCAAGCAGCTTAGAGAGCAAATCTCTTGCGAAAATCATTATTACGTAAAACTTATCGAACAGAACGAAAAACTGCTGCGGGGTGAAGAAAATGACGAAACAGACGAAGAAGTACAAGAGTAAATATATTTTTTTGAACGTTTTGAGCTGGCTGTTCTGCTTCGGCACGACGGCGTTTTTGATAATCTTCATGCTTACGGGCAAGAAAGACGGCACGCCTATGCGGGAACTCGTCGGCTCGGTGGTATACACGTTTATAGTAACGAATATTCCGCTTATTCTTCTCGCTCTTCTCGTAAAGGATAAAATCAAACCCGTTTGCTGGATGCTGAATGTCATTATGGCAAATAGAACGTTCGGGGGAGCAGCGATTTATGTTATTTTTGCTTTATGGTGTTGTGATAATTATATCCTTGCTTTTTTGAAAGACCTTTATAAGGACAAATACCGCATAAATAAGGAAATAGATAACCGTGAAAAGATTTGAGCAGTACGCCTATTATTTACTTATTGGAATAATAAGTTTCATTGCCCTGGCGTTCCTGCCTATGCTAACAAGCTCGTTTGACGTCGGATACGAACTGCCGAAAACAAAGGCGGCGTGGTTGCTATGGGCGGGAAGCCGAGCAGCGGTATCTATCTTGAATATTCTGATTTTTCATTGTTTTGTAAAGCAAGGAAACGTAAACACAAAGAACGACCCGAACAGGATCGAAGCAGAGAAAATCCTTTCGATTGTAACGGAAGAAGAAGAGTACAAGCCGAAATCCCCGAAGAAATTCCTTTTCGGCGAGTACTCGAAGAAAGTACCTTCGATTTTATTTTCGACCGCTCTTTCGCTCGTAGCGTTCGGCGAAGCGATTTTGCGTTTCGACCCCGTAACCTTTCTTAGCTATCTTTTCACGGTTATCATGGCTATCGTGTGGGGAATCCTGGAAATGTTTAAAGTGGAAGAATACTACAAGGTAGAAATGCTGAAATACGCAAAAAATCACGCCTTAGAGCTTGAAAAAGAGAAAGTCGAAAAAGAATACGAAGAGATAAAGAAAACGCAGCAGAGCGCAAATAAATGCGCTACGATTGATTTTAATGATATAAGATATATAGGAAATACAAAAAAATGATTTTTCTATTGTTTTTATTATTGATTTTGGACGAAGAAATAGATTAAAGGAGTAAAACTTATGAGCTTAACTTACGGCGGAACGACTTACAGAAGTTTGGAAGAGCAAGTCAGGAAAAACATGGAAAATATTTCTACCGGGGCGGAGAGCCTTGCGGCGCTCACCAATAAGGTAGATAATCTGAAAACGGGCGGAGAAAAAGTTTCTCTTACTTTTCCCGCGGGGGCTTCGAGCGGCACAGTAACGGACGAGAAACTTGCCACTTTGCAAGCAAACGATGCAAATTACATTGAAATGGTAAACGACAAAGAACTTTACTATCTCAACGACCCTGGACACGAAGAAGGTTTTTTAACATATTCTCATGTAGGTATTGAGAACAGCAAGACAACAATCAAGACACTGACAATTACAGTAAGCGCAAAAAGCTTTGTTATTGTTACAACGGTTATTCCTACTGGAAGTGGAAAGGTATATATGCATTCGATGGAATTCGCCCCCGACTCTTCTGCCGTTACCGCATACTACTTATACTTTTATAGTACGTTTAACACAAGTATAACTTACGATAATGTAAACGAGTATACAAATCAAATCCCGTTCGGAATACTAAACTACGTTGATGAGAACGGCGATTTCAAGTTCAGCAGCATTATTACTGGTATAAGTCAGGGATCCCCAGGAAAAATTATTTTTTCTAAACCAGGTATAGGCACTCAAATTATGGTTAAACTCAACCTCGACAACGTAACCGAAGTCTAAAGGAGAAATAACAATGGAAAGATTTTATTACAAGAATAAGAACAACACCGGTTTTCTCAATCTCAAATCTCCTCTTATCGATAAGAATTATATTCAGATCACAGAAGAGGAGTTCAAAGAACTAACAAAGCCAAAAGAACCTACGGCAGAAGAAAAAGCGGCGCAAGAGAAAGCAAAGAAAATTGCAGAGTATAAATCCTATCTCTTTAAGACGGATTATATCGTTCTCAAAATCGCCGAAGCTCAATCGGAAGGGGATACAAACAAAGTAGACCACCTTCGCACGCTTTACAAGTCGGAACTCGAAGAACGCAAAAAAATGCGTGATTTGTTAAACCGATAAAAGATAATCGATAATTCGAATAATCGATTATTTAAATAAATCAATTTGCTCCCATGTTTGTCGCACAAAACTAATGGATAAAGGACAGCCGCTCGCCCGCAAGGGTTTGGCGGC
>ERZ1034876.869-NODE-869-length-14411-cov-5.104695_pt1 | contig 14411 bp, 8 predicted proteins | sample MGYA00520698_ERZ1034876 | MGnify/ENA primary metagenome ERZ1034876 (study PRJEB33766, sample SAMN09781723) | gut metagenome | biome: gut microbiome | host: Homo sapiens | place: Madagascar | study: EMG produced TPA metagenomics assembly of the PRJNA485056 data set...
AACGCAACGAAACACAATATTCGTCCATTTCACATTCATGTTTTCGTAAACATGTGAGACTGCAATATTTTGTTCATGACCCTAATTATAAAATTCAATCTGAAAATCCGTGCCACCACCCACAAGCGGCAGTTCATAACCTAACCTCCGCCTTAATATTTGAACACTGCAATTCCATAGCCGGAAAGTGGATATGCAAAGGAGAACGCTCTTCCATCGCACTCTGATTTCACAGCTTTGTAGGATACCGGTTTTTCAATTCCTTCACCGCCAAATTCAGCTGCATCACTGTCTAAGACAAGTTTATAGGTCTTTTTCTTTGGCACGCCGACACGGTAATCCGGGCGGGCAACCGGAGTAAAGTTACATACAAACAGCATATTGTTCTTTCCATCTTTACTCTTACGGACAAAACTGTAAATGCTGCGGTCTGCGTCATCCGCATTGATCCACTCAAAACCATCCCAATTGCCGTCTAATTCATAAAGACACGGATTCTTCTGGTATAAGTGCAGGAGTGCTTTTACCCAGTCCTGCATATGTTTGTGATCCGGGTTCTCGAGCAGATACCAGTCTAACTCTCTCTCCTCACTCCACTCCTGAAGCTGAGCAAATTCCTGTCCCATAAACAGAAGTTTTTTGCCGGGATGCCCAAGCATAAAGGCATAACCAGCCATAAGATTCTGGAATTTGTCTCTTCCGAGTCCTGGCATCTTATTGAGCATAGAGCATTTTAAATGTACCACTTCGTCATGAGATAACACCAGGATATAATGTTCGCTCGCATTATAACTCATGGCAAATGTCATTTTATGATGATTATTTTTTCTAAAATATGGGTCTAACTTCATATAATCAAGGAAATCATGCATCCATCCCATATTCCATTTATAACTGAAGTTCAGTCCGTCCTCTTCCACCGGACCGGTCACTTTCGGCCATGCAGTAGATTCCTCTGCGATCATCACCGCTCCGTGGTTACGTCCCAGGATCAGTGTGTTAATATGCTTAAAGAACTCAATGGCTTCCAGATTCTTATTATCGCCGTATTTATTGCGAACCCACTGCCCTTCTTCTTTTCCATAATCCAGATATAACATAGAGGCAACCGCATCCACACGGAGACCATCAATATGATAGTGTTCTACCCACATCAGCGCACTGCCGATCAGGAAGTTCTTCACCTCATTTTTGCCATAATCAAAAATCTTGGTTCCCCAGTCAGGATGCTCTCCCATTCTTGGATCTGCATACTCATACAGGCATGTACCATCAAACTCTGCCAGTCCATGGGCATCTTTTGGAAAATGCGCCGGTACCCAGTCCAGAATCACACCGATTTTATTCTTGTGGCACTCGTTGATAAAATATGCAAAGTCCTCAGGTTTTCCGTAGCGGGAAGTCGGTGCATAATATCCGGTTACCTGATATCCCCAGGAACCATCAAACGGATACTCCGAAATACCCATCAGCTCAATGTGTGTGTACCCCATTTCTTTTACATATGGGATCAGATAGGTTACGAGATCCCTGTAACTGTAAAATCCTTCATCATCCCTGCCCGGATGACGTTTCCAGGAGCCCGGATGAACCTCGTAGATTGCCATCGGCTGTGCATACACATCCTCTTCTTTTTTACGATTCTCCATCCACTTGCTGTCTGTCCATTTAAAATGTTCAATATCCGCAATCGCAGATGCTGTTCCCGGCCGGAGTTCTGCATAATTTGCATAAGGATCTGCCTTATAAAGACGCTTGCCATCTTTTGTCTCGATCAGATACTTATATAGCTCCCCCTCCTGCAATCCCGGAATAAACAATTCGTAAATCCCCATTGTCTCCGGTTTCAGGCGTGTCATCTCATTTGCCGTCTCATTCCATCCGTTAAATGAACCGATCACGAAAACTCTTTCTGCGTTCGGTGCCCACAGGTCGAAGTATACTCCCTTTACTCCTTTTACCTCTGCAAAATGTGCACCCAGTTTCCGATAAATATCGTAATGTGTCGCCTGACCGAACAGATAGCGGTCTAATTCAGTAAAATTTGCCATAAGACTTACCCCTCTTCATTTCTATCCCTAAACCGCAGACTCACTGTGGTTTTCTTATTTAGTCAAAATCTTTCTCCCGTAAGATAATGTAATCATCTTCATCATATCTTCTGGATGTGATAATGCTGAACGCTTTTTTCAAACCACCCTTTTCTGAATGCGCTACTGCTTTATCCACGATCTCTTTTACCTCTGTCAGGGTTGTCTCCCTGTCAGCGTGCTCAATATTACTGATGCTGTTATACAGCGCCAGCACACCCATCTCATCAATGGTATATCCCAATTCATTTGCGTAAGATTTTGCAAACGAAACCAGCTCATCACTGGTAAAAATAGGAATATTGATCTTCTCAGAAAACTTCGCTGCAAATCCATCATCTCTGGATAAAGCCTTCTGGATTCCGTGTTTTGTATCCTCAATGATCACAAGCACTCCACTCGTATCCTGTTCTAATAAAAGAGAAAGTTTTAACGCTGTCTCGCGGGACAGATCTCCGGCTTTTTCGATGATCAGACAGCCACCGGCTACTTTTTTCAGCAATGCTGCAACATCCTTCTGATTGAGGACAGATGCTTCGATCTTGCCGATCTTGCCATTTGGCTTTCCGGTTTCTTTTTGTAAAGCCTTGATCATACTCGTGGCAAGCACTGTCTTACCGCTTCCGGAACCGCCCTGTATGATCATATTTCCGGTACCAGCCGTCGCTCCCTTCTCCAGATGCTGGGATGCACCTGTAAGTGCCTGACAAAGCTGCTCCTCCATACCTGTGATTGGAACAAAATATGTAAAGATTTCTCTTAATTCTTTGGAAAGCTTACTGATCGTATCCGGAACCTCAAATGCCTCCGGTTCCACAATGGCAGGAAGAATCTCTTCTGCTGTCTCCTCTTTTCCAAGGTCTAAGTCACCCGGCAGCTCAATCTCCGGCAATTCTTCTTTTTCCACTGATTCTTTTGCCATCTGGCGTGCAGTCTCTGCTAAGATAGCAGCTTCCACATCTTCTGCAGATGTTCCTGCATCTGCTGCGTCAGCTGCTTCTGCCAGCATTTCCGGTCTGGTCTGCCCTTGTGTATATTCCGCAAAAGATACTACATTCTCCTGTGGAGTTTCTGCATCAAGCCCTTCCGGCATTGCGATTTCCGGAAGTTCTTCCTCCGTCATTAATTCCTGTACACCGGCTGCCACAACGTTCTGTGCTGCGTCTTCCGCAGCCACACCGGCGCTTGCCATGTAATCTCCAACCGGAGATGCCCCGACAGCTGCGAGCTGTTCATCCATCTGTGCATTTTCATCGCTGAGGCGGTCAATCTCCTGCTGTAAAAACTGGTTCATGTTCGTAACCATAGAGACTGCATTGTCATTCGGCTGCCCATCTTTGCTTAAGTATTTCTGATCCAGAAGGTCTTTTGGTGTCAAGCCGGAATCAAGCATTGGAATGACATCCGCAAGGCGTCCCAGAAGTTCTTCCGCTTCCTGAAGTGCTCTCGCTTTTGCAGATTCAAGCTTTCTCTGTTCTGCTTCCTGCAAGGCTGCCTCTGCGGCACGCTTGGTCTTTTCCCAATCAGCAAGCACATCCTCAATGCTCATCTGACCGGATACCTGTGGTTCTGCAACTCTGCCTCCCTGCATATAAAGGCTCATCTGGCCATCCTCATCCACTAACATCTCCTGGAAATTGGATTTCAAGGAATTATCAATCTCCTCATCCGTCTCAATATGCTGGTAAACCTCTTCTTCCTGCGGCTCTTCTTCTTTCTCGGATGGAATCTGGAGATACGGAATATCCTCTACCAGTTTCTTAATGTTATCCATCGTATCATTGACTGCCTCTTTTTCCGTGGCATTCATGATCTCCTGCATACTTCTCTGAAGTTCTTCCTGCAGGTTCTGTGTGTTAAAGCGCTCCGCAGACATCTTCACATCTTTGATCTGCACCGGTTCCGGTACGATCTCTCCAGATTCTAACGGATCTTCCGGTCTCACTTCCACAACACCGTCATGTCTCTGACGGAATGTGCGGTACTTGTCTTCCTGCTGTTTTGTCAGTGGCTGGTATAACATCTTTAATTCTAATGCGCGTTCTACATATGGGCCATCACCAAACCATAAGATCAGTTCGTCGCAGGCATCGATACATTTCTCGCTCATACCGGCCTTATGATACAGATATGCAAGCTCATATGCCCACTCTTCCGAATACTCCTGCTCTTTGAGTTCTTCTAAAATGCCAATAAGGGTGCCAATATCTGCACCCTGCGCTTTGCTTATCTCATACTTTAACACGTATTTTAAATTATCATGAGGTGCGATCTCCACAAACTCCTGATAATACTCTTTTGCCTCATCAAAACTCTTTGTCCTGACTGCAACCTCTGCAAGACGATAAATGATCATTCTGCCAATCGGCGACTTGTCATAAGCCGTCAGCAAAACATCCTTGCTCTCATCATAACGCCCTACTTTCTCGTAGATCTCTCCTACTTTTACCAGAGCGTTAATGTTCTTTATCTTACGCCAGTTGATGGTATCCGCGATCTCAGCCGCCTCTTCGTATTTCCCCTCGGCTGTGAGTGATTTCATCTGATCCAGCTTTAATTTGTATTCATATTTATCCAATTCTGCCACCTCAAACTGTGCATTTTCCGTAATGATCCATTACCTTTTTCAATTTGTCTATGTTACCTTTTAGTTTATCATAGGCACAATTAGATGTCAAAAATTATCATGCTTCCCCTACCGATTTTTCATCCTGTTTTTTGTTCTTTTCCGTGGTCTCATAAACCGGCTGATTGGTGTGCTTATCGATGCGGTCAAGGTTGACATAATCTATCTCCGTTTCCGGGATTCCACGCTTTTTCAGGGAATATGTGACAACATTGGAAACAATATAATAAATCACTGCCATGATCGGCACACCAAGCAGCATTCCAGGAAAGCCCCACAGACCGCCAAATACGAGAATGGCAAATACAACCCAGAAAGAGGAAAGCCCGGTGGAATCTCCGAGGATCTTCGGTCCGATAATATTTCCGTCTACCTGCTGTAAAATGATAACAAAAATCAGGAAATATAATCCCTGTACCGGATTCTGTAAAACAATAATGATAAAGGATGGGATCGCCCCGATAAAAGGTCCAAAAAACGGAATAATATTGGTCACACCAATGATCACAGCCACCAGCATGGTATCCGGCATTTTCATGATCGCAAGCACGATATAGGCAATCACACCGATAATGGCAGAATCTAAAATTTTTCCACTGATAAATCCGCCAAAGATCTCGTTGCTCTTCCGCACAGTCTCTACTACAACATTGGCTCTGACCGGTTTAAAAATGGCATAAATGATTTTCTTCGCCTGACCTGCAAATTTCTCCTGACTCGCCATAACATACACAGAGATGATAAGTCCGACCAGAATATTGATCACAAATTTTACTCCGGTGATCACTCCGGTTGTGATGGAAGTAATATAAATCTCTGCCTGTGGAAGCAGTGTGTTTTTCATCCAGTTTTCAAAGAAGTTACTTACCTGTGTGATCACTTCTTCCGCAATGTCCGCTATCTGGCTGTCTCCCTTGGCGATATCATTGATCCAGTCAACAAGCGAACGCACCTCAGCAGGGAGTGTGGATATGATGCCCTGTATGCTCTGGATGATGGATGGAACGATCGCAGCGATCAGCAGGACAATAATGCCTACCAAAAACAGCAGTGCACCTGCGATTGCCAGCCCTCTTGATATTTTTTTCGCCTTTTTCTCACTCTTCATCTTTCCTTTAAACAGGGAAAATAACTTTCCATCTATGAGTTTCATCAACGGATTCAGAAGATATGCCACAACCAGTCCGATAATGACCGGCTGTAAAATATATGTCAGTTTCTTCCAGAAATCTGTAAACCCATTATAACGGTATATGACAAAGAAAAATAAAATGCAGCAACAGAATGTGATAAAAATAGCAAGCGCTATGATCGTGATCTGTTTCAAATGAAATTCATCTGTCTTTTTTGTCTTCGGTGTCTGTATCTGTTCGTTTTGTTTTAGTTCTTCCAACTTAAGCTCTCCTTTTTCTGCCGGAAACGACTTGTGCAAACATGCGCTTCTAAGCGTAATTTATACTCTCATTCTAACGCAAAAACAGAGGTCTGTCACTAAGCAGACCTCTGTTTTTATTATCTTTTTAGATTTATAAATTAACCACGGTAGTAATTGATGAGACAGCCTTTTAAAATGATCTCCCTCTCATCATCCGTCAGGGCATCCATATGAAGGCTGAATGGTTTTAATGCGCCGTCTTTCACTGCGTAAGCCTGAATTTCAGACTGCTTGTTCTCAACAGCTTTTCTGATTTCCGGAATAAAGAGATAATCCAGATTTTCAAATGGAAGATCACCTTTTCCGATAATGAATGGCAGCATGCCCCAGTTGATCAGATTGGAACGATAACGTTTGGTTGCATACTCATTCGCAATGTTCGCCCAGCCTCCGAGTACCTTCTGACAGGAAGCAGCCTGCTCACGCGCGGAACCGTCCCCCGGTTTCACTGCAAAAATGGTACTTCCAAATCCTGCATAACCTTTCTCTTTTCTCGCTTTCTCACCAAAATCAGGATAAACCGTCTTGATTGTATCGATCACTGCCTGCAATTCCGGTACAGCCTCAACCGGACACTCTCCGCCTTCCACTGCCTTCTCTGCTTTCTGGATCTCTTTTGCACGTCCCACATAAAGCGGATCTTTTCTGGAAAGTGCAAACTCTGCCAGTCCAAGCGGATTGGATCGGAAGGAGGAAGTCTCTCCGGACGGGATCAGCTCGTCAGTTGTCGTAACCGGATCGTGAATCTCTGAAACAACCTTTAATACCATATGCTCCGGTAATGCACTCATTGCCGGCCAGTCTTTGATATTTGGTCCAAACTGGATCTCCACACCCGGATCAGCCACTCCCTTGCTGTCAAAGACGCGGTTCTCGTAAATCTTCTTGTCGAAGAAGTATTTTGGTTTTGTATAATTTACATCCAGATCGGTAGCTGCGGTCAAATATCCCTTATTTGCTGCAGTTGCTGCAATGGATCTTGCATCCATAAGCGCAACGGATGCAACCTGTCCTTTCTGAACCTTGGAACCTTCGCGGTTCGGGAAGTTTCTTGTGGAGTGGCGGATGGAGAATGCGTTGTTTGCAGGAGTATCTCCTGCACCAAAGCAAGGACCGCAGAACGCTGTTTTGACGATCGCTCCCGTCTCCATGAGACTTGCCACTGCACCATTTTTTACAAGTTCCATGTAAATCGGGGTACTTGCCGGATATACGCTCAATGTAAACTCATCCGGTCCGATGCTTGCACCTTTTAAGATGTCTGCGGCATCACAGATATTTTCAAATCCACCGCCGGCACAGCCCGCAATGATTCCCTGATCTACATAAAGCTTTCCGTTTCTTACTTTACTCTTTAAATCTAATTTTACGGCTCCGTCAAAGCTGACTTCTGCACGTTTCTCGCAGTCATCCAGAATATCCATCAGATTTGCATTCAGCTCTTCAATGGTATAAGTGTTGCTTGGATGGAATGGCATTGCGATCATTGGTTTGATCTGACCGAGGTCAATCTCGATCATTCCATCATAGTAAGCCACATCCCCCGGATTCAGCTCTTTGTATGCCTGTGGTCTTCCATGGATCGCATAGAAATCCTGTACCTTTTCATCGGTTCTCCAGATGGAGGACAGGCAGGTTGTCTCGGTCGTCATAACATCCACACCGATACGGAAATCAACGCTCAAGTTCGACACACCCGGCCCTACAAATTCCATGACTTTATTCTTCACATAGCCTTTATCAAACACTTCACCGATAATGGCAAGGGCAACGTCCTGAGGTCCAACCCCTTTCTGTGGTGTTCCGGTCAGGTAAACGCCTACAACGCCCGGCATATCAATATCGTATGTTTTATTCAGTAGCTGTTTTACAAGCTCCGGTCCGCCTTCGCCGACTGCCATGGTTCCCAATGCACCATAGCGGGTATGGGAATCAGATCCTAAGATCATGGCTCCGCTCTCTGCTAACATCTCTCTTGCAAACTGGTGGATCACTGCCTGATGTGGTGGAACATAAACTCCACCGTATTTTTTTGCACAGGTAAGTCCAAACATATGATCATCTTCGTTGATCGTACCGCCAACTGCACATAAACTGTTATGGCAGTTTGTCAGCACATATGGCATTGGAAAACGCTCTAAGCCAGATGCTCTTGCAGTCTGGATAATTCCTACAAATGTAATATCATGTGAGGTAAGCTTGTCAAATTTCACCTGAAGCTTGTCCATATTTCCTGAAGTATTATGTTTTTTCAAAATACCATAAGCGATGGTATTTTCGGCGGCCTGCTCTTTTGTGACAGCTTTTCCCGTCTTCTGCTGTACCTCTGCCGCGTCCGTCATAATTTCTTTTCCGTTTACAAGGTAAACGCCACTATCATATAATTTCATACGTTCCTCCATCCCAATCTCCGGCGAAGCTTTCTAACTCAACTCGTCTTTCGCGCTTTTATATGAATTATAAAGATACTCCCTGTAAAAATCAAGACTTTCATACACTAAATTAATAAATCAATTGTTTTATGCATTTAAAAAAGAACTCCGGGAATCCCCAAAGTTCTTTCTCTTCTAAATGATTGTTTTCAATCCGGCGAGTGTATCAAATTTTGCATACAGAAGTTTTGCTGTCTCCTCGTCCGGTTCTGCGAGATCCGGCACCATCACAACAGAAAGCCCTGCGCGGTATGCAGATAAGATTCCATTTGGCGAATCTTCCACCGCAATGCAATCCTTTGGTTTCTCCCCAATCTGCTCACATGCATAAAGGTACACGTCAGGCTCCGGTTTTCCGTTCTCTACGGTTGTGGCGCTCACAAGCTGATCAAATTTATCGTAGATACCAATCTGTGTGAGATACTGTTTTGTACGTTCCGGATCCGTTGCTGTTGCAACGGCAGTCTTGATGCTCTTTGAGCGGAGATAATCCAGGATTTCATCCACATCCGGCTTTTTCTCAATCCCATTTTTCTCAATATGTTCTTTCATGAGCTGTTTGCGTCTCGCCCGGATCGCTTCATAATCAAATTCCGGTCCAAATATCTTTTGCAGATAAGGTCCTGTATACTTTGTTGCAAGGCTGCGGATTGCAAGTCCATGCTCTCTGGTAAAATGAAATCCCGCCTCTTTTGCCGCCTGCTGCCAGTATATATTCAACCATTTTTCTGTGTCAATTAGCACGCCATCCATGTCAAAAATAACTGCTTTTATCATTCTTCCTCTGTTCTCTCCTCTGGTTCTAATTCTTCAATCTCGTAATCATCTTCGCTTGCCGGCTCTTCCATTTTCGGATTGCTGCTGTTCTCGTCTACATATTGTGGGAATGTAATAGATGCCTTAAACAGATCACCGTCCACTTTAATGTCAAAAACTCCACCCATTAAAACCGTAAGACTCTTTGCAATGGAAAGTCCCAGACCACTTCCCTCGGTCGTTCTCGACGAATCCCCGCGGATAAAACGTTCTGTCAGATCTCCGGCATTGCTGTTCTCCCTTGCAAGGGAATGTTCCGACACATTCTTAATGGAGAATACAACCTTTTCCTCCACATATGAGATATCCACATACACCCTTGTTTTTTCCAGTGCATACTTTGCAACATTATTATAAAGATTTTCGATCACACGGTAAAGCTGCCTTCCATCTGCGTGGATCAGCACAGCTGTCTTCGGTAGTTTTGTGACGATCGTAAGTTCTTTCTGCTCAAACTTTTCATTAAACTCTCCACTCGTCTGATAGACAAGTTCTACAAGATCAATGACCTGCATGTCAAGTTTCACATTACCGGAACTGATCTTAGATGCCTCCACAAGATCCGCCGTAAGCTGCTTTAACCGCTGTGATTTTTCATCCAGAATCTTAATATATCCCTGCACACGCTCATTATCAATTTTTTCCAGCTTCATCAGGTTTACATAATTAATAATTGATGTCAGTGGTGTTTTGATATCATGAGATACATTTGTGATAAGATCTGCCTTCATGCGTTCATTTTTGGTGCTGTCATCCACTGCATGTAAAAGACCTTCTCCAATGTTATTGATCGCCTCCGCAAGGCTTTTCTCCTCGCCGTGCAGCTGTTCAATGTCAATTTTTCCGGAAAGCGCTCCGTCCCTGATCTTCTCCACACCCTGCCGGATCTGATACTGCTCCACTGCCTTTCGCAGGATCATATAGCACTCTCCTGCTGAAAATAAGAGCAGTACCACCAGTGCAGTCATACTCTGATAGTAAAATGCACCGACCGCCAGTACGAAGCAGACAGCCATGTGTCCTGCAAAAAGCAGCAGCACACGCACCGTTGTTTTCTGTCTGGCAAATACTTTGCGGATACCTCTTTCGAGCCAGCACGCAACGCTTGTCTCCCAGAGCATCTCCGCTTTCATTCTGCGCACCATGCTCAGATAAAAGATCAGGAATAATCCGTCGATCACAAGACTCACGGTTCCCGATGCTACAATGATCCCATAAACAGCCCATTCCTCACTGTTTACTTTTGTAATGAGGATCACAAGCTCCACCATCATAAAAATAAAAGCCGCCACCAGAATCTCCGTCTTGATCTTATCGATCGGATTCAGATGGATTTTCTCCTCACCTGTGCGGCGTCCGGTTGCCAAAGTCAGATACACCAGTGAAATGATCCATCCCATCAGACTGACCAGGCCACTGAAAGTACAGACCTTGATCCATGGATGAAGCTGTTCGTACTCCCGGGATGCCTCATAAATATCATCTTCTGCAGACAGTTCCGTATCGATCCCGATGATCAGCGTCATGTCATCTGCAGGCCAGAGCATCTGATTCCCACCGCCAAAGAAATAGTCTGCCATACCATTAATATCAGTGCCAAATTCTTTGTCCACAAGGTCATAGATCAGGTAATTCCCCATGGTCTTCGCCTCCATCAGCACAGCTTCCACGTCAAACTCCTGTCCTTCCTTCGTGTCCGGCTGATTTGTGTACCACGCCTCACCAATCCTGTACCAATAGCAGAAATTGCTATCACCACTCTTAAACTCATTGGTGTATTGCAGATAACGCCTGTTCTCCTCTGAAGTACGGCTTTCACCTTTGATCAGCAGGCGCAGGTAATCGCTCAGGTCATCACATTTTTTTTCAATACATTTTGTGTAATACCCGGAATCCAGAAACTGTTCTGTCCCAACGTCTGACAACTCAAAAATATTTTTACTAAGCATGGATGCCAGCAAAAATACTGCTATCGTTAAAACCACTGTAAAAAACAGATGAAGGATCAGTCCTGTCAGTTTTGTTCCGTAGGAATAAGGATGGCTCTCCATAATCGCTCCTTAACTTTTAATTCTTATCAATTTTGTAACCAACACCCCATACAACTTTCAGATAACGGGGTTCTTTTGGATTAATCTCTATCTTCTCGCGGATATGGCGGATGTGTACTGCCACTGTATTATCCGCTCCGATCGCATCCTCATTCCAGATGCTCTCATAAATCTGGTTGATGGAAAATACTTTTCCCTGATTCTTCACCAACAGCAAAAGAATGTTATACTCGATCGGAGTAAGCTTCACTACTTCGCCATCCACCGTCACTTCCTTCAGATCGTCATTGATGCTCAAACCGCCAACTGTATAAATACTGTCACCGGATTCTGCTGCATTTCCAAGCTGCGTATAGCGGCGGAGCTGGGATTTTACCCTTGCCACCAGTTCCAGCGGATTGAACGGTTTCTCCACATAATCGTCCGCCCCGATATTCAGTCCTAAGATCTTGTCTGAGTCCTCTGTTTTTGCTGACAAAATGATGATCGGAATACTGCTGTTCTCACGGATTTTCAGGGTTGCACGGATTCCGTCCAACTTCGGCATCATGACATCCATGATCAGAAGATGTACTTCATTGTTCTTCAATATCTCAAGCGCTTCTTCACCATCATATGCCTTTAGCACATGAAAGCCTTCCTGCTGTAAATAGATCTCGATTGCTTCCACAATTTCTTTATCATCATCACACACTAAAATGGTCTGCATGTTCTATCCTCCCAATATTTTTCTTTCAACAGCCTGTCTCCCGCTTTACGGACAAACCTGTCCATTGCTGCAAACATGAATAAAATAAAACTGTCCGGCGTTTATCAGCCTGAACAGTTTTATTTTAGCAGTTAAAAAAGTATTTTAATAGTAGAGAAATCTTAATTGTGTCTTAATTTCTGTTTTTCTAGCAGATCTCTGCTCCGCTTGGCATCTTTTTCTCCGGAACCATCAATGCAAGTTCCCCGTTCTCATCCTCTGCGCAGAGTAACATACCCTCTGAGACTACACCTGCAAGTTTTGCCGGTTTTAAGTTCACTAATACCATGACTTTTTTGCCAACCATCTCTTCCGGTGTGTAATGCTTGCGGATACCGGAAACGATCTGTTTTACCTGACTTCCGATCTTTACCTGTGAGCAGAGTAATTTCTTTGATTTTGGAACTGCTTCGCAGGCAATGATCTCTCCTACCTGAAACTGCATCTTCATAAAATCATCATACTCAATTTCTGCTTTCGGTTCAATGTCAATTACGGATTCTTCCGCTTCTTCTGCTGTTTCCGTTTCTCCGGCAAGTTTCTTCTGTTCTGCCTCAAACTCAGCTTTCTGAGCTGCCTTGATCTCCTCAACTTTTGGCATAACCTCTTTTGCATCCAGACGTGCAAATAAGATTTCCGGTGTATCTGTCACTTTGCTTCCACTCTCGTAAAGTCCGAATTTGTCCAGATCGTCATAATCGCGCAGGGTGGTATTCAACTGTTTTACGATCTTCTCTGCTGTCTCCGGCAGGAAGCTGTGCAGTAATCCTGCTCCGATCGTGATGGACTCTGTCAGATTATATAACACCTCTGCAAGACGGTCATGGTCTGCCTCATCTTTTGCGAGTACCCATGGAGTCGTCTCATCGATGTATTTGTTGCAGCGGCGGAACAGGTCAAATACAGCGGTGATCGCATCCGCCACACGGAGTTTGTCCATTTTCTCCTGTACTTTATCTCTGGTTCCGGTAACGACAGCCTTTAAATCCTCATCGACTTCTGCAGTCACGCCTGTTTTTCTCACAACACCATCAAAATATTTGTTGCTCATGGAGATGGTTCTGTTTACAAGATTTCCTAAAATGTTGGCAAGATCAGAGTTGAATCTTTCAATTACCAGTTCCCATGTGATGACACCGTCATTTTCAAATGGCATCTCATGAAGTACGAAGTAACGGGTTGCGTCTACGCCGAACAGTCTTACCATATCGTCTGCATAGATCACGTTTCCTTTGGATTTGCTCATCTTATCGCCGCCCTGTAAAAGCCATGGATGGCCAAACACCTGTTTTGGCAATGGCAGATCTAACGCCATTAAGAAGATCGGCCAGTAAATCGTATGGAAACGGACGATATCTTTTCCGATCAGGTGTAAATCTGCAGGCCAGTTTTTCTTAAATAAATCAGAAGATCCGTCCGGATCATAACCGATCTTGGTAATGTAGTTGGTCAGTGCATCAAGCCATACATATACTACATGTTTTGGATCAAAATCTACCGGGATACCCCAGCTGAAGGATGTTCTGGATACACAAAGATCCTGCAATCCCGGAAGTAAGAAGTTGTTCATCATCTCGTTCTTACGGGATACCGGCTGGATAAACTCAGGATGTGTGTTAATGTAATCGATCAGACGGTCTGCGTATTTGCTCATTTTGAAGAAATAAGCTTCCTCTTTTGCCGGTTTTACTTCACGGCCGCAGTCCGGACATTTGCCGTCTACAAGCTGAGACTCTGTCCAGAAGGATTCACATGGTGTACAGTAAAGTCCTTCGTAGGAGCTCTTGTAGATATCTCCCTGATCGTATAATTTTTTAAAGATTTTCTTTACGCATTTTTCATGGTCTGCATCTGTAGTGCGGACAAAGTTATCATAGGATGTGTTCATCAGATCCCAGATTGCTTTTACCTCTCCTGCAACTCCATCTACGAATTCCTTTGGTGTAATACCTGCTGCCTCTGCTTTTTCCTGAATCTTTTGTCCATGCTCGTCAGTTCCTGTCTGGAAATAAACATCGTAACCTTCTGCTCTCTTATATCTGGCGATTGCATCTGCAAGTACGATCTCGTAAGTATTTCCGATATGCGGTTTGCCCGATGTATAGGCAATCGCTGTTGTCATATAATACTTTCCCTTATTGCTCATTCTCTCTACCTCTTTCCTTAATTATCTTTTAGGCAATTGCGAAACTCTATTTATGTTATGAATGTTG
>ERZ1034876.872-NODE-872-length-14370-cov-4.955012_pt1 | contig 14370 bp, 10 predicted proteins | sample MGYA00520698_ERZ1034876 | MGnify/ENA primary metagenome ERZ1034876 (study PRJEB33766, sample SAMN09781723) | gut metagenome | biome: gut microbiome | host: Homo sapiens | place: Madagascar | study: EMG produced TPA metagenomics assembly of the PRJNA485056 data set...
ATCCAATCCCCATGCCTTTTGGCGAATCTGGGACGTGCTGCGCCCGCATCTGCTCCCAGCGACGACCGCATCTGGGCCGAGCGACGACCGTCTCTGCTCCCAGATGCGGTTGCGCCTGGGACGGCGTTCGCCGCCAAGTCGTGAATCTGGATTCTCTCGCCGCCTGTTTGGGACAGCCGAATCCATCGATACCATATATAAACAATAAGCAGGCGCTCAACATCGCGTTGAGCGCCTGCTTATTAGTGTTGTGTGGGAAACACGTTCCGTCGAGACGGCTTGTCCCGGCCGAACGGGAACCCTATTATTTCTTGTGGGCTTCAACCCAACGGCGGGCGTTGACGAAGGCCTCAATCCACGGCGTTACCTCTTCTGCGCGGCGGTCGGCAGGATAGTAGGCACACTGCCAAGGATAGAAGGCACGCTCCAAGTGGGGCATCATTGCCAGGTGGCGGCCATCGGCCGAACAGATACCAGCCACGCTGTAGTCAGAACCGTTCGGGTTGCCAGGATAGCTGTCGTAGCTGTATTTCAGCACCACGTTGTAGTCGTCTTCAGGCAACGGCAAAGAGAACTTGCCTTCGCCGTGGGCCACCCAGATGCCGAGCTTGTCGCCAGAGAGGCTGCCGAACATCACGCTGCGGTTGGTCGGCACCGTTACGCCGACAAAGGCGCTCTCAAACTTGTGGCTGTCGTTGTGGAGCATGTGGGCACGCTCTTTGTGTTCTGGATTGATGAGGTTGAGTTCCACCATCAACTGGCAACCGTTGCACACGCCGAGCGAGAGCGTATCTTCGCGGGCGTAGAAGCGGTCGAGGGCTTCTTTGGCCTTCGGGTTGAAGAGGAAGGCGCCAGCCCATCCCTTGGCAGAACCGAGCACGTCGGAGTTGGAGAATCCGCCGCAGAAGACAATCATGTTGACGTCGTCGAGCGTTTCGCGGCCCGAAACGAGGTCGGTCATCATCACGTCCTTCACGTCGAAGCCAGCCAAATAGAGGGCGTAAGCCATTTCGCGTTCGCCGTTCGTTCCCTTTTCGCGGATGATGGCGGCGCGGATGCCGCTGGCCTCGCGGCGGTTGGCGTTGATGCCTTGCTGGGCGAAGGTGCCGTCAAATGGTTTGTTGCCGTCGTTGGCCACCGTGTGGACGATGTTGTATTCCAGCGGCTGTTCCTTATAGTTCTCGTAACGCTGGCGTGCACAGCCGTTGAAGCTCTGCTTCGTGTCGAGCAGGTAAGACGTTTCATACCATACGTCGCGCAGATAGTCGATGCCAAACTGGTAAGTCTGTCCGTCGTGTTCCACCAAGATGTGGCGCTCTTCAGCAGGCTGGCCAATCTTCACGTAGCCGATGCCAGCTTCGTCGAGGATTTCCTTAAATTCCTTCTTGTCTTTGTTGCGCACCTGAACCACAATGGCGGGGTTCTCGGCAAAGAGAATCTTCACGAGGTCGGTGTGCTTGAACTTGTCGACAGAGATTTCAAGACCGCCTTCCGTGTTGGCGAAGCACATTTCGAGCAGACAGGTGATCAAACCGCCGGCAGAGATGTCGTGTCCGGCGAGGATGAGGCCCTTGTTGATGAGGCTCTGAACGGCGTTGAAGGCATCGCGGAAATATTCGGGGTTCTTGACCGTCGGCACGTCAGAGCCCACGAAGCCGCGGCTCTGTGCGAAGGCCGAACCGCCGAGACGGAGGTCGTCGAAGGAGAAGTCGATGTGATAGAGCGTTGTGTGCTTGTCGTTGACAACGACAGGAGACACCACCTTGCGGACGTCGCTCACCTCACCGCCGGCGCTGACGATGACCGTTCCCGGAGAGATGATCTTCTCGCCGTTGGGATATTGCTGTGAGAGCGAGAGCGAGTCCTTACCCGTCGGCACGTTCACCTTCAAGGCGCAGCAGAAATCGCTCAACGCCTCAACGCCCTTGTAGAGGCGTGCGTCTTCACCCTTCTGTGAGCGGCAAGGCCACATCCAGTTGGCTGAGAGCGAAACGGTGTCGAGACCGTTGGCCAGGGGCGCCCAAACGAGGTTGGTCAGCGATTCAGCCACAGAAAGCACACTGCCAGCGGCGGGGTCGGCCAATCCGGCCTGCGGTGCGTGGCCGATGGCCGTGGCGATGCCCTTCTTGCCGCGATAGTCGAGCGCCACCACGCCGCAGTCGGAAAGCGGCAATTGGATTTCGCCCTGCGTCTGCTGACGGGCCACCTTGCCCGTCACGGAGCGGTCGACCTTGTTGGTCAGCCAGTCTTTGCAGGCAACGGCTTCGAGCTGGAGCACGCGGTTGATATATTCGTCGAGGTGCGACGCATCGTAGGTCACATCCTTATATTTGCGTTCAACGGTTTCGTCCACCATGACCGTCTTCGGAGAGTGTCCGAACATCTGGGCCACGTCGAGGTCAAATGGGCGCTTGCCATCGCCTTGTTCGAAGGCGAAGTGGGCGTCGCCAGTGGTTTCGCCAACCACATACATCGGGGCGCGTTCGCGCTCTGCAATCTTGCGCACGTGTTCGAGGTGTTCCTCCTGAATGAGCAATCCCATGCGCTCCTGGCTCTCGTTGGCAATGATTTCCTTGGCCGAGAGCGTCTTGTCGCCGATGGGGAGCTTGGTCATGTCAATCAAGCCGCCACATTCCTCCACCAATTCGGAGAGGCAGTTGACGTGTCCGGCCGAACCGTGGTCGTGGATGCTGACAACGGGGTTGACGTCTTCTTCGCAGAGCGCACGCACGAGGTTGTTGGCACGCTTCTGCATTTCCGGGTTGGCACGCTGCACGGCGTTGAGCTCGATGCCGCTTGAATATCGACCCGTGTCGACTGAGCTGACAGAACCGCCGCCGAGGCCGATGCGATAGTTGTCGCCACCGACAACCACCACCTTGTTGCCCTTGACAGGTGTGCCCTTCAGGCAGTCGCGCTTCGTGCCGTAGCCAACGCCGCCGGCGAGCATGATCACCTTGTCGTAGCCATATTTCTCACCGTTTTCCTGGTGTTCAAACGTCAGGACAGAACCCGTGATGAGCGGTTGGCCGAATTTGTTGCCAAAGTCGCTCGCACCATTGGATGCCTTGATGAGAATCTGCTCCGGAGTCTGGTAGAGCCACTGGCGGACGGGCAGGATGTCTTCCCATTCGCGGCCGCCGTCAAGACGCGGGTAGGCCGTCATGTAAACAGCCGTTCCGGCAATCGGCCAAGAGCCAACGCCACCGCCCATACGGTCGCGGATTTCACCGCCGGTGCCCGTTGAGGCACCGTTGAAAGGTTCAACCGTTGTTGGGAAGTTGTGGGTCTCGGCCTTGAGAGAAATCACGCTCTCGATGTCCTTCACTTGGAAGTAGTCGGAAGTGGCGTGGTCTTTCGGGGCAAATTGTTCCACCACGGGGCCTTCGGCGAAAGCCACGTTGTCTTTGTAGGCCGAAATGATTTTATGCGGATTCTCCTTCGTGGTCTTCTTGATCATGGCGAAGAGCGAAGAAGGCATTTCTTTGCCGTCGATGATAAACGAGCCGCCGAAAATCTTGTGTCGGCAGTGTTCAGAGTTGATTTGGGCGAAGCCAAACACTTCAGAGTCGGTCAGCTGACGTCCCAACTGCTTCTCCACGCCGTGGAGGTATTCGATTTCCGCAGGTGAGAGCGCGAGACCTTCAGCTTCGTTGTAGCTTTCGAGGTCTTCGACATACTGGATGGCAGCCGGCTCGATGTTGACGGTGAAGATGTCCTGGTTGAGCCCGTTGTACATGCGTTGCAGCATGGGGTCGTGCTCAGCGTCTTCACCGCTCACGGGGAAGTACTCTTCAATACGCGCAATGCCGTGGAGATTCATGTTTTGTGTAATCTCTACGGCATTGGTGCTCCAAGGTGTAATCATTTCACGGCGCGGTCCGACATACCAGCCTTCCAAAGTGCTGGCATTTTCAAGCGTGGCATTGCCGAAAAGCCATGAGAGTTCATGGATTTCATCGCTTGAGAGTTGGTGGTCCACTTGCGTGGCAATCACGCTTTTCTGGGGAGTTCTGAAAAACAATATCATATCTATTGTATGTTGATTTTTTCTTTGAGGATGTGCGGGCGCTTGGGGCCTGGCGGCCTTGTCCTCCCGATTCTTTTGCAAATTTACGATTTGCTGTTTATTGGGCAAAGGGAGTTGGGGGGAATTTCACTTGTTTATTTATTGTCTGCCGCAAAGCTGTGCTTGAAAGGGCGTTTCTGACGGGGGATAAAGAAAAAGTGTGGAAATTCTCGATTTCATGTCTGTCGGCCAACCGTCTTCGTTTGGCAATTGCATCGGGCAAAAGCAAGATGTCAAGAGCCAATAAAACCAAATGAAGGAGGGATAAAACTATTTAGCGGTTGGCAGTTTTTAATAATTGGGCGAACTTTGCAGGCCGAAAACTTGGTGATGGCGAAAGAAAGCGTTGGCCGACGAAGGCCCCGTATCTTTTTGCGCCATAGCCTGAAAACAATTCTTACCACTTATACAAATGAGAAGATTAACAGTTATTTTGATGTGCGTCGTTTGTGCCGTCATGAATGTGGCCGCACAAACCGTAGCCTCCTCGCCGACGGCTGTTTCAGCCCTCAAGAGCGGCTACTACGTTTTGAAAATGAAGAGTGACAAGACTGATGCCGACGGCAGTTTTGTTTATCGCAAAGGCTCAAACGTGATGTTTGATGCGAAGGGCGCGGCGCATGATTTGACCGGAAAGGCTGTCGACGATGTTAGCTATGTTTTCTACGTGGCCAACGATGGCGGACAACTGACCATCAAGGCGTTTGATAAAAACAATTATTTCTGGCCTGCCATTCCGGCTCCTAAGAACAACGACGAAGAGTGTAACCCCGGCCAGCAGACGAAAATCGCGCTCGCCGCTTCCGGCCAGAGCTTCACGGCCGTGGCATCTGCCGACGGCTGGAGCTATCTAAAAACGTCGGCCGCTAAGTGTGTGAAGAAGGGAATTACTTGGTGGAGATATAAAACAGAAAACGTGGATGTCTATGTGGTGGCCAACAGCGGCAACGTGTTGGGTTATTGGGACACTGGTGCCAGCGCGTCCAACAATGCGCAGTTCCAGTTCTATGCTGTTGACGATATGTACGATGCCGCAGATGTGGTTTCGTTCAACTATGAATTCTGTTGGAAGGGCGAAGTCAAAAAGTCTCAAGCCGTTTCTTCAGCCATTGCAGGCCGTGCCTTCCCGCAGGCCGCTGGCCTTCCTGAATACGTTGAAGCCCCCCTGCCAACGCGCAAGGTGGAAGCTGGCGATGACGGACAGACCTTCAAGATTGACTGCGTTTCCACTCTGCCTTTCCAATTGAGCACGGACGAAGCGCCTGTATATTATTATTTGGAAAACGTGCAGGGCACGCGCCTCTATAACAATAATGGTTCGTTGGCGTTCCGTGCGGCAGGGCAGGCCGATGAACTGAACAATGTACGCAACGATTTGTTTTACGTGAAGGGTAATGCCTTCGATGGCTACCAGTTTACGAGCGTGGGCGCTGGCAAGAATTTACATAGCGAACTTGTTATGTCGCATTCAACTAAATTGCTTTTCAGCGGAAGTTCTAAAAGTACTAGCACGTGGGAAATTTTCATGACCGAGGGCGGTTTCGCGGTATGCCCCGTTGTCGGATCTTCTTATTACTATTTTGGTGCCACTGAACAGAAATTTCTGACAGCCGCCAACAACAAGAATTACGCTTGGCGTTTGGACGACAACGCAAAAGGCATCGGCTTCAAGAACTATGCAGCCGACGATGAAGGTTTTGCTTTCCGCATGGTTGAGCCCACCTTCGAAGTAGAACTCTACGATGTTCCCGGCCAGGGCACATTCAATTCCACCGCTCTGCCGTTTGACTTCACCATTGCCAAGGACTACGACGGCGATGCCAAACTCTACAAGGGAACCGTTGAAGGAAAGGAACTCATGCTGAGTGAAGTGGGCCGTGTGCCAACCAACGCCGGTGTGGTGCTGATGGGAACCAACAGCGAAAGCATTAAACTCGTGGCCACCGCAGGCGTTGAGGCTTTGGAAAACAACGACCTCATCGGCACAACCAGTGAAATCGCGGTGGGCCAACTCGATGATAAACTCATCTTCGGCGTGTCGAACGAGACTGGCCTCGTGGGCTTCTTCTCAACCGATGGCAGTGCTTCGCTCCCCGCCAACCGCGCTTACCTCAACAAGGTGGAAGGTCTCATGGCTGTGATGGTCAACCACGGCGGAAACACCACCGCCATCGGTAACGTACAGAACAGTCTGCCTGCCAACGCTCCGGTGTACGATCTCAGCGGACGCCGCGTGACGAAGATGGTCAAGGGCGGCCTCTACCTCCAAAACGGACGCAAATTTATTGCCCAGTAAGAACAAACTCAAGAAAAGCTAAGTATGAAAAAGAAATATATTAAACCCCAGTCGGAGTGCATCAACCTCTTCGCAGAAGGTTCCATGATGATGACTATTAGCGGCGGACAGCACACAGGCGGCTTCGGCAGCAAAACGCAGAGCACCTCAGACTCCTTCAGCGATATGCCTTGGATGGAAACGGAAGAGGACGACGCGGAAGCGTAAGCAGACGTAAGGAAACATTATATAAAACAAAATCGGGCCGGGATTCTCAGCAGAGAGCCCCGGCCCGATTTCGTTGTTTTACTTACCCCTCGCGGCGTTCGCCAACAATCATGAAGACCTCGTCTTTCAGGTCGTCGGGAAGATTGATGCCGCGCAGTTGCAGCGAGCGTACCCATCCGGCCACCTCGTCGCTCTTCATGGTGTAGAGCACTTCTTGAAATTGCTCCACTTCCTCGTTGGTGTATTCGTCGGAGGGGCGTCCGCGATAGGCGTCAAGTTCCTCGTCTTCATAATATTCAATGTCGCGGCTCACGGCAGCGAGCAGACTGTCTTTTTCGCACACCTCATGTTGTCCGCAGCAGCCGTCTGGACGCGGTTCCTGAATGTCGGGCACTTCTTCGCCTTTGCGGTGATACCACCACTGGCGTATGCTGCCAGCGATGAGGGCGATGATGAAAAGTGCTATGAGCGCGTAAATGAGTATTTCCATAGTGTGATATTAAATTATAAGGTCATTTTCTGCACATGTAATCCGTGCGCCGATAGCCTTCAGATTGTCCCAGAAAGCAGGATAGGATTTGGCAACGACCTCTGGGTTTTGAATCACGAGATTCTTGAAAGAGAAGGCACACGGCGCGAAGGCCATTGCCATGCGGTGGTCGTCGTAGGTGGCGATGGCGGGATGCGCTTCTGGCGCTGTCTCGTTGCCGTCGTACCACATCTCGCGGTCGTTGGCTTCCACCCTTCTCCCTAATTTTGCCAGTTCGTTTTGCAGCGCCACGATGCGGTCGGTCTCCTTGATTTTCAGGCTTTGCAGTCCGGCGAAGCGGAAAGGGCGCTTGAGAATGGCACACGTCGTCACGAGCGTTTGCGCGAGGTCGGGACACATGGTGAAGTCCGTCATGAGTTCACCTTCGGGCGCCATCTTCGTCAATGTGATGCCCTCTTCGGTGAAGGTCGTTCTGACTCCCAGCGGTTCAAACAATTTCCTGACGACGCTGTCGCCCTGCACACTGTCTTCTCGCAGTCCCGGCAGGTGAACGCAGGCCTCCTTGTCGGGCGAGAGCGCCATGAGTTCATACCAATACGATGCTCCGCTCCAGTCGGGCTCCACGTGAAACGCCTGCCCCGCATTGTAGGCAGCGGGCAGAACTTCCAAGGTGTGTTCGTCGCGCCAGTCGGCCTTTGCGCCGAAATAGCGCATGAGGTTGAGTGTCATGTTGATATAGGGCGTTGAAACCACCTCGCCTTCCAGGTGCAACGTCAGTCCGCGGCGCATGGTCGGGGCAACGAGCAACAGGGCCGAGATGTATTGCGAACTCACGTCGGCAGGGATGCAGACACTGCCGCCTTCCAACTGGCGTCCGCAGATGCGGAGCGGCGGAAAGCCCTCGGCACCCACATAGCTGATGTCGGCGCCCAGTGTTTTCAGAGCACTGACGAGCAGGCGGATGGGGCGTTGTTGCATGCGTGCTGTGCCGGTGAGGATATGCTCGCCAGGCGTAACGGCGAAGAAGGCCGTTCCGAAACGCATGGCGGTGCCGGCGGCGTGGATGTCGATTTTTGGCGAACGCTCAGAGAGGGCGCGGCGCAACACCGTGGTGTCGTCGCAGTCGGAGAGGTTCTCCAGTTGGGCGTTGCCAGCCAGGGCCGCGATGATGAGGGCGCGGGCGGAAATGCTCTTCGAGGCGGGCAGCGTGACGGTGCCGCGCAATTGTTCGGGCAAAGCGATATGGTAAGCTTGTGGCATGGAGTCGTTTTTTTAATGTGCCTGAGAATCAGAAACACCCTACAAATTTACGTATTTTTACCCAAGTGCGGCCGAAACTTTCCGACAAAATCGGGCGGCCCGCCGTCGCGGGCTTGGCCTGCCGCTTGCAGACAAGCGATTTCTGAGCGTTCCCTCCAAACAATTCCCTCGAATAATTTTGGCGTTTAGCGTAGCTATCGTAACTTTGTATGCTAAAATGCAGTGGTGTACACCTACGCCATATACCGAACCCCGTCAACGCAAAAAAATGAAAATAACCGATCTCTTGGCCCAACATAACGGCACGGCCTTCTCGTTTGAAGTGCTGCCGCCGCTCAAAGGAAACGGCATCGGCGGACTGAAACGTACCATCGACCGCCTGAAGGATTTCAATCCGCAGTACATCAATATCACGACCCACCGCTCGGAGTATGTTTACAAAGACCTCGGCGATGGTCTGATGCAGCGCTCGCGGGTGCGCCGCCGTCCCGGCACCATCGCTGTGGCTGCCGCCATCCAGAATGAATACAACATCCCCGTTGTTCCCCACATCCTTTGTTCGGGTTTCACGCGGGCAGAGACGGAATACGTTTTGCTCGACCTTCAGTTTCTCGGCATAGAGAATCTCCTCGTTTTGCGAGGCGACAAGGCCAAGGAAGACGCATTTTTCAAACCGACGGAAAACGCCTACTCCCACACCACCGAGTTGCAGGAGCAGATCAATTCCTTCAACGCTGGCCACTTCCTCGACGGCAGCGAAATCAAGGTGCCGGGAAAACCTTTCTCTTACGGTGTGGCCTGCTACCCGGAGAAGCATGAGGAGGCGCTGAACATGGAAATGGATTTCGAATGGTTTAAGCGTAAGGTGGAACTCGGAGCGGAATATGCCGTGACGCAGCTTTTCTACGATAACGAGGCTTACTTCCGTTTCGTTGACAAGGCACGCGCCGCCGGCATCAACATCCCCATCATCCCGGGCATCAAACCTTTTGCGAAGCTCTCGCAATTGCAAACGGTGCCGAAGACCTTCCATTGCAACTTCCCCGAAGCGCTGGCCCACGAAGCCGTGAAATGCAAAACCGACGAGGAAGCCAAGGCCCTCGGCATCGAATGGGCCGTCACACAGTGTAAAGAACTCATGGCACACGGCGTGCCGAGCCTGCATTTCTACACCGTGTCGGCGGTTGACAGCATCGCCCAAATCGCGGCGAGAATATATTGACCTCAGACCAAGTAGTGGTAATCACCATTACCCAATAAACCATTATCGCTCATGCGCTATTCAGACGTCATCGGACAAAACGACATAAAGGACTTCCTCCAACGCCAATTGCTGGAGAAGCGTGTGCCGCATGCCCAGTTGTTCACTGGGCCGGAAGGAAGCGGCAAACTGCCCATGGCGCTGGCCTACGCCTCGGCCCTGCTTTGCCAACATCCCGTTGGCGGCGAAGCCTGTGGGCAGTGTCAGGCGTGCCGCATGGTGGAGCGTTGGGTTCACCCCGACCTCCATTTCGTCTTTCCTGTGGTCAAACCGAAGTCGGGAAGCGAAGCCGTGAGCGACAGCTATCTGACGCAATGGCGCGAACAGCTCACCAACAACGTCTATTTCAATCGTCAGACATGGTATAAGCGCATGGGCGTTGAAAACCAGCAGCCCATCATCTCGGTCAAGGAGAGCGAAAGCATTCTGGAGAAGCTGAGCCTCAAATCGAGCCAGGGCGGGTATAAGGTGATGCTCGTGTGGCTGCCAGAGCTCATGAACGAGCCGACGGCCAACAAACTCTTGAAAATTCTTGAAGAACCGCCTGCAGAAACCGCCTTTCTCCTTGTCTCTGATGAACCGGAGCGCCTGCTTCCCACCATCTTGAGCCGAACGCAGCGCGTTGAATTTCGTCCGCTCAGCGAGCAGGAACTCATGCAGGCGCTCATGAGCCGCAACGCCTTGCAGGAAGACGATGCCAAACTTGTGGCGCATCTCAGCGGCGGCAGTTATGTGGCGGCTTGCAGGCAGTTGCAGATTGACGAAGACCGCGCTTTGTTTTTCGATATGTTCGTGCTCCTCATGCGCCTCAGCTATATGCGTAAAATCAAGGATATGTATGAGTGGGCCAACCGTGTTTCGGAATGGGGACGCGAGCGCCAGAAGCAGTTTCTCGACTATTGCCAGCGCCTCGTTCGCGAAAATTTCATCTGCAATTTCCAGCAGCCAGAGCTCAATTATATGAGTCGGCAGGAAGCCGATTTTGCCGTGCGTTTCGCCCGCTTCATCAATGAGCGCAACGTCATCGGCATCATGGACGAACTCTCGGCGGCACGCCGCGACATCGGGCAGAACGTCAATCCGCGCATGGTTTTTTTCGACTTCGCCTTGAAAATGATTGTGCTGCTCATCCAATGACGCGCCGTTGCCTGGCGGGCGACACCTGCCTTATGTATGGTGGGCGACACCTGTCTTACCTACTTCTCTGAACCCCTACAATACAAATATGGATTACGATTTCAAATTAGACGGCTGCCTGCGGGGCTTTTGCGCCAAGGGATGTGGCCGGCAAAATAAACAACTGAACACCTACGACTATCTGGCCGATGTTCCTGGCAATGACCGGCTCACCGACCTCGTTGAGGTGCAATTTAAAAACACACGCAAGGGATATTTCCGCAACGACAACCATCTGCCGCTCGAAAAAGGCGACATGGTGGCGGTGGAGGCTTCGCCGGGACACGACATCGGTGTCGTGACGCTCACGGGCCAGTTGGTGCCGCTGCAGATGAAGAAGGCCAACCTCAAGGCCGGAACGGAAATCAAGCGCATCTATCGCAAGGCGCGGCAAGTGGACCTCGACAAATATGAGGAGTCGAAAGCCTTGGAAGAAGACACCATGATTCGGGCGCGCCAGATTGCCAAAGAACTGGAGCTCAACATGAAAATCGGAGATGTGGAATATCAGGGCGACGGCAACAAAGCCATCTTCTATTACATCGCCGACGCACGTGTCGACTTCCGCAAACTCATCAAGGTGCTGGCCGACGCCTTCCATGTGCGCATCGAAATGCGCCAGATCGGCGCACGCCAGGAAGCCGGGCGCATTGGCGGCATCGGCCCTTGCGGACGAGAACTTTGTTGCGCCACGTGGATGAAGAATTTCAACAGCGTCTCAACAGCGGCGGCCCGTTTCCAAGATATCTCGCCCAATCCGCAGAAATTGGCGGGACAGTGTGCCAAACTCAAATGTTGCCTCAACTACGAGGCCGACACCTATGTCGAAGCTTCGCGCAAATTGCCGCCACATGACGTGACGCTCGAAACGGCCGACAGCACCTACTTCTATTTCAAAGCCGACATCCTGGCCGGATTGGTCACTTACAGCACCGACAAGCGCCTCATGGCCAATGCTGTCACCATCTCGGCAGAGCGTGCCCACGAAGTGATACGCCTCAACCGCGCAGGCGAAAAACCGCTGAAGCTCGATGAAGGCGAGCATGCAGAACCGCTGAAGCCTGTTGACCTCGCCGAGCAAGACGACCTGACGCGTTTCGACAAGGTGAAACGCCGCAACGGAAAGGGCGGAAACCGCTCACGCAAGCAGGGCAGAGATGCTGCCTCGCAAAATTCCGAGGCGGCAACCGCGCAACAGGGTGAGAGGGGCGAACAGCGCCGCGACCGACAGCGCCCCGACCGCCAGCAGGCTCCAGACGGTTCCCACCGTCCCGACAACAACCGCCGCGCCGCCAAAAATCGTCCCGACCGCAACGCCCAACGGCCTGGCAATCGACAGGCAGAGGAGAATGCCGACAAACAATAATCCCCATCCATGCGAACGAATCTGTGTGCTCTTATCGTTTTGCCCCTGACCGTGGCGCTCTTCTCCATGCTTTTTGTCGCTTGCGACAGACAAACGGCCCTGGCGGGTTATCACGACTTGCCCTTAGACGGATGGGAGGCTGGCGACACTGTTGCCTTTCCCCTCGATAGTGTGACAGAAGGCGGCGACTATCTCCTCACGCTCTCCCTGCGTTTCACAGCATCTGAGCGCTATCCCTTCTCCGATATTGCTCTGCTGCTCACGCGCTGCCTGCCCGGCGACACGCTCACCATGCCTCTCCGCTACACGCTTACCACGGGGCGCAGCGACATGGCGGGAAACGGTGTGTCGCTCTATGCTTACGACTTTCCCGTCGACACGCTTTCCCTTGAACCGGGCACGAAGGGATGTTTCATTCTCAAACACAACATGCGGCTCTCGCCGCTCCCTGGCATTCACGACGTTGGGCTTTCCCTAAGGCGTTTGGAATGATACAACACCCCTACCTATTTAACAATAGACATCAATCATGAAAGAATTCATACAATCTGAAGCCAAAGCCGAAACCGCCGTCCTCGTGGCCCTCATCACGAAGACGCAGGACGAGCGAAAGACGGCAGAATATCTCGACGAACTGGAGTTTCTGGCGGAGACCGCAGGAGCTGTCACCGTCAAGCGCTTCACGCAGCGCCTCGACGGACCGAGTTCGGTGACTTACGTCGGAAAAGGCAAGCTCGACGAAATTCGGCAATACATCGTGGCTGAGGAAGACGCTGAGCGCGAAGTGGGCATGGTCATCTTCGACGATGAACTCTCCGCCAAGCAGTTGCGCAACATCGAGCGCGAACTGAAAGTGAAAATCCTCGACCGCACCTCCCTCATCCTCGACATCTTCGCCATGCGCGCCCAAACGGCCAATGCCAAAACACAGGTGGAATTGGCGCAATATCGCTATATGCTCCCGCGTCTGCAGCGTCTCTGGACCCACCTCGAACGCCAAGGCGGCGGTTCGGGCAGTGGCGGCGGAAAAGGCTCCGTGGGACTCCGTGGACCGGGCGAAACGCAGCTCGAGATGGACCGCCGAATCATCCTCAACCGCATGGCGCTCCTCAAGCAACGCCTTGCCGATATCGAACGTCAGAAGACCACGCAGCGCAAAAACCGCGGACGCCTCATTCGTGCGGCGCTCGTTGGATACACCAATGTCGGGAAGTCAACGCTCATCAATCTCCTGGCAAAGGCAGAGGTGTTTGCCGAAAACAAACTCTTCGCCACGCTCGACACAACGGTGCGCAAGGTCATCATCGAAAATCTTCCCTTCCTCTTGGCCGACACTGTCGGTTTCATTCGCAAATTGCCCACCGACCTGGTGGAGTCCTTTAAAAGCACCCTCGACGAAGTGCGTGAGGCCGACCTCCTGATTCATGTGGTCGACGTGTCGCACCCTGACTTTGAAGAACAGGTGGAAGTGGTCAACAAAACGCTCTGCGACCTCGGTTGTTCCGACAAACCGCAGATTATGGTGTTCAACAAAGTGGATGCCTACACCTGGGTGGAAAAAGAGGCCGACGACCTCACGCCTGCCACGCGCGAAAACCTCTCGCTCAGCCAATTGAAGAAGACTTGGATGGCCCGCCTCGGCGACGACTGCATCTTCATCTCTGCCCGTGAGCGCCAGAACATCGACGAACTGAAGGAACTCATCTACAGCCGTGTGCGCCAGCTTCACGTGCAGAAATATCCTTACAACGATTTCCTCTTCCAGCAATACGACGAGAACGGCGAGGCACAGTGACGCTGCCCGTCCTTTGTGGAAACGGACACCGTCCTCTCCGCGGATTCCCCAATCCGCATGACGATACAAACACAAAAAAGGCCGACAGGATTCCTGTTCGGCCTTTTTTGTGGGCAGTAGATTTTTAGTGGGGATAAAAATCTACTTAACGTAACCCTACATATATAGTAAGGTGTATTTATCCTCTATTGATTCTTTCCACCAATTCGTTTGGTGTAAGTATCTCCATCTTGGAGAAACCAAACCACTTTTTGCCTAAGTCCTTTATGGTAGGGTGTTCAAATTTGAAAATTAAGTAGGTGGAGATAGTGCGGAAAAAGCCTTGTCTGCGGCCCTGCGCGGGCTGAAAGCTCAACAAGTCCAGAGCCCAGGGCAACGCCCTGGGTACCATGTTACCATTCCCTACGCCCTGTAAGGGCAAAAGTAAAAGCCAACCATTTGCCCATACTT
>ERZ1034876.876-NODE-876-length-14285-cov-4.955587_pt1 | contig 14285 bp, 10 predicted proteins | sample MGYA00520698_ERZ1034876 | MGnify/ENA primary metagenome ERZ1034876 (study PRJEB33766, sample SAMN09781723) | gut metagenome | biome: gut microbiome | host: Homo sapiens | place: Madagascar | study: EMG produced TPA metagenomics assembly of the PRJNA485056 data set...
GCACAATCCATCCGCTCGGCAGGGAAAAGGGCATACAGTCGGGTGCAAATGTCGTGATGCCAAACCTCTCACCGGTCAATGTCCGTGACAAATACAAGCTCTACGACAACAAAATCTGCACGGGAGATGAGGCGGCAGAGTGCCGCTACTGTATGGAAAACCGGATGAAGAACATCGGCTATCAGGTGGTGGTGTCGCGCGGAGACTACGCAGATTTGTGATTAATAGTTACAATTAATAAATATAAAACAACACTAGGATATAGAAGGAGATAAAAATGTACAACGTAAAATCATTAAAGGCTGAGGAATTCATCTCAGACGAGGAAATCAAAGAGACTCTCGAATACGCAGAGGCAAACAAAAATAATATAGGGCTCATCGATGAGATTATCGAGAAAGCAAAGCTCAAAAAAGGACTCACACACAGAGAGGCATCAGTGCTTTTAGCCTGTGAGATTCCTGAGAAGCTTGATGAGGTTTATAAGCTTGCACAGCAGATAAAGAAGGACTTCTACGGAAACAGAATCGTGCTTTTCGCACCGCTTTATCTGTCAAACTACTGTGTGAACGGCTGTGTTTACTGTCCATATCATATGAAAAATAAGCATATTGCGAGAAAAAAGCTCACTCAGGAGGAAATCGTAAAAGAGGTCACAGCTCTTCAGGATATGGGACACAAGCGTCTTGCAATCGAGGCAGGAGAGGACCCTGTAAACAATCCGATTGAGTACATTCTCGAGTGTATCAACACAATCTACAGCATCAAGCACAAAAACGGAGCTATCCGCCGTGTAAATGTAAATATCGCTGCCACTACAGTGGAGAATTACAGAAAGCTCAAGGAGGCAGGAATCGGAACCTACATACTCTTCCAGGAGACATATCACAAGGAGAGCTATGAGCAGCTTCATCCGACAGGACCAAAGCATGACTACGCATACCACACAGAGGCCATGGACCGTGCTATGGAGGGCGGCATTGACGATGTGGGACTCGGTGTACTTTTCGGACTGGATAAGTACAAGTACGAGTTTGCAGGACTTTTGATGCATGCAGAGCACCTTGAGGCAGTGCACGGTGTAGGTCCTCACACCATCAGTGTGCCGCGTATAAAGCATGCAGATGATATAGACCCGGATGTATTTGACAATGGCATCAGTGATGATACCTTCGCCAAAATATGCGCACTTATCCGTATTTCAGTGCCATACACAGGAATGATAATCTCAACCCGTGAGAGCCAGGCTGTCCGTGAAAAGGTTCTGCCGCTCGGTGTTTCACAGATCAGCGGCGCATCAAAGACAAGTGTTGGAGGCTATGCAGACCCGGAGGCTGAGAAAAATGCAGATGAAACATCGGAGCAGTTTGATGTCAGCGACCAGAGAACACTTGACGAGGTGGTAAACTGGCTTATGAAGATGGACTATATTCCGTCCTTCTGTACAGCCTGCTACAGAGAGGGCAGAACGGGAGACCGTTTTATGGCACTGTGCAAGAGCATGCAGATACTTAATTGCTGTCATCCGAACGCACTCATGACACTGAAGGAGTATCTCGAGGACTATGCAAGCCCACAGACAAGGGAGCTTGGAATGAAGCTCATCGACAGGGAAATAGAAAAGATTACCAATCCAAAGGTTAAGCAGACCTGCTATGAGCATATACATGATATTGCAGACGGAAAACGTGATTTCCGTTTCTAAAGGAGGGCATATGGGAAATTTGAATGAGACGCCTTCTGCCAACAGACTTCATATAGGTATATACGGAAAGACAAACAGTGGTAAGTCATCTCTGATAAATGCGGTTACAAAGCAGGAGGTTTCCATTGTAGCTGACGTGGCAGGTACGACAACCGACCCTGTGTACAAGCCGATGGAGATTCATCCGCTCGGACCGTGCGTGATTATTGATACGGCGGGCTTTGATGATGACAGTGAGCTTGGTGAAAGACGTGTGGAAAAGACCCATCTGGCAGCAGAGAAGACAGATATAGCCGTTGTAGTGCTTGATATTGCAGAGGTCATTGCTGCAAAGAAGGCAGGGATACCATTTAAAAAGGCTTTTAAGGATGAGGCAGAGTGGAGCCTGCTCTTTGCAAAAAAACATACTCCGGTTGTATTTGCCTTAAACAAGATAGACGAGATTTTGCTTTCTGCAGAGGCACAGGAAAAGAGCAGAGGAAAGCTTGACAATGCTGCAATAGAGGCCGCAAAGTGCTGGGTTTTTGAGGAAAACAGTGCTGTGATGGGCAAAAATGCAGACAATAGCTTTGAGGTTGTAGCAGTCAGCGCATTAAAGGGCAAGGGAATGGATGCCGTTATCTCTGCCCTCACACGCCTTTTGCCTGAGGATTTCGGACAGGAATTTATCCTGGGAGACCTTGTTAGTGAGACCGACCTGGTGCTTCTTGTCATGCCACAGGATATCCAGGCACCAAAGGGCAGACTCATACTGCCGCAGGTGCAGACACTCAGGGAATTGCTCGATAGAAAATGTCTTGTGATGAGCACGACGACTGACAAAATGACAGATGCGCTTGCAGCATTATCGCACGCGCCAAAGCTCATCGTGACAGATTCACAGGTGTTTGGCTATGTGTACGAGCACAAGCCGGCGGAGAGTATGCTCACATCATTTTCAGTGCTTTTTGCAGCATACAAGGGTGATCTGCCATACTATGTGGAGAGCGCAAGGGCAATTGATGCCTTAAAGCCATCCTCAAGAGTGCTTATCGCAGAGTGCTGTACACATGCGCCTCTTGCAGAGGATATAGGCAGGGTGAAGCTTCCGAACCTGCTTCGAAAGCGTGTCGGTGAGGAGCTTACCGTGGATATTACAAGCGGTACGGACTTCCCTGATAATCTATCTCAGTATGACCTCGTTATTCAGTGTGGCGCTTGCATGTTTAACAGAAAATATGTATTATCAAGAATAGACAGGGCACGCACTCAGCATGTGCCGATGACAAACTATGGCGTGGCAATAGCACACCTGACAGGAATACTCGATAAGGTGAGCATGCCCTAGAAAAGCCTTAAAAGCCGGGAGGAAAAGAAGCTATCGGTATGACGAAAACAGGTGATTTTGACGATAAAATGAATTATAGTGGCGATTATAAAGGCAATTATAGCAATAATTACAGCGGCAATTATAGCGCCACCGGTTACGCTCGTCTGGCGAAGAGCCTTATTGACATTGTAAAGGAGCAGCAGGCAAAGCTTGGCTACAGGAAGGAAATAGTCAGACTGTATTATCCTCTTTCCACGCTCAGACATTTCTTTGAGTGTGCGGGGGCTGATAATAAAATTGCAGCCGGCATGATTTCAGAGCAGCAGATGCTTGAAATCCTTGCTCCAAACAACCTGCCAAAGCAGCTTACTGACACCATAGGTGAGATAAAGGTCACCGCAAAAAATGAGCGCTTCTGCATAGAGATACCACCTGAGGGCAGTGAGTATGTGCATGAAAACACGGCTGACAACGAGTTTATCAGTGAGCTGATTGCGCTTGTCGGCACGCATGGCTGTACCATGGAGCAGATAACTGAGCTGTTTTACAAATACTCGGACAATATCGAGAAAAAGGATATGCAAAACGGCGAGTTTGACTGTTACATCCGCTTCTTAAATAATCCGGATGACACATACTACTATTGCTTTCATGACGAGGGCTGCCATATTATTTACCATAGGTTTCTGCCGCAGGATTATGCGGACTTTGGATTTTAATGGATATGTTTCTTTCTTTTGGTGTTGGCCTTTGAAATTACTTTGAAGTTACACGGAGACATAGTTTGACAAAAATATAACAATCTAATATAATGGCGGTTGAGAGTTGGGTTTATGTATAATATGCACAGCAGGAGATATACACATGGCAACATTTACCAGAAAAGCCATAATGCAGACTTTTTTACATATACTGAAAAATAAACCGCTTGACAGGATTACAGTCAAGGATATATGCGAGCAGTGTGAGATAAACAGAAACACATTTTACTATTATTTCAAGGACATATATGATGTGCTTGAGGCCATATTTGAGGACGAGGTGCGGCTCGTGATGGATGAGGCAAAGGAAGGCGTGACATTTCATGATGCATATGCCAGAGCAGCTGCCATTATTCTTAATAACCGCGAGGCGATAATGCACATTTATGCATCGGAAAACGGCAGGGTATTAAGGACATATCTGGATGCAGTGGTCACGCAGGTGGTGCGCCGCTTTGTGTTGGAAAAGGCAGAGGGCTATAGCCTGGATGATAGTGACATTGCTTTTATCACGGCATTTTACAGCAACGGAATCGTGGGCAGCACAATAAAGTGGATTGAGAGAGGCAGTATGATGAGCAGCCTGCCTGAGACCAACATTACGGAAAAGTGTTTTGGACTGTCAGATGAAAAAAGCGGATGCGTAAACAAAAGAGAGTACAACAAAGATATTGTTAAGAGAATCGGTGATTCCTTCGAGGCCACAATTTATGATATGATTGAGTGCTGCCTGTAAGCAGGCGGATATCGGATGACAAAATAATTCGAACAGATTTGACAGAGTGTCTGAATTTCAGACACTCTTATTTTTTTGTCCGTTTTAAAACCGGTTGTGGTGGATTAGAATAGCAGACAAAAAGGAGGGAGATACTTTATGCACACATTGGTACGTGTGAAAAATGCATACACTGTCATGACAATATGCCTGATTGCATTGGGGACAGCTTTGTTATTTGCGCCACAGCTTGGACTTAAGACTCTGTGCGTGGTGTATGGAGTGTTTCTCATAGTATACGGAGTGACAAAGCTGTCCGGATATTTTGCAAAGGATTTATTTCAGCTTGCGTTTCAGTTTGACCTTGCGCTGGGTATAGTTTCAATAGTGCTTGGAATCATAATTATAGAGAAATCTGAGTATATTATAGAGATATTGTCCACAGCGATAGGCATTTTTATGCTGGTGGACGGAGCCTTAAAGATACAGACCGCAGTGGAAGCAAAGCACTTTGGCATCGAGAGATGGTGGCTCATACTCGTGATGTCGTTTGTAGTTACATTTGTGGGAATACTGCTTCTTGTGACACCATTTGAGACCGCAGGCATGATAGTGAGATTAATAGGACTGAATTTGAGTCTTGACGGAATACTAAATTTATTTGTCGTCAGAAATACCGTTGAAACAATAAGGAGGAATACAAAGTGGGAAATTTAGGACATCAGGCAGCTACACTTGCTGCATCAAAAATATGTGACAACATTGTAAAAGGACTTTGCAAGGACCCGGAGACAGAGGTTGTAAAGCTTATCGACATGTGGCAGAAATTCATGGGAGATGAGAAGATTGATTTAAACTATGAAAGTGCGCGCAAGATGATCTGCGATAAGGACAGTACACTCAACAAATACATGCACCGTCTTATCAATGAGATAGATCCTCATGTATTAAAGACAATCGCGCTCAATCTGGGCTTTGAGGCATTTGTTTACGGCACCAAGACTATCCGTAAAAATCGTGAAAAGTATGGCTGCAATGTTCCATGGCTCATTCTTATGGATCCGACAAGTGCCTGCAATCTGCACTGCACAGGCTGCTGGGCAGCAGAGTACGGACACAAGCTGAACTTAACCTTTGATGAGATGGATAAGGTGGTAACACAGGGCAAGGAGCTTGGTGTATACCTGTATATGTTCACAGGAGGGGAGCCTCTTGTCAGAAAAGCAGACCTTGTTAAGCTATGTGAGAAGCACAATGATTGTGCATTTCTGGCATTCACAAACGGCACACTCGTGGATGAGGCCTTCTGCGCAGACTTAAAGCGTATCGGAAATCTGTACCTTGCAATAAGTCTTGAGGGCTTCTCAGAGGTAAACGACTTAAGACGAGGCACAGGTGTATTTGCAAAGGTTATGCATGCAATGGATTTGCTTAAGGAAAACGGACTTGTTTTCGGTACATCAATATGTTACACTTCAAAGAACTATAAGACAGTTACCAGTGATGAGTTTATCGACATGATTGTGGAAAAGGGCTGCTGCTATGCGCTTTACTTCCACTATATGCCTGTCGGAAACGATGCATCACTGGAACTTTTACCAAACCCTAAGCAGAGGCTTTACATCAAGGATCGTGTCCGTGAAATCAGAAATATGACAAGCGGCAAGGGAATTTTTACGATGGATTTCCAAAACGACGGCGAGTTTGTCGGAGGCTGTATCGCAGGAGGAAGAAACTACTTCCATATCAATGCAAACGGCGATGCTGAGCCATGTGTATTTATCCACTACTCAGGAGCCAACATCCGTACACACAGTATGCTTGAGATTTTGAAACAGCCGCTTTTCATGGCATATCATGATAACCAGCCATTTAATGAGAATCACTACAGACCATGTCCTATGCTTGAAAATCCTGAGATCTTACAGCGGCTCGTAAAGGAAACAGGTGCAAAATCAACTGATTTGCAGTCACCTGAGAGTGCGGAGCACCTGTGCAACAAGTGTAAGGAGTATGCGCAGGCATGGAAGCCTTGTGCCGATAAGCTTTGGGCGGAGGAAGGACACAGTAATTAATGATATTTGAAACACATGCCCATTATGATGATGACAGATTTAAGGACGACCGTGATGAAACAATAAAACGCGTCCATGAAAAAGGAGTTGCCCCGATAATAAATGTCGGGGCTTCTATTGGCTCTACCATGACTACAATAGAGCTTGCAAAGAAATATGATTTTATATATGCAGCGGTTGGAGTGCATCCAAGCGACATAGCTGATTTAAACGAGGAAACCTTTGCATGGCTTAGGAAACAGACTGCATGGGAAAGGACTGTTGCAGTCGGGGAAATCGGACTGGACTATTACTGGGATAAGGAGCCAAATGTGCAGGAAAACCAGCGCTACTGGTTTAAGCGCCAGCTTGAGCTTGCTGCAGAAGCAGCTCTGCCGGTTATCATACATTCGCGCGATGCAGCGCAGGACACCATGGAAATCATGACAGCTGCAGCAAAAAAGAATATCCGCGGCGTGATACACTGCTATTCATATTCACCTGAGATGGCGCGAGAGTATGTAAAGTTGGGCTATTATATCGGAGTGGGAGGCGTTGTAACCTTCAAGAATGCAAAGAAGCTGGTTCAGACAGTGTCAGAGCTTCCGCTTGATAGAATCCTTCTTGAGACGGACTGTCCATACATGGCTCCGGAGCCACATCGAGGCACAAGGAATGACTCATCAAACATTCCATATGTTATATCAAAGATAGCGGAAATCAAAGGCACTACGCCTGATGAGGTAGAGCGCATGACACGGGCCAATGCATTTGAACTGTTCACACGTGTAAATAATTGAGCCAAAACGTGAGGGACGAAAGTCGGGAACCGCCGCCCTGCCATGGACGGCTGGGCAAGGCGTTATGCGCCATGGACGGTGCATAAAAGCCGGTTTCGTCAAGCATAGAAAATCCTTAGACATAATCCGTACAGTATCTAAACAGCTTCGCTATTCGCTCTCTAAGGAGTGTACGCGCCCTATGGCAGGGCGGCGGTTCATGCTTTTCGTCTCAGGCTTCCGACAAAACCGCGAAAATTCACGAATATAATTGAAATAAAGGCATTTTATGTGATAATATAAAAGATAATGACAGCAGTTAGACTGTCACATCAGATGAAACGACGCAAGGAGTGCATATCATGGCATATTTGGGAAATCCTAAGAACACAATCGAGGTTCTGCAGAAATACAATTTCAATTTTCAAAAGAAATTCGGACAGAACTTCCTTATTGATACAGGCATCCTGGAGGAAATCATAGACTCGGCCGGCATCACAAAGGACGATATGATACTTGAGATAGGCCCGGGAATAGGTACGATGACACAGTATCTGTGTGAGTCGGCGCGCCAGGTAATAGCAGTCGAGATAGATACAAATCTGATACCTATACTTAAGGATACTCTGAGTGAATATGATAATGTAAAGGTCATAAATGATGATATATTAAAGGTAGACATAAATGCTCTGGCAGAAGAATATAATAATGGTAAGCCGATAAAGGTTGTTGCAAACCTGCCATATTACATCACGACACCTATCATTATGGGGCTGTTCGAGAGTCATGTGCCGATAGACAGCATTACCATTATGGTGCAGAAGGAGGTCGCAGACCGTATGCAGGCAGCTCCCGGCAAGAAGGATTACGGAGCTCTGTCACTTGCGGTGCAGTATTATTCGCACCCTGAGATAGTGGTAAATGTGCCGCCAAGCTGTTTCATGCCACAGCCAAAGGTAGGAAGCTCTGTTATATCGCTCAAGCGATACGAAAAGCCGGTGGTTGACGTAGATGATGAAAAGCTGATGTTCAAAATCATCAGGGCATCCTTCAATCAGCGCAGGAAAACTCTTGCAAACGGGCTCAACAATTTCGGTGGTATGGGACTGACCAAGGAGCAGATACAGCAGAGCATAGAGGCTCTCGGAGTCCCTGTAAATGTGCGTGGTGAGGTCCTAAGCCTTTCACAGTTTGCACAATTATCAAATATAATTGGTGCCGCAAAATAGAAAACATGAATAAATCCGTGTGAGAGGGACATACTATCATCAGAACAATTCAGATGATGGAGGTAATGTCCTATGAAAAAACAACAAATTGCAGCAGCGGCATGTCTCGTGGCCGGAGCCATAGGATTTGCAGCGGTATATTCAACACAGAATCACGGAAAAGAGGAGACACCCACAGAAATTTCACAGACTTCGTCTATAGTAGAGCCTACAGAGAAAAAGACACCACAGAAAACTACAGAAAAAGTAGACTCAGAGACAAAAATGGGACAGGAAGAATCAGCTGCAGGGCAGCAGGAAAATCAGCAGCCCACGGAAAAACAACTGCATTTTGTCCCGGAAAATGTGACAAACTGGCCTGTAAAGGGAGATGTGCTTTTACCGTTTTCCATGGACAAGACGGTTTATTTCCCAACACTCGACCAGTATCAGTATAATCGTGGCATGGTAATACGTGCAAACGAGGGTGATGCGGTATGCTCAGTTACCGAGGGCAGGATTATAGACATATATGACAGCGCAGAGACAGGCTGCACGGTAGTGCAGGATTTAGGAGACGGCTATACGGCTACTTACGGACAGCTTGCAAATCTAACCTGCAGTGAGGGCGATGTACTTGAGGCCGGAGAAACACTTGGAACAGTTGGAAAGGTGACCAGATACTATACTGTTGAGGGCACCAATGTGTATTTTGCTATGGAACAGGATGGAAAACCGGTCAATCCTATGGACTATTTCGGAGATATATAGAGGTGAAAAGTGGAGTTTAATGAATACAATGAGAGTGTGAAAAACTGGACAAATGGCATTCTTGACAATTACAGAAAGGACGCCGAGCTCACAATCAGATATTGCCATGAGCTGATAGATTACGGAGAAAAGACAGCAGATTCAAAGCTCTTGGGCTTCGGATACTATCATCTTGCCATGACACTTTATTGCCTGAATGACTACGATAACATTTTTGATATCGTGGTCAGGGCGATAGATCACCTGGAGAAGGCGCAGAGCTGGAGCATGCTGGCGCGCGCATGCAATATACTTGGTATCATCACGTCAAGCAGAGGCAATCAGCCGGTAGCGTATGATTATTATCTGGATGGGCTGATGTACTGCAAGAAGTATGGGCTTTTGGAGGAACAGAGCATCATAAATGTCAACTGCGGAGCCTTGAATATCAAGGTAGGCAGATACGAGGAGGCCATGGAATACTTTCAAAAAGCCATGGAATACATAGCTTCCGCACCGGATGAACCTTCATATCACACAAGGATGATATCTCTTTATGAGAATATGATAAACTGCAAGGTACTGGAGAATAACTTTACCGGAATAGATGAGATGCTTGAGATTGTGGAGAGGGAGCATCTGCCGTATGCCGATGCAATCGACAGGCTTGGAATGCTCATCAGCAAAACCTTTTACATGCATAAAAGCGGACAGATTGAAAAACGTGACGAGTGCATCAGGCACATTGACAGTGTAATCACGCAGGATATGCTTTTTTTGGATCTGATAGAGGATTTCTTTGTGTACCTGGAGGTGCTTTTTGAGAGTGGAAAGAGTGATGAGTTCTGGCATCTGATGGAGCTTATGGAGCCGATGATAAACAATCTTAAGGTTACAAGCATGCAGATGAGACTTTTAGGTCTTAAAATCAGATTTTACAGAAATCATCATATGAGTGCAGAGTATCTGCAGGCTGCGGGACTGTACTATGAGCTTTCTGAGCGCAAGGAGCTTGAGTCCAAGGCTATGATAAAAGAAGTAATAAAGCTTAGGGCAAATTTCGAGAAGGTAAATCGCGCCAAGAAAAGAATGGAGAAGGAAAATAAGCGTCTTGCGGCGCAGTCTGAGACAGATCCGCTTACAGGCATGGCAAACAGGCGAAAGCTTAATATACAGGCGGATGAGATGTTTCTGCATGCTCTAAAAAGCGGACACAATTTTGCTCTGGAGATATTGGATGTGGATTATTTCAAGGAGTACAATGATAATTACGGGCATCAGGAGGGCGACAAATGTCTGATTGCAATTGCAGGCTGTATAAGCGAGGTTGCAGGAGCACATGGAGGCTTTTGTGCCAGATATGGCGGGGATGAGTTTGTAGTCATGTACGAGAATATCTCAAAGGAAGCTGCTAAAGAGTATGTGGAGGAGCTTCGATGCAAGGTTATGGAGCTGGCTCTGCCACATCGGTATTCAAAGATGCTGCCTATTGTCACAATCACACAGGGTATGTATTGTGATGTACCAAAACAGGAAAACAGAGTGTGGGATTTCTTACATGTGGCAGATGAGATACTATACAGCGTAAAGACAGACAGCCGTGGCAGCTGCAGGGTGGCTGACAGAGCAGAGTTTGCGCTTATGTCAGGCTATGGCACTATGATTCAGGGGCAGGCCTGATGCCATAAGGTCATGTCATAAGCAAAGCATTGATTATTGAGATGGATAAAGCATACATGGATGAAAACTATACATATATTGTAAGGTGTGCTGACGGCACACTTTACACCGGTTGGACAAATGACCTGAAAAAGCGCATAAAAGCGCATAATGCCGGAAAAGGCGCCAAATATACAAAGACACGCAGACCTGTGGAGCTGGTCTATTTCGAGCACTTTGCCACGAAAGAGGAGGCAATGAGCAGGGAGTATCATATAAAACAGCTCAAGCGCGCACAAAAGCAGGCTCTGATAGATGAAATGAATAAAAATAACAAAAGTATTTTTACACAAAACGGATAGTCAAAAATAACTAAAATGACCAAACGCCAGTGTGAGAATACTTATTTTTTGCAATTTCTTTGTGAAAAATTGCCAAAAAATGCCTGACGTTTTTATTAATATATACAGAAAAGACAAAATCCTCTTGCGAAACTACACGAAACTGTACTATAATAACTCTTGTGAAAACGTTACCGCAAACATTACCGAAAACAACCAAAGATGTTTGCAAAGACAATTTTAATATTAAATCTTTTAGGAGGGTTTAAAATGAAAAAGAAATTAGTGACAGTATTACTCGCTTCTTCAATGGTAGCAACAATGCTTGCCGGATGTGGATCAGGAAGCGGAGACGGAACAGAGAAAGGCTCATCTGCAAAGGGCGGCGATGGCTCAGTTTACATGTTAAACTTCAAGCCGGAGACAGATCAGGCATGGCAGGATCTTGCAGAGAAGTACACAGATGAGACTGGTGTACAGGTTACAGTAGTAACAGCAGCTGATGGACAGTACAAGACAACACTTAAGTCTGAGCTTGCTAAGAAGGAGGCTCCAACAATCTTCAATATCGGAAGCACAGCAGACTGCGCAGAGTATGACAAATACATATATGACTTAAAGGACAGCGAGATTTACAAGCACCTTACAGATAAGTCACTTGCACTTGAGTACAATGGCAAGATTGCATCAGTAGCTAACTGCTATGAGTGCTACGGAATCATCTACAATAAGGCAATTCTTGAGAAATACTGCAGCAACTACTCAGGAGCAGTTATCAAGTCAGTAGATGATATCAAGGATCTTGATACATTAGAGAAGGTTGCAACTGATATCAACGAGCATGTAGATGACATCAACAAGGCTTGTGACTTACATCTTACAGAAGCATTTGCTTCAGCAGGACTTGACAGCGGATCTAACTGGAGATTCTCAGGACATCTCGCAGGTATCGAGCTCTACTATGAGTTCAAGGATGCAGGATGTGATCTCACAGCAGGACAGAAGGAAGTTACAGGTAAGTACATGGACAACTTCAAGAGAGTTTGGGATATGTACACAAATACATCAGCAGCAGACAAGGCTACACTTGATTCTGGAAGCTTAAATGCAGAGTCAGAGCTTGGTATGGAAGAAGCAGTATTCTACCAGAATGGTGACTGGGAGTACGCTAACTTCGCAGATGACAACGAGAACGGATACACAGTTAAGCAGTCTGACCTTTCAATGATGCCTATCTACTTCGGTGTAGATGACGAGAACGAGGGACTTGCAGTTGGTACAGAGAACCACTGGACAGTAAACGCTAAGGCAGATCAGAAGGATATTGATGCAACACTTGAATTCCTCAACTGGGTAATCACAAGTGATGACGGACGTGACGCAATCGTTAATAAAATGGGACTTTCAGCTCCATTCGATACATTCACAGGTGACTATGAGTCAAAGAACGCTTTTGCTAATGTAGCATCAGAGCTTGCAAAGAACGGCAAGACATCAGTAGCATGGTCATTCAACGCAACTCCTTCAGTAGATGACTGGAGAGCAGATTTCGTCGCTCCACTCACAGAGTACACAGAGCGTAATGGTTCATGGGATGACGTTACAAAGGCATTCACAGAGAAGTGGGCTTATTACTGGGATCTTCAGAACGAGCAGTAAAATTCTCTAAAAGTTAGTAAAAAGTAGTAAAATTGGGGTGAGTGGCAGTCACTCACCCCATATTTTTTTAAGAAAGGTATATTTGTTATGGAAAAGTCGATTAGAAAAAAATTTTGGATCTTCGCTTTACCAACAATGGCAGCATTTACAATAGGATTTATTGTACCATTCATATATGGTATCTTCCTTTCATTTTGTAAATTCTCCACAGTTACAGACTGGGAATGGGTGGGATTTAAAAACTACACAAGGATTTTTGTTGTAAACGGCACTGTGGATACAACCTTTATTCATTCAATCTGGTACACAGCACTATTTACAGTAGTATCGGTACTGATTATCAATATCGTATCATTTGCAATAGCAATGGCGCTTACAAAAGGAATCAGAGGAACAAATCTTTTCCGTACAGTATTTTTCCTTCCAAACCTGATCGGTGGAATCGTACTTTCATATGTATGGCTGATGATTTTTAACTCTATCCTGCAGAACTACTCAAAGACAATCGTAAGCTCAGAGTGGTCAGCATTCTGGGGACTTATCGTTGTAGTATGCTGGCAGCAGATTGGATATATGATGATCATCTATATTGCAGGTATCCAGAATATCCCTGGTGAGCTTATTGAGGCAGCAAAGATTGATGGAGCAAACAGATGGCAGCTCTTAAAGAGCGTTATCCTTCCAATGCTTATGCCTACAATCACAATCTGTACATTCCTGACACTGACAAACGGCTTCAAGCTGTTCGACCAGAACTTAGCTCTTACAGGCGGTAATCCGGGCAAGATGTCAGAACTGCTTGCCTTAAATATCTACAACACCATGTATGGAACAACAGGATGGCAGGGCGTAGGTCAGGCAAAGGCTGTTATATTCTTTATACTTGTTGCAATTATCGCACTTGCACAGAATAAGATTACTACAAGCAAGGAGGTACAGGACTAATGGCAAAACAGAAAAAAGCGCAGGAGGTCAGTGCCGTAAGACAGGCAAAGCACGGCTGGATAATCACATTATTATTCACTGTTTTATCAGTACTTTGGATTTCTCCAATCCTTATGGTGTTACTCAATTCATTTAAGAGAAAAGCCTACATATTCAAGCATCCGTTTGGAATCAGCACGGTATCTATCACTGAGGGCTTTGAAGCCTTCAAGGATGGTATGTCAAGACTTTTCTGTGACACATTAAATTACAAGAATGGTCTTAGAATGACACATTTCTGGGACTGCTTTGGAAATTCACTTTTCATCACAGTCGGCTCAGTAATACTTATTGTACTCTGCTGCTCAATGTGTGCATGGTACATAGTTCGTGTAAAGACTAAGGGCACAAAGCTTATGTA
>ERZ1034876.878-NODE-878-length-14279-cov-6.938414_pt1 | contig 14279 bp, 13 predicted proteins | sample MGYA00520698_ERZ1034876 | MGnify/ENA primary metagenome ERZ1034876 (study PRJEB33766, sample SAMN09781723) | gut metagenome | biome: gut microbiome | host: Homo sapiens | place: Madagascar | study: EMG produced TPA metagenomics assembly of the PRJNA485056 data set...
GCGGCGGGGTGGGTTAGACCAGGGGCCGTGAGAGCTAGGGCGTCTGCGTCGGCAGCACCCTAGCGCAGCCTCTTCGCCAGCTCGGCCCCGTTGTCGCGAAGACGCCAGCCGTCGGACCACTCGACGACGCCTTCGCGTTCCAGTACGTCGAGGAAGTAGTTCGCGGATCGGTCGTGGGCAAAGCCGTCCGTCTGGGCGAGCACGCGATCGAGCTCGGGGAGGTATGCCGGGCCGTTGTCCAGGTGCTTCACGATGGCGCGATACCCCGGAAGATAGGCCTTGTCGGCCTCGAGCCTGGCTTCGAGCTCGGATCCGTCGAACTTTGAGCGCAGATACTCGCGCGCGGCATCGCAAACGCGCCAACGCTCGTCGCCGTCGGGCTGAACGAGGCCATGGGCCATCATGACGTCCACGAACTCCTGCGGGCCTCCGATCCATGCATCGCAGGCCAGAAGCTCGGCGGCCCGCTCGTCGGCCTGCTCGAGGGTGAACGGGTCGGGCAGGCTTGCCAGCAGGCGCTCCGCGACGATCCTCTCGCCGGGCATGCGGGAGAGCATGCGCGCAACCTGCTCGGGGCTCTCGGGCGCCTGCCCGCAAGCGACGACGTCGTCGTTGGCGGCAGCGCTATCGCCCGCATCGTCGGTGGCGGGGTCATCCACGTGAAGCATCGGTTCGCTACTGGTCATTTCCTATCCTTTCTCGTTCCCCGGCCTTCTTTCCAAGAACCGGGAAGGTGATGGCCTTTGCCGGGCAGGCGTCGGCGCAGGCGCGGCATTTCGTGCAGTCGTGGAGCCGCGCCTCTTCCGCTGGCTTGTGCAGGTCGATTCCCTCGGGGCATGCCGACGCGCACTTCCCGCACGTCGCGCCCGTCGAGCGCAGGCAGCGCTTTGCGTCGATGCGCGGGACGAACGTGCGGTTCGCGTGCGCGATCAGGCTCATGAGCGCGCTTAGCGGGCAGAAGCGGTGGCACCAGCTGCGTGCCAATATCAGCTCCGCGGCAAGCAACAAGGGAAACACGAGCGCGGTCAAAACGGATTCGTTGAAGGCGAACAGGCGCCATATGGCGATGACCGAGGCGAACGTCAGGCCGATCGGGCATATCGCGCAGAACACGGGGAAGCCGAACAGCGCCGTAAATCCGAGGACGCCTCCGAGCACCCAGAATCGTGAAGGGCGAGGCCGTTTCGCAAGCTGCTCGTCCTCCTTCGTCGTGGGTTCCCCGCTAACGGCGCCTTTGCAGCCCGATGAGGGAGCATCGGCCGCCGAGGGGCATCCCTTGCATTTCGCCTCGCCCCCCTCGGCTTTTCCGCAGCGCTTCGCCTTGCTTTTGCCGGCTTTCCGGCCGAGCAGGCGCTCGACGAGCGGAACGGGGCATGCCCACGCGCAAAACGCGCGGCCTGCCAGCAAGATGATGACGAGGGTCACGCCGACGCCGACCGCCGCGCGTGGGATGGCCGTTTTCGAGGCCAGCAGCGCCTCCAGGGCCCCAAGCGGGCATATGGCGGCTATGTCGAACGGGCCGAATGCGGAAAACGTCCCGGTTCCCCAGCCTGCGATCGCCCCGATAACGGCCAGCGCGAACAGCAGCGACGCCGTGATGCGGCGCAGCTTCGCGGAATCGGTTGCTTTCATTGCTTCGAACCTCCTTCGGGCAAGGCCTCGATGACGATGCCTCGGCGCGTTCCCCCGGCAAAGCTTCGATACACCAGCGCCGGGCATACGGCTTCGCACATGCCGCAGCCGTTGCACAGGCCCTCGTCAACGACCGGGCGTCCCGCCGGGTCGAGCGTCAGCGCCCCATAGGGGCATTTCTCAAGGCAGAGCGTGCATCCGCCGCTGTAGGCAAGGCAGCGGTTGGCTTGGACGCGCGCCACGCCGATCTTGCCCGTCGCCGGGTCGAAGCCGGCCAGCGCGCCGGTGGGGCATACCTCGATGCAGCGGTTGCAGAAGTCGCAGCCGTCGTCGGCGAAGCTGATGAAGGGCAGCCGCGCTGCGGCGAGCCCGTCTTCCACCGGGGCGACGCCGATCACGTTGCGGGGGCATGCCGACCGGCAGCGGTCGCAACGTATGCAAGACGCCATGAGCGCGTCGAGATCCTGCCCGCCGGGCGGCCGCAGGCGCTCCTTCCCGTCGGCCGTCGCGGCAAGGGCGGCGCCGCCGCCAAGGGCGACGGCGCATGTGGCGCACAGTCCGACGAACGCCCTGCGGGAAACCGGGGGGATCGGCAGGATCTTCCGGTTTCCCTTGCTCGGGTTGCCGGCCATCAGGCCACTTCCCGGCGTTGAAGCTGCTCGAGGCAGTCCTCGACGAGCTCGTCGTCGAGCTTCAGCACGTCTTCGCACAGCGTCGCCACGCCGCGATAGAAATCGGTTTTGGCGTTGCGGTCGATGTCGGTGCAAAGCTGCGGCATCCAGGCGAGCAGGTGCTCGCGAAGGAACCGCTGCTGGGATTCCAGCAGGGCATGGGCGACGCACGGCCTGGGCTCGGCCAGCGCCTCGGCCGTGCGGTCGGCAAGTTGGCTCATGAACATCAATTCGAAGCTCGCATGGTCTTCCGGCACGCCGTTTCCCTCGGGGGCGTCAAGGCCCCATGCGCGATAGCAGGCCAGGACCTCGTCGCGCGCGTCCTGCATCAGCAGGTTCTCCTCGCTGGTGTACACGGACTCGTAGGGGGAGGCGATGATGTTCTGGTATTCGCCGGCGCCAAGGAACAGGTGGGCATAGTCGGCGGCGAGCTGCGACCGGGGATTGCGCGTATGCTCGCGGAAATACCTTGCCATCAGCGCGTATCCCCTGCCAATGTCGGATTCGTCGTCATCGGCGGTCTCGGGGAAGGAGAAACGGTCGATCTGATCTTGGCCCAGCTCGAATTCGAACAAGCTTGCCAAAGAGGCGTACAGCCCGCTTCGCTGACGGCACAGCTGGCCGAGCTGCTCGAGGGATGCGATGTCGTTATCCATGGTCGGTTTCCTTTGATGGTCTAGATGGAGATAAGAAGGTCGGCAGCGGCGTGGAACCTGCTAGAGCACGGTCCCGAAGCAGTCCATGGACGGGACGCCCATCTGCCACATGAAGACGCGCAGCGCGATGGCGCCGATGACGGCGGCAGCGGCGCAGGCGCCCAGCACGGCCGTGTCGGCGGTGCCGTTCTTGCGCAGGACGATCCCGCCTGCAAGCGGCGCCGCGACAGAGCCGACGCAGGCGAGGGCGAACGCGGCCACGCCGGTCCCGATCCACTCCGCGTCGACGATGGCGAGCGCCGCCAGCGTCACGGCTGCCGCCCCTGCGCCTCCCAGCAGTAGCGTGGAGACGGGCTTGGCAGCGAACGCATCCCCGTCGGCAAGCTTCGCCGCGAACGCGTAGCAGGCAAGGCCGGCGGCGGTGACGGTGCCGAAATACGATGCGGGGATCGCGATGGTGTCCCATGCCGGACGAGACGACATCATGTAGGAGCTGCCGCAGGCGAACGAGAACACCGCCGCCAACGCGACGCCGCATACGGCCAGCGCCTTGAGCGCGCCGGGGCCGGCGTTGCGCTTCGATGCGATGAAGAACGCGACGGCGAATACGATGAGCATGCCGATGAGCGCCGCCTCGGTGAAGATCCCCGAGGTGGGATGGCTCAACGCCGCGAGCATGCGGTCGGGGTGGGAAAGGTGCGTCACCGAGATCAGGCCGCCGAGGACGAGCAGGACGGCGCCGATAAGGGAGCAGGTCTGCCCCAGCTTCGTTTTACCCTGAAAAGCCGATTGCGCGGCGCCGCAGGAAAACACCCATCCTCCGCAGCCGGCTACCACCGTGAACAGGACCAAGGACCATTGAATCGTCATTTCACGTCACCACCTTTCCAAAGGGCGTTCGTTTTTGTCAAGAGATACTTCGTCGATGGGCCGTTGCCGTGATCGGGAAGCTCGTGGATCGACTCGGGGTCGGCGGCGGCCAGGGCGCGCGAGGCGTCCGAATCCGCGTCGTCGAGATCGCCGTAGAAGCGAGCCTGCGCGCTGCATGCCGCCACGCAGGCGGGTTTGCCGCCCTGCATGGTGAGGTGCTCGCACAGCGTGCACTTCTCCACGACGCGCTCCTGCTTGTTCCATCCGCGAACGCCGTAAGGGCAGGCCATCATGCAGTACTTGCAGCCGATGCACTTCTCCTTGTTCACGAGCACCGTGCCCTCTTCGTTGCGGTACGACGCCCCCGTCGGGCAGACGTTGACGCACGGCGCGTCGGCGCATTGCTGGCACATGGTGGGCAGCCAGTACAGCTGGGAATCCGGGTAGCTGCCGGTCGGGCCGACTTGCAGCACCTTGTTCCAGTACTCGCCCAACGCGATGTCGTTCTCCTGCTTGCAGGCGACTTCGCACCCGTAGCAGCCGATACACCTGTCAAGGTCGACGACGATGCACTTGCGGCTCATTTAGAACACCCCTTCCGTAGCGTCGCTGGGCTGGGGCATCCAAGGCTCGAAGTCCTCCGGTTCCATCCAAACGCCCTCGGGCGCGCCTTCAGCTTTGCTGATCTTCACATCGAATCCGCGCAGCGTGTACGTGCCGAACACGGAGTTGTACGGTCCCTCGTTGCGGGTGAGGCGGTTGACGTTCATCACCTTCCACGCGCGGCTCGGGTCGTCGGAGTCCAGGAACTCGGGGTTCCAGAAACGCTCCATGTACACGACGCCCTTCGCGATGCGCTCGGTCACCACGGCGCGCGCGGTGATGGTGGCGCGGCGGGACGAGACGTTCACCCAATCCTGGTCGGCGACGCCGTATTTCCGGGCGTCAGCGGGATTCACCCACAGCTCGGCGACGGGGTAGATCTCGCGCAGGTACGGGACGTTGCGCAGCGTGCCGTGGTGGTACATCGGCAGGCGACCCTGGGTCAGCGTCAGCGGGTACTCCGCGTCGTCAAGCGGCGATTCGATGGGCTCGACGTAGTTTGGCAGGGGATCGTAGGGCTCGTCGGCGGCGGCGATGGGGATGGGCTTCATGCCTGCGGAAAGGCTGAACGGGATGCCCGTCATCGACAGGGTGATGAGCGCGTCGCAGTACGGCTCGCAGCGCTTCGATGCGGTGCTGAAACCTTGCGGCTTGCCGTCCTCGTCCTCGATGAGGTACGTGTAGTATCGACGGTACTCGCTTTCCGGCATGAACTCGTGGATGCCCTCTTCGCACAGCTGCTCCCACGTCAGGCCGCACGTTCCCATGCGGGCCTCGGCATCGCCCTTCGGGTCGGGGATGATGGGCGGCAGCGGGGCGGTCTTGGTGCCGTCGAGCGCCGCCTGCGCGTCGGGGTTGCCGAGCTCCGCGCAGCGCTTGATGATCTGGTTGTACGCCATGGCCTCGTCGTAGGTCTCGAACAGGTGGACGACCTCTTGGCGGCAGCCGATGGTGTTGGCCTGCTCGAAGACCTTGTTCATCTCCAGCCATTCGCGCATGGGGAGCACCACGTCGGCGGCCTCGACGGAAAACGCCGTGGGATACATGTACATATGCACGATGAAGTCGATGTTGTCGACCACGTCCTCGAGGATGTCGGACCCGGCGATCATGGCGTGCTTGTTGCCGGAGCGCTCGATCCAGCCGTGGATGCGGTACGGATCGCCGTCGATCGCGGCCTTGAAGATGGACGGGATGTGCGCCATGCCCCAGCTGTTCAGGCCCTTATGCTCGCGGGTGCCCAGGCGCTTCTCGAAGATGTGCTCGGTCTGCATGCTGAACAGGGGCGGCAGGTCGGAGTTGATGCCGGATGCCGGGAAGTCCTGCAAGATCGCGCCCGGCTTCTCGACATGCCCCATGAGCATCTCGAGCATGAGCGCGCTTTGCGCGGCTTCGTGGGATTGGATGTACTGGTCGGTCGCAACGCCGTGGGTGATGCCGGAGATGCGCTTGGGGCGGGTGTAGATGTCCAGGGCCTCGTAGATCTTATCGGCGTCGAGCCAGCAAACCTCCGCTGCGCGCTCGACGGTCCAGTCGGCGACGCGCTGCGCCAGCAGCTCGAACGCCGTGGGGCACTGCTTGCCCGACACCTCGTGCGTGCCGAACAGCTCGACCTGCAGGCCGTCGGGGAAGGGGAACGGCAGCGCGACGGCGGCGCCGGCGTTCTTGTCCCACACGACGTACTCGTCGTCTTCGCCCAGGCCGACCTCGCTCGCCTTAAGGCACAGCCCCGTCTCGGGGTTCACCAGGAAGGGCAGGTTCGTCCATTTCGTGCAGAAGTCCTCGTCGTAGAGCTTGTTCTCCACGATGTGGTGCATCCAGCTGAGCATAAGGGCCACATCGGTGCCGGGGCGGATGGGCAGCCATACGTCGGCGCGCGCCGCGTCGGGCGTCATGCGCGGGTCGATGACGACCGTCTTGATGGGGTCCTCGCGGTTGCGAAGGTTGGTGATAAGGCGGCCCGACGTGGAGGGGGAGTGGTAGCTCGGGCCGGTTCCCCACATCACCAGGGCGGAAAGCTCGGTGTCGGCGAAGAACAGGTCGGGGGTCGCCTGGTCGGCGAACGACAGGTTCTTGAAGTTCTCGCCGCTGCAGAACATCAGGTTCGACATGGCTACGCGCGGCAGGAAGCATTGCGCGCAACCGGGCTCGAAGGAGTTCGATCCGCCGAACGCCGTGATGAAGCGATGCGTGGACGGGAAGTTCGGGTTGCCGCCGCCGCCCGTGGACGCCATGACGGACTCGGGACCGTATTTATGGTAGAACTCCATGAACTTGGTCGCGATCATGTCGATCGCCTCGTCCCACGAGATGCGCTCCCACTCGTTGCTTCCTCGCTCGCCTACGCGCTTCATGGGGTACTTGTTGCGATTGGGGTGATAGAGCGCCTGCAACCCCGACAGTCCCTTCGCACACAGCGCGCCGCGGGACAGCGGGTTGTCCTTGTTGCCCTCGATCTTGATGACGCGCCCGTCTTTGACGTGCGCGACCACGCCGCAGAATGCGATGCATCCGCGGCAGGCGGTGAAGACCTTCTTCACCTCCCCGGCTTGCTCGACCTTCTGCGGGTCGGCGGCGGCGAGCGCCGTCGGCTGCGTCAGCCCGACGGCGCCTATGGCGCCCGCAAGCGCCGCGGCCTTCGCGAAGCTGCGGCGGGTGATGCTCCTCCGTTCCATGACTCCTCCTCGTTTTCGTCTCGTCCATTGCTTTTCAGGGGGGGGTGCCCTGGGGTTGCCAGGGCCCTGAAAGCCGTTCTTTATTATTGGGAATAGGTTTGGATGGGGAAAATGAGCGTTTGGCCGTATACTATTCCGAAGAAAGAGGTAACTATTCTCATTCGGAATAGGGGGATGGAATGAGATTCAGCGATCTGGAGGAGTTCATCGAGCTGGCAAGGCGCTTGAATTACACCAAGGCGGCGTTCGCGCTCGGCGTCACGCAATCGGCGCTCAGCAAGCATATCGCGGCGATGGAGAAGGAGCTCGGGGTCCGGTTGTTCGATCGCACGAGCAAGGGGGCCGAGCTGACGGCGGAGGGCAAGCTGTTCCTGGAGGAGGCGCTTTCCCTTGTCCGGCAGTTCAACCGCGCGAAGCAGAAGCTTCGACGGCAGGGCGGGGAGCCTGTGGACATCGTTGCGGGCGGCAACATCACCTCGAACATTTTGAGCGTGGTGGCCAAGACGGTGCGCGCCTGCCGCAAAGACGGGCTCGCGCTGCATGCGACCTGCTCCGAGTCCATGGTGAAAACGCCGTTGGAGATGCTGGAGAACGGCGACGTGGACCTGATCATCACGCATTTTTCCGATATGGAGCTGGCGAACATGGATCGGTCGCGCGTGAATGCGCGGTTCCTGTTCAACGACCCGTTCGTCATCGTGGTGGAGGACGAGAACCCGTTGGCGCAGCGCGATTCGGTGTGCGTCGCCGACCTTGTCCATATGCCGCTCGTGCACCTGAGCAGCAACTATTTCTTCAGCGGGTGGGGCATCGTCGCCGAAGCGTGCCATGCCGCCGGCTTCGAGCCGAACCATCAGGCGGCTTTTGCGGCGTCTACGAGGGATTTCCCCGATCTCGACTTGTCCGATAGCGTGCTCATCATCACGAAGGGCCTCCTTGCGGACGTGCCGTTCATGGGCATGCCCCCGTATCGCGCCTTCGTCGACGAGGGGCATTCCTTCCCCGTGCAGATAGCCACGCGCACGGAAAACGACGGCGGCACGGTCGGCATGTTCGCCGATCGCGTTGCGGAGACGTTCTGGGAGATGCGCGACGAGCGCGGCTTCCTATAGCGTGATACGCAGATAGCGAACGTTTGTATTGACAGTACAGACGTTCGCTTATATACTGCTTGCAACGAGCCAGTGCGAATGCTCGGCGGTTAGCCGTGCCCAAGCTGGCGAAGGGTCCCGCCTTCGCCCATACCACGTTCGCAAGATCCTCTTCACCACGGGAAGGCGGCGCACCGCCTGGGAAGGGGGACGGGGTATGCCCGAGTTGAGCAGATTTTACGGGATCGTCGTGAGAATGTATTTTGACGATGACCAGCGGCACTCATTACCTCATGTCCACGTGTACTACGGCAGCATGGACGCTTCGTATTCGTTGCGGGGAAAGCTGCTTGGCGGTAAGATTCCGCCAAAGCAGGAGAAACTGCTTCTGGCCTGGATAGCCCTTCACGAGCAAGAATTGCAAGAGAACTGGTATCTGGCCAATAGCACCGGCGAATGCTATCGCATTCCGCCTTTGAGATAGGGGATGCGCCATGAAATGGGTTTGCGGTTTAAAGATTCTGTCTGTTGAACCTACCGAAAAGGGCACCCTTGTCATGAAGTGGTCCGATGGCACGACGCGTGTATTCGATCCTATGCCGAGATTGCAGGGCGATTTCATGGGTAGGTTGAGAGACTCCGGGTATTTCAAGAAGGTTCGCATCACGGAATTCGGCGATGCGGTCGAATGGCCCGGTGGCCAGGATTTCGCACCCGAGTCGCTTTATGAGAACTCGGTGTTGTTAAGCGTCGTCGAGTAGAGGGCCTTCTTCGGAACGCGGTTCTGCTTCGCGGGGGCGTTTGCTTGTGCAATCGCGATACAATTTACATTGGACACACGAGCGGTTGCTTGCTGCTATGGCAAGTCGCACGCATTAGATTCGCATGCTTTGTAAAGGAACTGCCCTATGGCTGATATTCATACGTTCGAAGGTGAGGACATCGTCGAAACGCTGGCTGCGCAAGCCGAAGGCCACGAGCCCGGCGAGTTGGGCGCGCTGGCGTATCATCTGTACGACACGAAGCCGGAGCTTACCGAAGAGGAGGCGTTCGAGGCGTTCACCAACTGGGTTGCCGACCGCGGCATCGAACTGTGGCCCCACCAGGAGGAAGCGCTCATGTCGCTCATGGTGGGCGACCACGTCATCTTGGGCACGCCCACGGGCAGCGGCAAAAGCCTGGTCGCGCTGGGCATGCACTTCATGGCCATGTGCTTCGGGGAGACCTCGTACTACACGGCGCCTATCAAAGCGCTGGTCAGCGAGAAGTTCTTCAACCTGGTGGAGCTGCTCGGCCGCGACAACGTGGGCATGATCACGGGCGATGTCCATATCAACACCGATGCGCCCGTCATCTGCTGCACCGAGGAGATCTTGGCGAACCAGGCGCTGCGCGAAGGGCCGGACGCCCTTGTCCACAGCGTCGCCATGGACGAGTTCCACTTCTTCAGCGACACCGACCGCGGCTGGGCATGGCAGGTGCCGCTGCTCACGCTGCCGAAGACGCAGTTTCTGCTTATGAGCGCCACGTTGGGCGACGTCACGCAGATCGCCGATTTGCTGCGCCGCCAAACCACGCGCGATGTCTCGAACGTCACCGACGCTCCGCGTCCGGTGCCCCTGTCGTACGAATACGCGCTCACCCCGCTCGAGGGAACGGTCGAGCTTGCGCTTCGCAAGGACGAGGGCCCGCTGTACGTCGTGCATTTCTCGCAGGATGCGGCGCTTACCAGCGCGCAGAACCTGGCAAGCTACGGTGTGGCAACCAAGGAGCAGCGCGAGGCGGTCAAGGAGGCCATGAAGGGCGCGCGGTTCTCCACGGCGTTCGGCAAAACGCTGAAGCGCCTGCTGGGCTGCGGCGTGGGCGTGCATCATGCCGGCATGCTGCCGCGCTACCGCTTGCTGGTGGAAAAGCTGGCGCAGCAGGGCCTGCTGCCCGTCATCTGCGGCACCGACACGCTGGGCGTTGGCATCAACGTGCCCATCCATACCGTGGTGCTCACGCAGCTCACCAAATTCGACGGTCGCAAGATGCGCCGCCTGCGCAGCCGCGAGTTCCATCAGATCGCCGGTCGTGCGGGCCGCTCGGGCTTCGACACCGAGGGCGTGGTCATAGCCGAGGCCCCCGAGCACGAGATCGAGAATCACAAGGCCGAGGTGAAGGCCGCCGGTGACCCGAAGAAGCTCAAGAAGATCAAGAAGAAGCGGCCGCCTGAGAACTTCGTGAACTGGAACGAGGACACGTTCAACAAGCTCATCGAGTCGGTTCCCGAGCAGCTGACGCCGCGCATGCGCATCACGCATTCCATGGTGCTGGCGGAAGTGGAGCAGGGCGGCAACGCCCGCGCCCGCGTCGATCAGCTCATCGAGGATTCGCTGCAGCCGGCGGAGGAGAAGGTCAAGCTTCACGTGCGCGCCGCCGAGGTGCTGCAAACGCTCATCGACGCCGATGTGGTGGTGCATGAGGTGGACGAGAACGGCGAGGACGTGTACTCGGTCACCATGGACTTGCCGGAGGACTTCGCGCTCGATCAGCCGCTGTCGCCGTTTTTGCTGGCGGCGCTCGAGCTGCTCGACCCCGAAAGCCCCGAGTATGCGTTCGACCTGGTGTCCATGGTCGAGGCGACTTTGGAAGACCCGCGGCAGGTGCTGCGCGCGCAGGAGCGCAAGGAGCGCGATGCCGCCATGGCGGAGATGAAGATGGACGGCGTGGACTACGACGAGCGTTTGGAGCGCATTGCCGACGTCACGTATCCCAAGCCGCTGGAAGACCTGCTGGACGCGGCGTTCTCGAAGTACTGCGATGCGGTGCCGTGGGCGCGCGATTACTATCTGCGTCCGAAATCGGTGCTGCGCGACATGTTGGAAAGCGCGGCGGACTTCAAGGGCTACATCCAGAAGCTCGGCATCATGCGCTACGAGGGCATCTTGCTCCGCTACCTGTCCGAAGCGTTCCGAGGCCTTGACCGCACCGTTCCCGAGGATAAGCGCACCGAGCAGCTGAAGGATATCATCGCTTGGCTGGGCTTGATCGTGCGCAGCGTCGATAGCAGCTTGGTGGACGAATGGGAGAACGCCGGAGCGGTGCTGGACGCCGCCCCGCCCGACGCCGCCGGCGCCGAAGCGGTCGTGCGCGACCGACGCGGGCTTACCGTGCTCGTGCGCAACGCCCTGTTCAGCCGTGTCCGCATGGCTGCTCATCGCGATACGGCGGGGCTTGGCGAGGCCGATGGCGATTGGGGCTTCGGCGAGCGTGCCTGGATGCAGGCTTTAGACGAGTATTACGAGGAGCATGAGGAGGTCCTGCTGGACGCCGACGCGCGTTCGAAAGCCTATCTCATCCTCGACGAGGCGGATGAGGAAGAGCTGCACGTGTGGCACGTGCGTCAGATCTTCCATGACGAGGCGGGGGATAACGACTTCGTCATCGTTGCCGATGTGGATCTGGATGCTACGCAAGAAGGCGACGGAGTGGTGTTCGCGAACTACCGCGTTGGTTTTGCCGACGAGCTGCTTGACGAGATGTAGCCGGTTCGCTGACTGTGCGCTTGCCGTTGCCGCTGTCGCTGTGCGTGCGGGGGAGCGGCGGGTTTCGAGCGCTCGTCGGCGGCGATTTGCCGCTGCCAGACCCGCTAAGCGCCGGTAGCAACGAATTGGCACCGTTTGCGTGGCAAATCGATGCGGCTTTCTAGAGGCGTGCTAGGCTTATGGCGCGGGATCCCAACTGGTCTCGCGTCATAAGCAAGTTAAACATACGCGCGGATCGGAGGTCGGATATGACTATCAAGAACGTTGTCGTCGCCGGTGGCGGAGTGCTGGGAAGCCAGATCGCATATCAGGCGGCATACAAGGGTTTCGCCGTTACGGTGTGGCTGCGCAGCGAAGAGTCCGTCGAGCGCGCGAAGCCGAAGTTCGAGCAGCTGCGTCAAACCTATCTGGCAACGCTCGAGGCGATGAAGAGCGACCCTGCGGCATATTGCCGCGGCTTGGCCGACACGCCCGAGCTTTCTGCCGACCAGATCGAACAGCTTAAGCAGCGCGCGCAGCAGGCGTTCGAGAGCATCGTCTTCACCACCAGCTATGAGGCTGCGGCGAAGGACGCCGACCTGGTGATCGAGGCCATTGCGGAAGATCCCAAGCAAAAGGATGCGTTCTACGCGGAGCTGGCTAAGTACCTGCCGGAAAGCACCATCCTCGTCACCAACTCCTCCACGCTGCTGCCCAGCCAGATTGCGGCGTCCACGGGTCGCCCCGAGAAGTTCTTGGCACTGCATTTCGCCAATCGGATCTGGCGCAACAACACTGCCGAGGTCATGGGCCATCCTGGAACCGATCAGGCCGCTTACGATGAGGTGGTTCGTTTCGCCGCCGATTTAGGCATGGTTCCGCTGCAGCTGCACAAGGAGCAGCCCGGCTATATCCTGAACAGCATGCTCGTGCCGTTCCTGAACGCCGCTGAGGCGCTGTACGCAACCGGCGTCGCCGATCCGGAGACCATCGACAAAACGTGGATGCTGGGCACGGGCGCGCCTTTGGGCCCGTTCCGCATCCTGGATATCGTGGGCCTTACCACGGCGTACAACATCGTGGTGCTCGACCCGCGCACGAAAGACCCCGATTCCGTTCCCGCGAAGATCGCGGCAGCGCTCAAGGAGCGCATCGACGCCGGCAAAACGGGCGTTGACGCAGGCGAAGGCTTCTATCGCTACAACTAGGTTTGCGAGGCGGTCTCTTTATGAGGCCGTCTGCTTATGAGATGGCATCCCGCTGCGACTGGGCTTGCAGAGCTGTCTGTCGTATAGGCGGGCGTCCCGTTGTCCCGTTCGGCATTCAAAGGGACTCGAGAAAAAACGGCGAACTTTTTTCGAGTCCCGTACATGGGACAGTAAAACTACCGTAACAGCGTACCATGCAAAGCATCAACGAAGGAATGCACAGGTAAGGAGCCTGAAATGTTCGCCAAGAAGCACACGTCCATGTTCGGAGCATTTGCAAGCGATGCGAAGGCGTCCCGCGGCTGCCATGCGCGTGTGGAAGGACGTGCGCAGTCTGCGCGCCGTGCTGTTGAAGGGCAAACCGGGCAGGTTGCGGCCTTTGCGGGCCAGCGCACGTCGCAGGCGCGCCGCTCCGGCCAGGCCGCGTTTATGATCGATGGGTACGGCGCGTACGCGCCCTTCGATCAGGCAACCGAGCGTTACGCCGCCGAGGACGCGATGCAGGCAGCGGGTCCAAACGAAGCCGCCGACGATGCGTCGTTGCACGATGGGGCCTCCTCTGCGCAGCTCGAGCGCATGTTTCAGGAGTTCTTCCGCATGGGCGCCGCTGTTGCCATCGGCGAGCTGTATGACGAGGGCATGCTGGGCGACAAGAACGCCGCGGCTTACGATGTGCGCGACTATCTGGAAAGCTTCGGCATCGCCAGCTTCGACGAGATCTGCAAGCTGGGCATCACCGGTCCGTACCTCGAGGACTTCAAACGGATTTTCGCTGAAAACGCCAGTTTCCCGCCAGCAGCATAGGGTTGCCTGCGTGATCCTCACTCGCTCACTCACTCGCTCACACGCTCAATCGCCTATCATATGCAGATGCGCAATGTGCGCGAAAGAAGCTGCGTGAGGGGTCTGTATGGCGAAGGAAGTCAGCAAAGAGCGTTTGTTGGCGCTGTTGAAGATCATGTTCGAGAACACCGACGACGAGCAAGGGCTGACGCTCGAGCAGATCATCGAGGAGCTGGAGGCAGCGGGCGTATCCGCGGAGCGCAAGGCCCTGTATCGCGATTTCGAGGCGCTGAACAACGCAGGCGTTGAGATTCAGCGGCAACACGTCAAACCCGTGCGCTACTTCCTTGCCAAGCGCCCGTTCACCAAATCAGAGCTGCTGCTGCTTATCGACGCGGTGCAGGGAAGCCGCTTCATCACGGCGCGGCAATCGACCTCGCTCGTTCGCTCCATCAAAAGCCTGGGTTCGAAGCACCAGGTGAAAGGCCTGGAAAAACACGTGCATGTAGGCGGGCGCGTGAAAAGCCAGAACGATAGCGTGTTCCGCAACGTCGACGTCATCCAAGAGGCCATCGCCGCCAAGC
>ERZ1034876.887-NODE-887-length-14190-cov-13.746091_pt1 | contig 14190 bp, 10 predicted proteins | sample MGYA00520698_ERZ1034876 | MGnify/ENA primary metagenome ERZ1034876 (study PRJEB33766, sample SAMN09781723) | gut metagenome | biome: gut microbiome | host: Homo sapiens | place: Madagascar | study: EMG produced TPA metagenomics assembly of the PRJNA485056 data...
GATGATTCGCAAAGAAATCAAACGCAACTTCCAAAATGCAGACTTGATTTCGAGTGCTCCCTCTTACGACCTCTTGAGTACATCTGCATATTTAATTTTGTTGCGCGGAACTTCCCGCAAGGCGTGATTTCGAGTCAATCTCGTTACGACCACTTCGATACGTCTGCTTATTTGGTTTTACTGCATGCTACATGGGCAATATGGTTTGCGCCTTATTACATCTTACACACAGCCACATAGCGCATTATAGTATACCAAACTTATCCCCTTTTGTCAATCAGAACAGCCGCTGCTTCTGCGTCGGGGTGGGGTCAAAGGGGGAATCCTCGTGGTGGCGGCGGATGAAGACCTGGCGGGTCTTTTCGGTGATGGACCGGCCGTTGTGCTTGGGCACCGTGTAGAACGTGCGGCTGATGTTATAGTATCCCCGCAGGTGCTGCACCAAAAACTGCGCCACAGCGGGCAGGCAGTCGGTGTCGTCGATGTCCTCATAATTATAGTCGCCGTACAAAAAGGTCACTTCGTCGCTGCCGGCGTGGAGAGTAATGCCTTTTTCATCCAGCACTACCTCGCTGATGACGCTTTGCAGCAACCCGGCGGTGCCGTTTTCGGCGGCCAGTTTGGCGGCGCGGGGGCGCTGCTCCAGCGGGACGCTCTGGGGATCCAGCTTCTCGGTGCCGCGCTGGCCCACTTCCAGCAGGATGTCCCGCATCATACGGCTTTCCAGCAGGGGCTTGATGCGCTCCTTGGCGCGTGCCTGTTCTGTTTTATTTTGAATGGTAGAAATCAAACCCATGCCGCTGCGGCCTCCCAAACCAATTTCGATACATAGTTAGTATATCATATAATACGACTAACTGCCAGCTTTTTTTGCGCCCGGCGCCGAAATTTGCCATTTTACCGGGTAGCGTATATAATACATGTAGAATAATACCCACAAAAACCAAAAATCGAGGCAGTTATGACAGCGCAGGAAGCATTAAAAACCTATTTCGGCTACGATTCGTTCCGTCCGGGGCAGGACACCGTGGTGTCGGCCCTTTTGTCCGGGCGGGACGCGCTGGCCATCATGCCCACGGGCGCGGGCAAGTCGCTGTGCTACCAGATCCCGGCACTGCTGCTGCCGGGGCTGACGCTGGTGATCTCGCCGCTGATCTCGCTGATGCAGGACCAGGTCAAGGGGCTGAGCGCGGCAGGCATCCCGGCGGCATACATCAACTCGGCCCTGACCGAAAACCAAATCGCTAAGGCGTTGCAGCTGGCAGCCCAAGGCAGCTACAAGATCATCTACGTCGCGCCGGAGCGGCTGGAAAGCCCCACCTTCCAAAGCTTTGCCGCGTCGGCCGAAATTTCCATGCTGACGGTGGACGAGGCCCACTGCATCAGCCAGTGGGGGCAGGATTTCCGCCCCAGCTACCTGCGCATCCTGGACTTCATCGACAGCCTGCCCCGGCGGCCCATCGTCAGTGCGTTTACGGCCACCGCCACCCGCGAGGTCAAGGACGACATCGCCCAAACGCTGCGTCTGCGCGACCCGGAGATCGTCATTACCGGGTTTGACCGCCCCAACCTCTACTACCGGGTCGAGACCACCCGCCGCAAGGACGCCTTTGTGGCGGACTATGTGCGCAGCCACCCCGGCGAGAGCGGCATCATCTACTGCGCCACCCGCAAAAACGTCGATGCCGTGCAGGAAATGCTGCGGGGCGAGGACATTTCCGCCGCCCGCTACCACGCTGGCATGACCAACGAGGAACGCCGCCAGAGCCAGAACGACTTCATCTACGATACTGCGCCGGTCATTGTGGCCACCAACGCCTTCGGTATGGGCATCGACAAATCCAACGTGCGGTACGTCATCCATTACAACATGCCCCAAAGCATGGAGAACTACTACCAGGAGGCAGGCCGTGCCGGGCGCGACGGGCTGCCGTCCCAGTGCATTTTGCTGTTCTCGCCCCAGGACATCGTCATCAACCGCTTTCTGCTGGACCACAAGGAGAATGACGACCTGGACGACGAAGCCGCCGACCTGCTGCGGGCGCGGGATAACCAGCGCCTGCAGGCCATGGCCAACTACTGCCAGACCACCGGCTGCCTGCGCAACTACATCCTGCGCTATTTTGGCGAGGAACCCGCCGAACCCTGCGGCAGCTGCGGCAACTGCGACCGCGAGTTTGAGGAGGTGGACATGACCGCCCAGGCCAAGTGGATGATCAACTGCATAGCCGAGACCCGCGGCCGCTATGGCAAGGGCGTGGTGCTGAACACCCTGCGCGGCGCCAACATGGCCCGACTGCGGGAGCTGGGCGCGATGGATTACCGCAGTTACGGCCAGCTGAAGGATTGCACGCGGGACGAACTGGACTGTCTGCTGGCCCAGCTGTTGGAGGAGGGCTACCTCGTCCAGACCGACGACCAGTACGCCGTGCTGCACATGGGCAACATTACACCGCTGAAACAGGGGGCGCAGGTGGTGGTCAAGCTGCCCCCCAAGCCGGAACCTGCCGAAGCAGCGCCCAAAAAGCACAAGGCCGGCAAGGCGGCGCAGAAGGGCAAAGCCGCTCTGGCCGGCGACAGCGCCGATCTGTTCGAGCAGCTGCGCGCCCTGCGCATGCGGCTGGCCCAGGCCGAAAAGCTGCCGCCCTACCTGGTGTTTGGCGACAAGACCCTGGTGGACATGTGCGCCAAAGCGCCTCGCCAGCTGGAGGATATGAAAGAGATCTACGGCATGGGTGAGCGCAAGTTTGCCAAGTACGGCAAGCAATTCTTTGCTGCCATCGAGGATTACCGCCGCGAGCACCCAGAGGCGGAGTTTACGGGCGCCTGACAAAACTTAATTAAAAGAAAAACTGCCTGCTGCATAGTGCGGCAGGCGGTTGGTGTTTATGCGGGATGTTAGAAGATGCTCCCCGCCAGCACAGCGGCGCCGGCCACGGGCAGGGCGATGATGAAGTAGAGGACCGTACCGGCCGTGCGCTTGATGAGGACGGATTTCAGCGGCTTGATGTAGGGGATGTCCTCCATGCCGGGGATGGCCCATTCTTTGCCGTGGGCGACCCACACCAGGTCCATACAGATGCCGTCGAACCAGTTCATCACGACGAGGAACAGCACCGCCTGCCAGTAGGCCGCTGTAAAGGTGGTCACACGGTTCCACACCGCAATAATAAGCACCAGCACCACCAGCATGATGATGCAGAACGGCACCATGAACCGCTTGCCGCGTTTCATCGTTTCGTCCTTGTCAGCCAGGCCGCGCTTGGCGGCTTCGTCGATAAAAGCCGGCGGGTAAAAATACAGGCAGTTCATGCCGTTGTCCTTCACGGCGGCCTTGACCATCAGGAAAAACAGCAGACAGTACAAAATCAGCTGGATTATAAGCAACATTTTCGGGGGCTCCTCTCACAATCGGTTTGCATTAGCTAACCCAAGTATACTACACCCCCGTCCGAAAGACAAGCGCACGGATTTTGCGGTGGTTGTAGAACTGTTTCCAGGGGGTATATATACTGTAAAACTAGAGAAACACCCAGGTGTTTGTAGGTGTCCGCAACTGTTTTTACAGTTTTACAAACAGTTAAATATAACTTAGATATGTAATTTATATAACTGTTTATCTAGTTATTGAGTTTTAATAAAGGGGGTGGCTGTTTTGCCCAAAACCGCCGCCGCAAAAAAGATGCGCCCTGCCAGGCGGCAGAGCGCAAGAAAATGCGGTTTACTAACCGTAAGGGCGGATGCAAGTATCGCCCCCTGCAAAAACGGCAATTACTTATAACCGATATTACTCGTACAGTGGGAACTTCTTCACCAGCTCGGCTACGCGGGCGGTGACTTCGTCCTTCTTGCCCTCGAAATCGAAGATGCAATCCGCGATGCAATCCGCGATGATCTTCATCTCTGCGGGGCCCATGCCGCGGGTGGTCACGGCGGGGGTGCCCACGCGCACGCCGCTGGTCACAAACGGGCTGCGCTTCTCGCCGGGCACGGTGTTCTTGTTGGCGGTGATGTGCACCTCGTCCAGGTTATGCTCCAGCTCCTTGCCGGTGCAATCCTCGTCGGTCAGGTCGATCAGCAGCAGGTGGTTGTCGGTGCCGCCGGAAACCAGCTTCACGCCGCGGGCGGTCAGCTCGTCGGCCATAGCAGCGGCGTTCTCCACAATCTTGCGGGCATAATCCTTGAACTCCGGCTTCAGTGCCTCACCAAAGCAGACAGCCTTTGCAGCAATCACGTGCTCCAGCGGGCCGCCCTGGGTGCCGGGGAAGATGGCGGAGTTGATGCGCTTGATGAGGTACTCGTTGTTGGTCAAAATCAAACCGCCGCGGGGGCCGCGCAGGGTCTTGTGGGTGGTGGTGGTCACCACGTCAGCGTAGGGCACGGGGTTCTGGTGCTGGCCGCCGGCCACCAGACCGGCAATGTGGGCCATATCCACCATCAGCATGGCGCCGTATCCGTGGGCGATCTCGGCCAGCTTCTCAAAATCGATGGCGCGGGGATAGGCCGAAGCACCGGCCACGATGAGCTTGGGGCGCACCTTGGCCACCTGTTTGGCCAGGGCGGCGTAGTCGATGCGGCCATCCTCGGTGGAGACGCCGTAGGAGACGAAGTTGTAGTTTTTTCCGCTCATGTTCACGGGGGAGCCATGGGTCAGGTGGCCGCCCTGGGACAGGTCCATGCCCATGACGGTATCGCCCAGGTTCAGCAGCGCAAAGTAGACGGCCAGGTTGGCCTGTGCGCCGGAGTGGGGCTGCACGTTGGCATACTTGGCACCAAACAGCTTGCAGGCGCGGTCGATGGCGATCTGCTCCACCTCATCCACAAACTGGCAGCCGCCGTAGTAACGGTGGCCGGGGTAGCCCTCGGCATACTTGTTGGTCAGCACACTGCCCATAGCTGCCATCACGGCGGGGGAAACAATGTTCTCACTGGCGATCAGCTCAATGTTCTGGCGCTGACGGCCCAGCTCGCGGTCCATGGCCTCGCCCAGTTCGGGGTCAGCCTGCTTTACATAGCCAATGGTATCGATCATGTCCTTATACATACCCTTTACCTCCTGTTTTTCGGGCGGTGCTGCCCTTTCCCTCTCTATAATGAACAGACCTTACAGCGTGCCCTTGGTGGAAAGCACCCCATCGATCCGTGCATCCTTGCGTGTGGCGGCGTCCAGCGCCTTGGCAAACGCCTTGAACATAGCCTCCAGCTTGTGGTGGTCGTTCTCACCGTACAGTACCTTTAAATGCAGGTTCATCATAGCTGCATAGCTGATGGCATAGAAAAACTCCCGCGCCATCTGCACATCCATGCCGCCGCAGCTCTGCCCGGCAAAGCTGGCATCATACACAAAGTAAGGGCGGCCGCTCAGGTCCACAGCGCACAGCGCCAGCGTCTCATCCATGGGCAGCAGGCAGCTGCCATAGCGCACCAGCCCGGCCTTGTCGCCCAGGGCTTCCTTGATGGCGGTGCCCAGGGCAATGCCCACATCCTCAATGGTGTGGTGGCAGTCGACCTCCAGATCGCCGCGGCACTGCACGGTCAGGTCAAACAGGCCGTGGCGGGCAAAGCCGTCCAGCATGTGGTCAAAAAAGCCGATGCCGGTGTGCAAGTCGGCCTTGCCGGTGCCGTCCAGGTCGATGGTCAGGGTGATTTGAGTCTCCCGCGTGTTGCGGGTCACAGTTGCGGTGCGTGCCATAGCGTTACCTCTTTACTCAACTAAAGTGTAAGATACTATTTACTATAACACGTCAAGTCCACTGCGTCAACGGTGCAGGGCTGTTTTTGGCTTTGGATTCTTTTGCATTGCTGGCTAAAATCAAAAGGAACGCAGGGAAGCCTCCCTCTGGGAGGAAGAGAGCCTTTCCGAAGTCTCTCCCCCACCCGCTTTTACGGGATTGCTTACGCAACCGGCCCCTCTGTCGCTGCGCGACATCTCCCCACACCGTGGGGAGTCACCCTTGCAGAGGGGGCCAAAATCCAGGCGCAATTTTAGGGCAATACCGCACAATTCTAAGTGCCGATGCGGCGAGCGAGAAGTACAAGCTGCTAAGCAAAAAGCGCAGATAATACTGGATGTATTATCGAGCATTTTTGCGACGCAGATTGTGCTTCACAGCCGCAGCAGCGGTGCTTAAGCTGTAAAGCGGGAATTGTGCGGTGTTGCCTTAGAAACACTTGTAAAATTTATTTACGAAATCGCAACACATTTTGTCCTGCCTTGCGTTACAATAAAATCAGATTTCAACCTTTTAAGGAAGGGACAACACAACCATGGCAAAAATGATCGGGATCGATCTGGGCACTACCAACAGCTGCGCCGCGGTCATCGAGGGCGGTAAACCGGTGGTGATCCCCAATGCCGAGGGCCAGCGCACCACGCCGTCGGTGGTGGCATTCACCAAAGCGGGCGAGCGCCTGGTGGGCGAACCCGCCAAGCGCCAGGCCGTCACCAACGCGCCGCGCACCGTCACCAGCATCAAGCGCCAGATGGGCAGTGACAGCCGCGTGCCCATTGACGGCAAGTGCTATTCTCCCCAGGAGATCAGCGCCCTGATCCTGCAAAAACTCAAAGCGGACGCCGAGGCCTATCTTGGCGAGCCGGTCACCCAGGCCGTCATCACGGTGCCGGCCTACTTTAACGATGCCCAGCGCCAGGCCACCAAGGATGCCGGACGCATCGCCGGGCTGGAAGTCAAGCGCATCATCAACGAGCCGACCGCCGCGGCCCTGGCCTACGGCCTGGACAACGGCAAGACCCAGACCGTCATGGTCTACGACCTGGGCGGCGGCACTTTTGACGTATCCCTGATCCAAATCGGCGATGGCATCGTGCAGGTGCTTTCCACCTGCGGCGATAACTACCTCGGCGGCGACGACTTCGATGCCCGCATCGTGAATTGGCTGGCGGACAACTTCAAGGCTGCCCACGGTGTGGACCTGACCACCGACCGCGTGGCCATGCAGCGCCTGCGAGAGGAAGCCGAAAAGGCGAAGAAAGAGCTTTCCACCGCCACCCAGACCGAGCTGAACCTGCCGTTCATCACCACCGGGCCGGAGGGCGCACTGCACCTGCAGGCCACCCTGACCCGCGCCAAGTTTGAGGAGCTGTGCGCCGACCTCATCGAGCGGACCTCCCTGCCCGTGCGCAATGCGCTGAGCGACGCCCATCTGACCGCCAGCGACCTGAACCAGGTGCTGCTGGTGGGCGGCTCTACCCGCATCCCGGCCGTGCAGGCCAAAGTCATGCGAATGACCGGGCTGGAACCTTCCAAGACACTGAACCCCGACGAGTGCGTGGCCCTGGGCGCCGCCGTGCAGGCAGGTCGCCTGGGCGGCGAGGCGCTGACCGGCGCAGGCGAGGATCTGCTGCTGATGGACGTGACCCCGCTGACCCTCTCCATCGAGACGCTGGGCGGCGTAGCTACGCACTTGATCGAGCGCAATGCCACCATTCCCACCCGCTTCAGCAAGGTGTTCACCACGGCCGCGCCGTTCCAGAGCACCGTAGAAATCAAAGTATTGCAGGGTGAGCGGGAGTTTGCCAAGGACAATAAGCTGCTGGGTACCTTCACGCTGCGGGGCATCAAGCGTGCCTGGGCGGGCGTGCCCAAAATCGAGGTAACCTTTGACCTTGACGCCAACGGCATCGTCAAGGTCAGCGCCCGCGACATGGACACCGGCAAGGAGCAGGGCATTACGATCACCGGTTCCTCGAACCTGAGCGAGGACGAGATCCAGAAAGCCATGCGCAACGCCGCCGCTTTTGCGGGCCAGGACCAGGAACGCAAGGCTGCGCTGGAAGCCTTTAATGCGGCGGAAGCAGCGCTGTATCGCGTAAATACCGCCCTGGGCAGCAAAGCGGGCAAGGCCCTGGACCGGGATACCCGCAGCAAAATCAAGGACGCCGTGCGCGCACTGGAAAAGGAACTGCGCCATAAAAAGGCCGACAAGCTCACCACCGCTGACGTCCAATCCCTCAACGCCGCCCGCGAAGCCCTCTCCGCGATTGCAACGCCGCTGGTGACCCAGTGGGAAAGCGAAAAATAACGGGGGCTTTGTTCCTTCTTTGAAAAGAAGAAACCGAAGAAACTTTAAATATAAATAACAAAAATATGGTTCAACTCTGTTTCGGCGATTCCGTCAAAGGCACACTCACCTGCGCCCCGCATATCGGCAATACGATCGGCGGCGCCACAGCGGTGGTAATTTCAACGGATAAACCGCTGGATACCCCGCTGCAAAAGGCCGCCTTTGCCGTCTACCGCACCCTGGCCGCACCTTTTTATAAACGCCGCGCCCAAAAGCAGGAGGCCCGCCGCCGTGCCGAGGCCGTCCCTGTGGACTATGAATCTAACGACGTGATAGCCCTGCTGGGCGACCTGAACGAAGGCCCCATCGCGGGCGGCCTGATGAGTGAAGCACGCAAAGAGGTCGTGCGGGCATGGCTCTGCTTCTCCCCGCACGGCGACACAGCCGGAACGGATGCCGACGTGGAGCCGTACTGGCAGGCCTGCCAAAAAGACCTGCAAACCCTGCTGACCCGCGTCCACACAGGCGAGCCGGTGCGCATCTGGTACGACCACACCCCTGCCAGCCTCTGCGGCCTGCACGCCGCTGCGGCCCTGTTGGAAGATGCCCCCTGCCAAATCACGGTGGTAGAACCCCCGAAGCTTGAGACAAAAAACGGCGTGACCCGCCGTGCCACCCTGGGTGAGCGCGGCCCCACCGAGATGGGCGCACTGTTACAGTACGAGCGTCCCCTGCCAGACACCGACCGTCACGCCCTTGCCGCCCGCTGGCGCAGCCTGCAAGCGGAAAACGCTCCGCTTCGCGCCGAGCAAAACCACCGCTTGACCAGCGTCCCCGCCGGTTTCTACGATGCCATGATTTTAAGCGAAGCTCCTGCGAATGAAATTATGGTGGCACAGCTCATCGGAAAAGTGCTGGCCGAATGCCGCCTGGGCATCAGCGACCAGCTCATCTACCGCCGCATCGAACACCTGAAACGATCCGGCAAATTCCTCTCCGTCCAACCCAGCCCCGCCCCCTACCAGGAAATCATCCGCAGGGCGTAACTTACCGCCAATTTTTTACACAAATACAAAAGCTCCCTGCTCTTTCGGGCAGGGAGTTTTGTTTTAGTGGTTCTTATAATAATTGATCAGGCAGCCATCGGCCAAGATCTGTCTCTCGGCGTCGGTCATGGCGCCCAAGCGGACCCTGAACTCTACCAGGCCGCCGTCGTGCTTGACGGCGATGGCCGTCATCTCATCGGCGGCTTCCAGCAGGGCCTTGCGGATGCCGGGCAGGTAGACATAGTCGCCGTTGTCCAGCACGTTGGGGGTGTCCAGCAGAAAGGGCAGCATGCCCCAGTTGATGCAGTTGGAGCGGTAGCGCTTGGTGGCGTACTCGCAGGCAAAGTTGGCGGCGCCGCCCAGCACGCGCTGACAGCTGGCGGCCTGTTCACGGGCGGAGCCATCGCCGGGCTTGTTGGCAAAAATAGCCGAGCCAATGTTGGTGTGGGCTGCGTCCGGGTGATAGCCAAGCGCCTTGACCTGGGCGTAAACCACCGTAATTTCATCGGGCACTTCGCCCGCCAGGCGCTCGTTATCCAAAGCCTTCACGGCCTTAGCGTTAGGCACATAGGCGGGGTCCTTGCGGGAGAGGGTGAACTCCGCCAAACGCAGCGGGTTAGAGCGGAAGGACGAAGTCTCGCCCGAGGGGATCAACTCGTCGGTGGTGGTGACGGGGTCGGTGATGTAGCTGACGATCTTGACCAGCAGGTCGTCGGACAGGGCGGGCTGCTCGGGCCAATCCTTAATGTTGGGGCCGAACTTCAGCTCGTAGTCCGGCTCCGGGCGGCCCCAGCCATTGTAGACGCGCTTGTCGTAAACGCCCTGGTCAAAGTGGTAGTCCGGGGTGGTGTACTCCACGTCGGTCAGCTCGCTGGCGGCGGTCAGGTAGCCGCCGTTGGCAGCGGTGGCGGCGATGGACCGGGCGTCCATCAGGGCCACCGCGCTGATCTGCCCCTCGCCGGGCTTGGAGCCCTCGCGGTTGGGGAAGTTGCGGGTGGTGTGGCGGATGGAGAACTCGCCGTTGGCGGGGGTGTCGCCTGCGCCGAAGCAGGGGCCGCAGAAGCACTCGCGGAAGATGCCGCCTGCGGAAACAATATCCGCTACCGTGCCGTTTTTGACCAGCTCCAGATAGGTGGGCATGCTGTCCGGGTAGACGCTGAATTTGAACTCGCCGTTGCCGCAGCTCTTGCCGCGGATGATGTCCGCCACCGCGCAGATGTTTTCATAGGTGCCGCCGGAACAGCCGGCGACGACGCCCTGCTCCACGTAGATGCGGCCGTCGGGGCAGATCTTGCCCACCAGGTCCATGTGGACCTTGCCGCCCAGCTGCTTGTTGGCCTGGTCCTCGGCCGCCTGCAGAATTTCTTTGGCGTTGGCTTTCAGCTCGCGGATGGGGTAGGCATAGCTGGGGTGCATCGGCAGCGCGATCATGCACTCCACGGTGGAGAGGTCCAGCTCGATGCAGCCGTCATAGTAGGCCACGTCGGCGGGTTTCAGCTCTTTGTAGGCTTCGGGGCGATTGTGCTGCGCGAAATATTCTTTCGTCACATCGTCGGTCTGCCAGATGGAGGACCAGCAGGTGGTCTCGGTGGTCATGACGTCGATGCCGTTGCGGTAGTCAGCCGACAGGTTGGCCACACCGGGGCCGACGAACTCCATGACCTTGTTTTTCACGTAGCCGTTGGCGTAGGTGGCAGCCACCAGCGCCAGCGCCACATCGTGGGGGCCGACGCCGGGGTTGGGCTTGCCGGTCAGGTAGATGGCCACCACGCCGGGGTAGGCCATATCGTAGGTGCGGCCCACCAGCTGCTTGGCCAGCTCACCGCCGCCCTCGCCCACGGCCATGGTGCCCAGGGCGCCGTAGCGGGTGTGGGAATCAGAGCCTAAGATCATGCGGCCGCAGCCGGACATCATTTCCCGGTTATAGCTGTGGATGACGGCCATGTTCGGCGGAACGTAGATGCCGCCGTATTTGTGGGCGGCGGAGAGGGCGAACTGGTGGTCGTCCTCGTTGATGGTGCCGCCGACGGCGCACAGGCTGTTGTGGCAGTTGGTCATGACGTAGGGCAGCGGGAATTCCTTCATGCCGGAGGCGCGGGCCGTCTGGATGATGCCGACATAGGTGATGTCGTGGCTGGTCATCGAGTCGAACTTCATGCGCAGGTCCTGCATGGAATCGCCGGTGTTATGTGCTTTTAAGATGCCGTAGGCGATGGTGCCCTGCTTTGCCTGCTCCTGCGTGAAGCCTGCCGGAGCTTCGGACTGGGGCACACCGTGGACGAGGTATACGCCGGTATCGTGCAGTTTCATAGGCTTCTCTCCTTGCCTTTCATTTTAAAAAATCACAGCCGGGCGATAACGGCCTGGGTGAATTCCTTGGTGCCGGCCGTGCCGCCGATGTCAGCGGTGATGACCTTGCCTTCGGCCACCTGGGCCTGGATGGCGGCGTTGAGCTTGTCGGCCTTGTCGGTCATACCCAGGTCGTTCAGCATCATGGCAAAGGCCATCAGGATGGCACTGGGGTTGGCCTTGTCCTGGCCTGCAATGTCGGGGGCGGAGCCGTGGACAGCCTCATAAATGCGCGTTTTATCGCCGATGTTGGCGCTAGGCGCGAAGCCCAAGCCACCCACCAGACCGGCGCACAGGTCGCTGATGATGTCGCCGTAGAGGTTGGGGGCGACCAGCACGTCGAACTGCTCAGGGCGCTGCACCAGTTTCATGCACAGGGCATCGATGATGCAGTCGTTGGCCTCGATGTCGGGGTAATCCTCGGCCACTTCGCGGAAGGTGCGCAGAAACAGGCCGTCGGTCAGCTTCATGATGTTGGCCTTGTGCACAGCGGTGACCTTTTTGCGGCCGTTTTTCCGGGCGTAGTCAAAGGCAAAGCGGCAGATCTTCTCGCAGGCCGGGCGGGTGATGAGCTTGACGCCGTTGGCGATGTCGTCGGTGAGCATGTACTCGATGCCCTTATACAGGTCCTCGGTATTCTCGCGCACGATGACGAGGTCAACGTTCTCAAAACGGGTAGGTACGCCCGGCAGCGTGTGCACAGGGCGCAGGTTGGCGTAGGTGGCAAAGCGCTGGCGCAGCTGCACATTGATGCTGCGGAAGCCCTTGCCGATGGGCGTAGCCGTAGGGCCTTTCAGTGCCCAGCCGCACGCCTCGATGGCGTCCAGCGTGCCGGGGGCGATCAACTCGCCGCTGACTTCGGCGTACTCGGCACCGGCCTCACACTCCTGCCATTCAATGCCGGTGTTCAGTGCGGCCGAGACGGCACGCACGCTTTCGGCGATCTCGCGGCCAATGCCATCGCCTGGGATCAGTACTGCTTTCATAAAAATACGTTCCCCTTCCCTGTGCTTTTTGAAAGGCTCCCTGCACAAGGGGGCCTTACGCAGCGAAAATGCTGCAATATACTACAACTATATCTGCTTTGGGCCGGTTTGTCAACGCGGTTTTTTATACAAACCGTGTCAAAACGCCCATCAGCTTAATAAAATAAAGTCGTACTTTGGCTATTGTGGTGATATTTTAAGTTTTTCTTGACGAAACTCCAAGGATGTTATATTATTGTAGCAATCACCCACGCGGTGGGTGCCTGCGGTGCAGGAACGGGAAATTTGTGTGCGTGTATAAATATGCAAGTGGAGAGGGGTCTGCCGATGTATTACCCGGACGTACCGGCACTGGAGCCGGAAGAACTGGAACTGCTCTGCCATGAATATGTAGAGCATAATGCCACGCTGGACCCGCATTTGGCGGACCAGATGGGCGTCAAGCGCGGCCTGCGCAACCTGGACGGCACCGGTGTGCTGGCCGGTATCACCAACGTGTCCAACGTTGTTGGCTATGACAAAAAGGAAGACGGCACCATCGTGCCCATCCCCGGCCGCCTGATCTACCGCGGCATCGATTTGGATGCCCTGGCCGCCGAGGCCGACGCCAGCGACCGCTTTATGTTTGAGGAAGTGGTCTGGCTGCTGCTGTTCGGCTCTCTGCCCACGCGGGATCAGTATGCCAAGTTCCGCAAACTGCTGGAGAACCACCGCGAACTGCCCCGCGGCTTTGCCGACGATATGATCTTGAACTCGCCTTCGCCCAACCTGATGAACAAGATGGCGCGAAGCGTGCTGGCCATGTACAGCTACGATGAACACGCCGAAGACCTGAGCCTGCCCAACATCCTGCGGCAGAGCATCAACCTGATCGCCGAGCTGCCCACCATGATGGTGAACGCTTACCAGATCAAGCGCCGCGTCTACGACCGCAACAGCATGTACTTCCACCTGCCCACCGAAGGACAGAGCACGGCCGAACATATCCTCTCCACCTACCGTGCCGACCAGAAGTTCACCCACGAGGAAGCCCGCCTGCTGGACCTGTGTCTGCTGGTGCATGCGGACCACGGCGGCGGTAACTGCTCGACCTTTACCTGCCGCGTGCTGTCCAGCTCCGGCACCGACACCTACGCGGCCATCTCGGCGGCCATCGGCGCGCTGAAAGGCCCCAAGCACGGCGGCGCCAACCTGAAGGTCATGCACCAGCTGGACTACATTTTGGAAAATGTGGAGGATCCCACCAACGACGACGAGGTGCGGGAGTTCCTGCGCAAGATCATCCGCAAAGAGCGCGGCGACGGCAGCGGCCTGATCTACGGCATGGGCCACGCCGTGTACACCCTGAGCGACCCGCGTGCCCAAATTTTGAAAACACACGCCAAGAGCCTGGCCTACAAAAAAGGCTACGACGAGGAGTACGAGATGCTGTGCAGCATCGAGCGCCTGGCCCCCCAGGTATTTGCCGAGGAAAAGCACGGCCCCAAAAAGGTCTGCGCCAACGTGGACCTGTTCAGCGGCCTAATCTACCGCATGCTGGGCATCAGCGAGGATCTGTTCACCCCGCTGTTCGCCATTGCCCGTGTACCCGGCTGGTGTGCCCACCGCGTGGAAGAGGTGGAGTTCGCCAACCGCATCATCCGCCCCGCGTACAAGTATGTCGGCCAGCCGCTGGATTACCTGCCGCTGGAAGAACGGTAATTTATACAAAAATAGCGAGTACCCGTTTTGAAGTGACCCCGAAAAGTTAGACAATATTTTGAAGTAAAAATTGTTCAAGCAGC
>ERZ1034876.892-NODE-892-length-14118-cov-21.842494_pt1 | contig 14118 bp, 10 predicted proteins | sample MGYA00520698_ERZ1034876 | MGnify/ENA primary metagenome ERZ1034876 (study PRJEB33766, sample SAMN09781723) | gut metagenome | biome: gut microbiome | host: Homo sapiens | place: Madagascar | study: EMG produced TPA metagenomics assembly of the PRJNA485056 data...
TCTCCGTCGGCTTTTTTGACCAGTTCTATTTTTCCCGCGTGTTCAAAAAGGTCAAAGGCGTCCCCCCCAGCAAGTACCTTGCCGCGCTGGAAAAAGACCCGCAGCTGGGGCTGGTATAAGCCATTTTCACACAATGTCCCACCATACGGCAGCACCTTGCTTTTTGGTGCTGCCGCTCAGTTTTTACCGGCAGACTGATATATTTGCCACAACATTAGAGCAAACGGAGCAAACCATGTCTTTGAAGAAAAATCAGATTTTTGAAACCACGATCGAAAACCTTTCCAGCGATGGCAGCGGCGTTGCCCATGTGGAAGGGCAGGCCGTTTTTGTGCCCGGCGCGGCACCGGGGGATGTGATCCGCTGCCGCATTGTAAAGGCATTGAAAAGCTATGCTTTCGGCCGCATTGACGCGATTTTAGCCCCCGGCCCCGGCCGCGTTGCGCCGGATTGTGCCGTGTGCACTCCCTGCGGCGGCTGTGGCCTGCGCCATTTGAGCTATGCTACGGAATGCGAGGCGAAAACCGGCTTTGTGCGGGATGCTTTTGCCCGCCTTGGCGGCTTTGATGTAAGCAGCTTTGAGTTTTCGCCCGTTCTCGCCCTGACGGACCACACCGCACACTACCGCAATAAGGTCCAGCTGCCCGTTGGGCTGGATGCCGATGGCCATGTCGTGACCGGTTTTTACGCCGGGCGCACCCACCGTATCGTCCCCTGCCCCGATTGCAAATTGCAGCCGGAGTGGATGAACGCCCTGGCCCGCCGGGCTTGTGCGTTACTGGAAGCCAACGGCATTGCCCCCTATGACGAGGAAACCGGCAAGGGCCGCGTGCGCCATTTGTATATGCGCCAGGGCTGGCACAGCGGTCAGCGCCTGCTGTGCTTTGTGGTAAACGGCAACGGCCTGCCCAACGAAGCCGAGATCTGCCGCACCTTGCAGCAGGAGTTCCAGCTGACCACCGTGCTGATCAACCGCAATACCGCCCGCACCAACGTGATTTTAGGACGGGATACCCGCACCGTGCTTGGCCCCGGCGTGATTGATGATACTTTGGCCGGAGTACCCATCCAGATGGGTGTGCACGAGTTTTATCAGGTCAACACCCCCGCTGCCGAGCTGCTGTACGCCAAGGCGAAAGAGTTTGCCCGGCTGCAGCCGGATGACTTTTTGCTGGACCTTTACTGCGGTATGGGCACCATTGGCCTTTCGATGAAGCCGCACTGCCGCCGCCTGGTCGGCGTTGAGGTTGTGCCGCAGGCAGTGGAAGGTGCCAAAACCGTTGCTGCGCATCTTGGCCTGCCCCCGGAGGAAGCCGATTTTTACTGCATGGACGCCGGCGAAGCCGCGACCCGCCTTGCCAGCGAGGGTGCCCACCCCGATGTGATCGTGGTGGACCCGCCGCGCAAAGGCTGCGATAACGCCACCCTGACTGCCATTGTCCAGATGGCCCCACGCACCCTCGTCATGGTCAGCTGCAACCCCTCCACCGCCGCCCGCGATGCTAAGTTCCTGTGTGAACAGGGGTATACGCTGGAAAAAGTTCAGCCCGTGGATTTGTTCCCACGGACAAGGCACGTGGAAGCGGTTCTCCTTTTGACCAAACTCCATGTCGAGCGGCACATCGAAGTGGACGTCAGCATGGATGAACTGGATGTGACCGCTGCGGAAAGCAAGGCGACTTACAACGAGATTCAGGATTATGTGTGGGAACACCATCAGTTGAAGGTATCCAATCTCTATATCGCACAGGTGAAGCAGAAGTACGGCATTATTGAGCGAGAGAATTACCATAAAGCGAAAAACGAGAATGCAAAGCAGCCCCAGTGTCCGAAGGAAAAAGAGGATGCAATCGTGGAAGCATTGAAGCATTTTCAGATGATTTGATACGCAATCACCCCAGAGAGAATAGCCTCTTGTGCGTTCTCTCTGGGGTGATTTTTGCGTTATGCTACTTCCGGGTAGCGCATATATACATACTCGTAGATTTTCTTCTGGTAGGTCTGGATATCGCTTACATCATAGCTATTGGGAAGTTCTTGCCAAAGGGTATTGCGAATCAGGTTATCCACAATCGCCTTAGTTTCCTGCTTGTCCGTCCAATGGTCGAGATTGGCAATCTGCTGTTTGATTTTTGTCAACAAGTCCACAGACACCTTCTTGATCGTTTCAATTTCCTGCTTCGTGAGGTTCTCCGAAAACAGCAAATCGTACACTGAAAGTTCCTCATCGCTGGAAAAGCCCTCACGCACATAGCGCTGCTGCTCCGTGTCCAGTGAACTTGCAAGCTCCATCAGATCCATGAAGGTTTTCTCAATGGTTGCCCGGTTCTGCTCCGCATTGTAGGCATCGATAATCTCCTGATAGCGGTCATAATAATCCATGCGGTGCGGGTTTGCAAACAGCATTTTCGCCAATTGCTGATTCACCAGTTCATCCAGATCGCGCAGCAAGAGATTCTTCCGCCGGGTGTGGGCAAACTCCCGGCTCAGCAGGTCAAAATCAATTTTGCTGATGTCAAACTGCCGGGAAGGTACAGCCTCCTGATCCGGCTTTTCCACATGGATGTACTCGTTGACGATGCCGTTGATCTGCACCATCAGGTCCGTGTTATCTGCGTGTTTCCGCTTCTGCTGCAAGCCCTCGTAGATGGCGAGAATTGCGTTTTTCCGGGCGCGCACGGCATCGTCCACATCGTCACGGTCTGCGTAGCGGAACAGCCGCGCCAGTTCAGACGCATAGGTCTGGAAGGTTTTCTTGGTTTCCAACGTCTCGCACATTGCGTTGACTGCATCCTGTACAAGGCTCATCTTTTCAAAGTCCTGTGCATCCACCAATTCCTGCAGCCGGAACCCGTGTTCTGCCAGAAAGCCGTCCGTTTTTCCGATGACCGTGCGGATGCGCTGAATCAGCTCCGTTTTATCCACCGTTGGATCAACGCCCGCCGGGCTGTTCTTGCTTACCGTATAATCTGCCAGAGCCTTGCGTAGCGCCTTTACGATACCAATATAGTCCACGATCAGGCCGTTGCTCTTGCCCTCCGAAACACGGTTTGCACGAGCAATAGTCTGCATCAGGGTATGGGCTTTCAACGGCTTGTCCAGATACAGACAGGACAGACACTTTACATCAAAGCCCGTCAGCCACATGGCACAGACGAACACCACCCGGAACGGATTCTTGCTGTCCTTGAATTCTTTATCCAGCTCCCGCTTTTCCATTTTGGCACGGTGCGGCAGAATATCCAGCCCCCACTTTTTGAAGGTCTGCACCTCGTTCTGCTCCTGACTGATCACCACTGCCATTTCGGTTTCTTTCATCCATGCCAGTTTGCGGGCAAGCTCCTGTGCTTCCTGCTGGGTCGCTGTGCCCTGCCGGGCTTCCAGTTTCCTGATCTTTGCCTGCCAGCATTCCTGCACATAGTTGTACATCCGCACACAGGTGACCTTATTCAGGCAGACGAACATCGCCTTGCCGCTGGTCCAAAGGTCAGAGTAATGCTCCACAAAATCCTTTGCAATGGAGCGCAGCCGTTCATCTGCGGTGAGAATATGGATCTCCTTGGCAAATTCTCGTTCCAGCTTTTCCTCCTGCGAAGGATCAAGGTCGGCTGCTTCAATGGCATCCAGGATCCGCCCGGTGATCTCCGGCTTGTCCAACTGGGCGATTTTATCCGCGCGGTTCTCATAGTACAGCGGTACCGTTGCGCCGTCCTCCACTGCCCGCTTGAAATCATACACCGACAGATACCCGCCAAAGGTGCGCTCGGTAATATGGTCATCCGCCAGCAGCGGCGTACCGGTAAAGCCGATGCGGGATGCCGTGGGCAGCAGGTGCATCATGTTGTCTGCAAAAATGCCGTACTGGCTGCGATGGGCTTCGTCCGACAAAATCAGAATGTCGTGATCCGGGTAGATAGGCGGCTCCTTGGGCAGATTGAACTTCTGAATCAGGGTAAATACAAAGCTGGGGTTGCCCCGCAGCTTTTTTACAAGGTCTGTACCGCTGGATGCAATAAACTGCGAAGCCTTGGTTTTGCCTAGCAGACCGCAGTTTTCAAAGGTATCGCTGATCTGCCGGTTCAGCTCGTCACGGTCGGTCAGCACCACAATGGTGGGCGAGCCTGCAAACTTGCGCCGGATCTTCTGTGCCAGAAAGACCATGGAGTAGCTTTTGCCAGACCCCTGCGTGTGCCAGAACACACCCAGCCTGCCGTCTTTCAGCTTGCGGTTCTCGTAAGCACTGACAGCCTCGTTGACGCCGAGATACTGGTGGTTGCGGGCCAGAATCTTGGTGGTGCGCCCACCGGAATGGTCGTAAAGGATGAAGTTTTCCAGCAGATCGAGGAAGGTCTTTTTCTCGCAGATGCCCCGCAGCATGGTTTCCAGTTCCACGCTGCCTGCATCGCTTTCCTTCAGACGCTTCCACTCGTGGAAAAACTCGTACTTGCTGCCAAGCGTGCCCACCTTGGCTTCCAATCCATTGGACAGCATAAGAAAGGCATTATAGTAGAACAACTGCGGAATGGTATCGAGGTAATCCCGATAATTGTCTATGTAGGCGTTCTGCACATCCACGGTGGGCTTTTTCAGCTCGATAAACAACAGCGGAATGCCATTGACAAAGCCCATAATGTCCGTTCTACGGCGGTACAGCTGCGAGTGGATCTTCATTTCTTTTACGGCAAGGAAATGATTGTTTTCCGGGTTTTTGAAGTCGATCACCGCCGCGCTGCGGATTTCGGTGCGGCCATCCGGCCGCTTGACTGTCACCGGGATGCCATCCCGCAGCAGAAAATACTTTTCCTCGTTGATCTGCATCAGGGATGCGGTGGAAACGTGCGCCGTGAATTTCTTCTGCACCTCGTCCAGTTGGTTCAGGGTGAGCCATGGGTTCAGCCGCAAAAGCGCCTGCCGAAAATACCGGGTCAGCAGCACTTCCCCATAGCTGGTGCGGCCCAACGTCCCGTCCGGCCCCAGCTTTTCGGAGTTGTAAGCCAGCACGACCTCCCAGCCCAGAACATTTTGCAGCAGGTTGCCTGCGCTGTTCTGAACAAGGACATTTTCGGAGTATTCGCGGCTCATTTTCTATTCCTCCCAAACTCAGTCTTATTTTTCTTGCATTTTTTTCATTTCTTCATCGAACGTTTTTTCGCCAATTTTAGCGATGCAATGTAGCCTTAGTCCTTGTTCATACTGTCCTAGGAGTGCGTATAGCTGGCTATCTGATGCTGCTGAAAAAGGTGCCCAACTTGTCGCACCCTGCGCCATTTCTAAGGCCGAAATTTCTGTCAGCGCACTTATTTTTGCATCTCGCAATGCTTCGATCATTCCATCTCTGGTCGGATTTTTCATTTGAGCACGAAGTTTTTGAATTTTATTCATCGCGTCTTTTACGTCCTTAAGATCCTTTGCTTCAGAGCAATATTTATTAAGAGAATCTGACATATTATGAACACCCCTTTCATCAAAGTTCAAACTATTTTATTGTTGTCCTATTTTTAACAACAGCGGCAATAACGCAATCCCCACGTCACAGCTCTTATCAGCCATCCATGCCAAAACAGGCTTTACTTTTTCCCACTTTGACTTTTTGCTGTCTTTGGACTTGACCACTTCTTCAATCTCAGAAATTTTATCCAACACTTCCTGTGTCTGTTCATTTGTGAGTGAAGTCATTTCTTCTACTTCTTTGCGTACCTGCTCAAATGTAATGTTCACATTCACACTGTTAGTCACATTGACGACCTGAGAATTGGAAACTTCCGGCTTGGGCAACTGTACCGCATTCATCTGGTACTTATATGTTTCCAATTTTGCCTTCATCATCTTCAAATTAGATAACACATACTTTTGAGGATTCTGGGCCAAATGTCCATAAGCAATATGTGTTCCATCATTTGTAGAGCACCACAAACCATCACACCACTTGTTGATGCAAGCTTGATACCTTGCATCAATCTGACGATGTAGTTCAAATAACTCTTCTATACTTAAATTTCGAACATTGTCTAGTCTTTTAATGTCAGCACACACCATATCATAAAATTCTTTTGGCATATCCATGGTATCACACCTCCGCTTCTCCACTCATCAACTTTGGCAACAGTAAATCTCTCGCTGTCTTCAACCGCTCATTTTGTCCTTGCAACGTCTTTATTTTATTAAAATACACTTTCGCATACCTGTCAAATCGTTCCAGATATTCCTTTTCTGGGATTGTAATTTTCATTGCGTTAATGTCCTTGGCGTAAACATGCGGCTGTGCAGATCCCTTTTGAAGCTGGTCTATACTCACTTTACTTTCTTTTAGAAACTCATATACAAAAAACAAACTTTCCGTTCCAAGACCATCCACAAAAGAACAATCCGAGGCAAACACGTCAACCCCATATAATCTTACAAATCCCGCATTTGCTCCTGAAGCACTTATCGTAATAACCGGCGCTTTCGTATTTGCTACATTATGATAATACGCCGGCTCTAACCCACCAGCAATAACCGGCACATTTCCTTCCTTGACTTGTGCCTTTGTAATTGTCCGCCCACGTTTGAATTCCGCTATTTGACCTATCGTTCCCCGGTGCCACCCCTCCGGCACACCGTCCACAATTTTCGTGTTTTCATGCCCCGGAAAGCGCAAATCCACAAACCACTCTTTATAAAGCCGCTGGGCTGCTTCTTCCAGCAATTTGATTTGTTTCTGGTTGTTTTCAATCAGGTCATCATAGGCAGAAAGAATATCAGCAATACGGTGCTGAACATCCAAATCCGGCACTTTAATCTCGATATTTTCACATTCTGGAACTCGTAAATGTGCAACTGTAGAACCAACGCCTTTTGATATAATTGCCTGCTTGTTATCACGCCACAAAAGCGAATACATCAAAAATCTTCCATCGCACATCTTATTATTTGCACGGAACAAAACCAAACGCTGTCCGAGAAAATAATTTTTTTCTTCACGAACTAGTCCCACTTCTCCTAGTGGTGCTTCTCTTGTGAAAATTACATCTCCTTTTTGGAGCTTCCCACGGCGTGTCCATTTTTCATAAACTTCCTTTGTCACGCAGTTCAGATTTTCAAGATTTATTTTTCCATCTCTGATATCACTGGTACGAAGCATTTTATACGGAGTAGGAACATCACTTGTAGGTGCAGTTTTATTTACGCAGTCAACTATTTCAGAGCAAAGTTGTTTTAGTTTATATGTTTCCCACTTCATACCCCCATCTCCTCCAGATTCTTCGAGATGGTTTCCATCAGGCGGTTGGACTCTGCCTGCAATTCCAGCAGTTCCTTGTGGATTTCCTTCATCCGCTGGGCAAAATCCACACCGTCATCTTCCACAGGTGCAACGCCCACATAGGCACCGGGCGTCAGGGATGCGCCTTTCTCGTTGAGGATGGTGTCTCGGCTTGCCACCTTGCACAAACCGGGGATATCCTGATAAACGCCCTCGCCAAACTTTTCGGTGAGCCAGACGGCCTCCTTGGCAACGGTCAGCTTCTCGTTGAGGGCTTCCAGCTCCTTGTCGAACTTTTCCTGCGTGGTCTTGCGCTCCTTGCGGGGCGCTGCCTCCACAGCGGCTTTGGCTTCTTCCCGCTTGGCCTGCACGTTTTGTTCCAGTGCGGCCTGAATCTCTGCAAAGGGGCGGTCGTCTGCCAGCTCTGCGTGATACTCCGCCAAAAGCCCCTTGTACTTGTCCACCTCGCCGCGATAGAGCCAGACAATGGCGTTGAGGTTCTTCAGCTGCCAGTCGCTCCACTCGTTCTGAGTGCGGTCCACCACGGTATAATAGTTGCGGGCGTCGATGAACAATACGGTGTCCAGCAGATGTTCCGGTTTGCCCTTATCCAGAAACCACAGCGAACAGGGCAAACTTTTGGTGTAGAAGAAGTTGTTGCCCACGCTCATCATCACGTCCACATGGCCGGTCTGGATGAGTTTTTCACGGATGTCCTTGTCTTTGCCCTGACTGTCGGTAGCCGAGGACGCCATCACAAAACCCGCACGGCCATGCTCGTTCAGGTAGGAGTAGAAATAGGACACCCACAAATAGTTTGCGTTGCCGATCTCCTTGGCCTTGTTCACGCCGGGCAGGCCAAACGGCAGCCGTCCGGCACTCTGCGCCGACTCCGACTTGACCTTATCCACGTTAAACGGCGGATTTGCCATCACATAGTCGCAGCAGCCGTTCAGGTTGTGGGCATCGTGATAGAAGGTATTGGCTTCATCGCCGGACTTGATCACGCCGGTCAGACCATGCACAGCCATATTCATCAGGCAGAGCTTTGCGTTGTACTCCACCTTTTCCTGTCCGTAGAAGGTCATGGTGTTGTTGGCGATCATGCCCGCATGATTTACAAAGTCGCCGGTCTGCACAAACATACCGCCGCTGCCGCAAGCCGGGTCCAACAGAACGCCGTGGGCAGGCTCCAGCACATTGACGATCATTTTCACCAGCGATTTCGGCGTAAAGAACACGCCGTCATCCTGTGCCACATTCTTGGCAAACTTATTCAAAAAGTACTCGTAGATACGGCCGATCACATCGCCGCCCACATCGTCCAACGCATCATTGTTGAAGATGCGCAGCAGTTCCCCCAGCAGTTCATCCGAGAAGATGGTGTAGTCCTTCGGCAGAACGCCCTGCAGCTGCTCGCTCTGCTGCTCCACCAGTTCCATGGCGTTGTTCACCACTTCGCCCAGACTGTTCAGAGGATTGCCCTCGATGCCGGTCAGCCCCTGCTCCGGGATGTTGGCGGGCAAATTGACTAAGTAATTGTACTGCGCCTCCTTGGGCAGAAACAGTGCACTCTTCTCGGCAAAGTCGCTCTGTTCCACCGGCAGCACCCGGCCACCGCGCATGGGACGGTCTTTCAGAATCTTCTGCTCCACCAGTTTAAAGCGGCTGTACGCATACCGCAGAAAAATCAGTCCCAGCACCGGCATACAGTATTGGTTCGAGGTGAGTTTAGAACCTGCACGCAGCAGATCTGCCGACTCCCACAGGTCAGCTTCCAGTTTTTTGACGTTCACATTATTTGCCACGAGGGGGTTCCTCCTGTTGTTTGGATTTTCATTTTCTATTGTATCACATTGTTCTGCAATGTTCATCTTTAATCATTGCTATTTTCTTTTTTGACTGGAAAAAGTTGTTTACCAATGGCTGACAATGTGTTAGAGCCATAAACTTTCTCATTTGGAGACGCTAATCCTGCATCCAACGGATGCAGTTCAAGGGTTTGGGATTTCCCAACAAGTATTTTTGCAACGCAAAATAAGCAGATGTATATGCGTCTGCATTGCTTGCTCTGTATCCCGACTTTCTGACAAATGTAGAGATTGAAGCAAAAGTTATTGCTACTTTGCAAAAGGCAGAAAGCTATATTGTGCATCTGAAAGAGCAGTATCGGCAGCATCTTCTGGAGACTACCAACAGCCAGTAAAATGCTTTCCAAAAATTTGTTTGATGAAAAAACACTGGAGGTGAATTTTATTTCCGACTACCTGACTGTCACTACACCTTTGCCGCAATATCTGCCCTATCCCCGCTTTCTGCTGGATATCGACTTGAGCCACACAGCGAAGTTGCTCTACACCCTGCTGCTTGACCGGGCAACTCTTTCTCAAAAGAACAACTGGATGGATGAGCGCGGCTTCGTCTATGTGATTTTTCCTCTTTCTGCATTAAGCAAAGCTCTGCGATGCAGCACTATGAGCATTAAACGTGCGTTGCGCTCGCTGGAAGATGCCGATTTGATTGAGCGCAGAAGAGGTCGCATTACTGTGCCCAACAGCATCTTTGTAAAAGTTCCGACAGCGCAAAAATGTTTCCCTGCATGGAACGATTCTGTTCCATCCGATGGAACAGAAATGATATCTTCCACGGAACAAAAGTGTTCCACTAACCAACGTAATAAGAACCTCCTGAAAAATAGCCACCTGACAAGAACAACAGACGCTCATTTGACCTTTGGAGAATATCAAAATGTCTTTTTAACAGCAAAGGAGTACAGGCGACTCAAAGCTGATTTCTCCGGGCTGGATGATCTAATCGAACAGCTTTCGGCTTATATCCAGTCTACCGGCAAAAAATACGCTGATCATGCCGCTACCCTGCGTATTTGGGCGAAACGGCAAAAGTCAGAACAGAAGCAAGCACCGGGCATCCCGGACTACACATTCACGGAAGGAGAAAGCCTATAAAGACGATTGAAAAAATTTTTGAACAGTCCGTTTCCAGTATTCCCGAAAATCCCGAAGATTATTATGGCAAGGACGGCCTGCTTTACTGCGGAAGTTGTCACACCCCAAAGGAAGCATTCTTCACAAAGGGCATTGCCCTGATGGGCAAGAACAAGCACCCCGTCGAATGCAGCTGTCATCGCACGGAAAGAGAAAAACAGGAGGCCCTTATCAGCCAGAAAAAGCACAGTGACCTTGTGCGGCGGCTGAAAAATGAGGGATTTTCAGACCCGGCAATGCTGGACTGGACATTTGAAAACGACAATGTCCGCAGCCCGCAGATGCACCATGCACATCGCTATGTAGAGCAGTGGCAAACCATGCGTTCAGAGAACCTTGGGCTTCTTCTCTGGGGTGGTGTAGGCACCGGCAAGAGTTTCCTTGCCGGGTGCATTGCGAACGCTCTGATGGAGCAGGAAGTGCCTGCGCGTATGACGAACTTTGCACGAATCCTGAACGAGCTGAACAGCAGCTTTTCCGGGCGCAATGATATTGTGGACAAGCTCTGCCGCTATCCCCTGCTCGTCATTGACGATTTCGGCATGGAAAGAGGCACCGAGTACGCACTGGAACAGATCTACAACATCGTAGACAGCAGATACCGCAGCCGGAAGCCGCTGATCGTCACCACCAACCTGACGCTGGACGAGATACGATACCCACAGGATACCGCTCACGCCCGCATCTATGACCGCCTGCTTGAAATGTGCGTTCCAATCTCCTGCATTGGGGTCAGCTTCCGGAAAGAGAATGCACAGGAAAAGCTGGAACGCTTAAAAAGTTTAATCGGATGAATCAAAAAATATTTCTAAAAATCCGCCTGGACTGTCAAAGTTTTGCTACAAGGAAATGGAGTTGCCTATTGAATAATTGCCGCCGTACAGAAACCAGCCCTGCCCCTTCGGAATACTCTGCAACCACACTCGATGAATGGAGCGCATTTGCAAGCTTTCTAGCCGATTTGATTGAGAAGTACGCATCGGTCTTGGAAATAGACAACGCAGTATCCTCAACCAACAACAAAAATCAACAAGATGCTGTTGATACCGCTCTTGCAGCATGATATAATATTCTTGTAATATTTGTCCCAACACAGTGGTAAGGTCTCCCCTTCCACTGTATTACATACACGGAACGAGGTGCTTAAAATGAATCGTCCAGATGCCTCTCCTAAAAATTCCATCCTCATTTACACCACAGAAGATGGCCTGACCAAAATTGATACTACCTTTGACGGTGACACCGTCTGGCTTTCCATTGACCAGATGGCTGAGTTGTTCCAACGTGACAAATCCACAATTTCCCGTCACATCAAAAACATTTTTGCAGAGGGTGAGCTTGAACGAGATTCAGTTGTTGCAAAATTTGCAACAACTGCCGCAGACGGAAAGACCTATCAGGTCGAATTCTACAATCTTGACGTCATTATTTCTGTTGGTTATCGTGTCAAATCCAAACGAGGCACACAGTTCCGTATCTGGGCAACTGGCATCCTGAAGGAATATATGCGCAAGGGATTTGCGCTGGATGACGAACGCCTGAAAAATCTGGGCGGCGGTGGATATTTCAAAGAGCTGTTAGAACGCATCCGTGACATCCGTGCTTCCGAAAAAGTGTTTTATCGACAGGTTCTGGAAATCTATGCAACCAGCATTGACTACGACCCAAAAGCAGAAATCTCCGTCCAGTTCTTCAAAAAAGTCCAGAATAAAATTCATTATGCCATCCACGGTCAGACTGCCGCTGAGGTCATTTACAATCGTGCAGATGCCGAAAAGGAATTTATGGGTCTGACCACTTTTGCAGGGAACCAGCCCACTTTACGAGAAGCTACTATTGCCAAAAACTATCTGAATGAAAAAGAGCTTCGTACTATGGGGCAGTTGGTTTCCGGTTATCTGGATTTCGCAGAACGTCAGGCAGAACGTGAACAGCCCATGACAATGCAGGATTGGGCAAACCACCTTGACCGTATTCTGACTATGAGCGGCGAGCAGCTGCTTGTTGGCAATGGCAGTGTGACCCACAAGCAGGCAGCGGACAAGGCTACTACCGAATATCGGAAATATAAGGCTAAAACCCTCAGCGATGTGGAGCAGGATTATCTGGATTCCATTAAGTTTCTGGAGCAGAAAGCAGACAAGAAATAACTGTTTTGTGAGGTTTTTATGTCACAGGAAAAGACAAAGGTTTACATTTACACCCGTGTTTCCACGACTATGCAGATTGATGGATACTCGCTGGATGCACAGAAAGCTCGCATGAAAGCCTATGCAGACTTCAACGACTACCAGATCGTTGGTGAATATGAGGATGCTGGAAAATCCGGCAAATCCATCGAGGGTCGTGCTTCTTTCTGCCGGATGATGGAGGACATCAAATCCGGCAAGGATGGTGTTGCCTATGTGCTGGTGTTCAAGCTCTCCCGGTTTGGCCGCAATGCTGCCGATGTACTGTCTACCTTGCAGGTAATGCAGGATTTTGGTGTGAACCTGATTTGCGTGGAGGACGGCATTGATTCTTCTAAAGACGCTGGCAAACTGATGATCTCCGTTCTGTCTGCTGTCGCTGAGATCGAGCGTGAGAACATCCGTGTCCAAACCATGGAAGGCCGCATTCAGAAGGCACGGGAAGGTCGCTGGAACGGCGGTTTTGCGCCTTATGGCTATCGTTTGGTTGACGGTGTGCTGCAAATCAATGAGGATGAAGCCCCTGCCATTCGCACGATTTTTGAGCAATATGTAAACACGGACACAGGTGCAAATGGTCTTTCCAAATATCTGGAGACCCACGGCTTTCAGAAACTTGCTCGTCAAAATGGCACCTCTCCCCTTTTCAGTGCAACATTGATTCGTGCCATCCTGAAGAACCCCGTCTACTGCGGAAAAATCGCCTTTGGTCGCCGCAAACTCGAAAAGATCCACGGCACCCGGAACGAATATCATCAGGTTCCACAGGAGAATTATTTACTGGTGGACGGCCTGCACGAGGGCATCGTATCGGAAGAATTGTGGAACGCCGCACAGGTCAAGCTGTTGGCGCAGTCCAAACGATACGAACCAGTCAACCGCAGCAAGACGGAACAGGCGCATTTATTATCCACCCTTGTCAAGTGCCCCATTTGCGGTGCTGGAATGTACAGCAACAAATGCACCAAACGAAAGAAAGATGGCACACCCTATAAATCTTTCTCTTATTACAGTTGCAAGCATCGCAAGATGCAACGTGGGCAAAAATGCGATTTCAACAAGCAAATTCAGGAAGAAGTTCTGGACAACGCCGTGGTGGAGGTTATCATCAAACTAGTCAGCAATCCAAAGTTTGCCGCTATGATGCAGGAAAAGATCAACAGCAAAGTAGACACCACCGCCATTGAACAGGAAATTGCTGCCGCTGAAAAGCAGTTGCGGCAGTATTATTCCATCAAGTCCAAAATTATGGAGGAGATCGACACACTTGACCCGGATGAGCGCCACTATATCATCCGCAAATCCGACCTTGACGAGCGGCTTTACAAGATGTACGATAAAATTGAGGAAGCAGAAAACAACCTGATGGATGCCCGTGCAAAGAAGCAGGCTATCGAAGCGGATAAAATCACAGGTGACAACATTTACAAGGTTCTCATCTGCTTTGAAAAGCTCTACAATGTTATGAATCCCCTTGAACGCAAAAAGCTGATGGAACATCTGATCTCTGAAATTCAAATCTACCCAGAGCGTCAGCCCAACGGTCAGTGGCTCAAATCCATCAAATTCAGACTGCCAATCATTGAAAACAATATCGATTTGTGTTTGGACAATGAAAGTCATACCGAGTGCGTACTTCAAATGACCCGTAAAAGTAATTGATTGCTTCTTATTGCACAGG
>ERZ1034876.898-NODE-898-length-13990-cov-5.562110_pt1 | contig 13990 bp, 10 predicted proteins | sample MGYA00520698_ERZ1034876 | MGnify/ENA primary metagenome ERZ1034876 (study PRJEB33766, sample SAMN09781723) | gut metagenome | biome: gut microbiome | host: Homo sapiens | place: Madagascar | study: EMG produced TPA metagenomics assembly of the PRJNA485056 data set...
TTGTTGAGGGAGCAAAGTTACCTTATGAAGTTGCGGGTGGTGTATTTATTATAGAAATTAATAAGAAAAATGGATGTGTTTTGAATTTCCTACATAGTAAATAATGCTGGCGCTGATGGATGCGGATGGAAACATTGCGTGGAGCGGGGAGTATGATGAGTGGGGCAACCAGCTGAATGAAGAGAACCCGCATCACCTGCACCAGCCGTACCGGCTGCCGGGGCAGCAGTATGATAAGGAGTCGGGGCTGTACTACAACCGGAACCGGTACTACGATCCGTTGCAGGGGCGGTATATCACTCAGGACCCGATAGGGCTGGAGGGGGGATGGAGTCTGTATGCGTATCCGCTGAATCCGGTGAATGGTATTGATCCATTAGGGTTAAGTCCCGCAGATGTAGCGCTAATAAGAAGAAAAGATCAACTAAACCATCAAAGAGCATGGGATATATTATCTGATACTTATGAAGATATGAAGAGATTAAATTTAGGTGGGACTGATCAATTTTTCCATTGTATGGCATTTTGTCGAGTGTCTAAATTAAATGACGCTGGTGTTAGCCGATCGGCGAAAGGGCTGGGTTATGAAAAAGAGATTAGAGATTACGGGTTAAATCTGTTCGGTATGTACGGCAGAAAAGTAAAGCTATCCCATTCTGAAATGATTGAAGATAATAAAAAAGACTTGGCTGTAAATGACCATGGGTTGACATGTCCATCAACAACAGATTGCTCAGATAGATGTAGTGATTATATTAATCCAGAGCATAAAAAAACGATAAAGGCTTTACAAGATGCTGGCTATCTCAAGTAATCTATCAAAGATGATAATATTTATTTTTGCTATTATAATCATTGTTGTTTTATGCGTAATTACTTATCTTTATTTATACAAAGATGAATCTCTTGTAAGTAAACATTACATAAACTATATGGCAATACCAGAAAATGATGGAGTTTTTACATGGCTCCCAGATTTTTTTCCGCACGTAGCGGTGGATATATCAATATACACAAATGTAGAAGATGATTATTTTTTTCTTATTTTTCCCTAACAAATGATGATGGGGGTAGGTTTAAGAAAACATTGACAGTGAGGGCCAGGGAACAAGTGGCGAAAATCGTATCAAAGAATGATCCAGATACAAAAAAAGTGTGGTGTAAATATGGTAAGATACCAGGGCAAGGGGATGGTGTAAACCTTTTTTTTGTTGGTGAAATTAATGTTACGCATTATTTTATAACAAATATTGGAGCTGGATTGCCTGATGCTTGTGCAGAGTAATTGCTTGAATTAAGAGTCTATCCCATATCGAAGTCGTCAACTTCGTAGTGAGGAAAAGTAAAATTCCTGACTGAGAAAAGACATGTCGGCTATTGTGTAAAGCCATATAGCTCAGACGATGAATATCTACTCGTATTCAGTTGTTTATTGAGGGTGAGTTCCGACCCTGAAACAACAAATAAAATGAACAGTCAGAGAGTTTACATAGAATTGCACTGGTCTTTTACGATATCTGACATTGTGTAATACATATTCAGCCATGCATTAATTAAAATGTTACGTGTTTAATGTGAGTCCCTATCTGAAAATAAATAATCCTTCCGGATTAAAATAAATTCTTGCCGGGAAAGAAAGAGGAAATAAACCATTAGCGGAAAACCAGCGGCACGCCAGGGTGACATGCCCCAGTACGGCGGCCCGATAGTCCAGGGTTCAGCGGGGGTACTGATAGTCGCGCCGACTGCATCGAGAACTCCATACAACTTTTTACGGAACGTCACCTGATAAAATTTGTTCAGTATCGTCTTTTGAGATTCTCAAGGTTATGGAGTAACCAGACAGAACGGACACCACTGTCGGAGATAAAAACCCCCTGTTTACGCAGCTCGTTGCTGGCCCGGTGCTGACCATGTGTCGGGAAAGCGACGGCGTAATCAACAACAGCCTGTTCAGTTGCCTCATCGGTACGGTTCTTAAGGTTAGGAGCGCGGCGACTACGATTAATCTGCGCATCCACACCGCCTTCAGCGACCAGTTCGCGGTAACGATAAAACGTATCACGCGAAACGCCCATGATTTTACAGGCTTTTGATACGTTGCTGAGTTCTTCAGCCAGATTGAGCAAACCGGCTTTGTGTTTGATGACGGGATTGGCAGTATGAAGCATGAGAGTTACCTCTTGTTTTGGATAAGGATTCGACACTCATATCAAAACCGGTAACTCTCAACCTTTCAAGGCCATGTGTCAGATCAAGTCGCGACTAATACAAATACGTCCCTCATTACCGCGCCTTAACCCATTCCGCCACTTCCGCCCACTCACCGCGAAAGACAACTTTTTCCGCTTTTTTCTCAAGCTGATAGCGATACATCGGGTCGTAATATTCTTCAAGTAACGGCACCAGCCAGGCCAGATGACCGTCGGTGCTGCCGGTGGTGAGTTGCGTTGTCAGTGCTGCATCCAGCCTTGCAGCCAGTTCGTTATAGCGCTGTAGCCCCAGCCGACGCTTAATCGCCGAAAGTCCGTGATGCAGGTATTCGCAATACTCCTGCCAGCCCTGTTCGTCGCCGTACGCGTGGGTAAAATCATGATGCATACGCAAGAAATACTCTTCGTTCAGGCGTTCAAGACGGATCTCAAACGGATCTTCTACCACCGCAATCGCCGCCTGAGTCATTCGCTCGCGCAGGCATTCCGGCAGGTGATTCGAACCGATCATCCGGCTTTCGTCTTCCAGCACCCACAGGCGCAAATTCTGACGGGCGTCGGTTTTTAGCATTTCGGCAGCCAGCAGGTTTTCAAAACTCGCCTGGCTAAGTTGTGGTTGTAACGTGCGACCAAACGCCGAACCGCGATGACGCGCCAACCCTTCCAGATCAACACCGTTCGGCTGTTGCTGCACTAACAGCGTTTTACCGCTGCCGGTACAACCGCCAATCAGCACTATCGGTTTTTGTGCCAGTTCAATAGTCGCCTGAATCGCGGTCTGGCGCAGTGCCTTATAACCGCCTTCCACCAGCGGATAATCAATCCCCGCTGCATGCAACCAGCTTTGCACAATATGTGAGCGCTGACCGCCACGGGCGCAGCAGAGAATACCTTGCGGATTTTGCAGGCACGCTGCCCGCCAGGCGTCCATGCGCTGCTGACGAATTTCACCCGCCACCAGTTTATGTCCCAGCGCCAGCGCTGCGTCTGAGCCTTGCTGTTTATAGCAGGTGCCAACGGCGGCGCGTTCATCGTTATTCATTAACGGCAGATTGATAGCGGCGGGCATTGCGCCGTGCTCAAACTCGATAGGGGCGCGAACATCAATAATGGGCGTATCAGCAATCAGCAGGGCACGATAGTCCTGTTCCGTGTGTCTCTCTTGCATAGTTAAAAGTGAACCTCAAATCAGCTTGCGCGCTATTTTACGCGCCAACGTGCAAGGAAACTTGATTTTTAACTGCGTGGGTTGCCGAAAATTTCTAAAAATCCGCTGATTTCCGGCCTGCGCTGGGTAAACAAGGTCACAATATCTTCTACCGCTTTGCCGCTGCCAAATTTGCGCCATGCCAGACTCAATGGCGAAGGAGGGCGCATCGTTGGGATTACCCGGCTGACCAGTTGTTGATTATCGATCATTGACTGGCAAAGCGATTTTGGCAAAAAACCAATGCCAACGCCCGCCAGATGGGCGGCGATTTTCGTTTCCATATCGGGAACAATAATCTCTTTTTGCCCCGGCAATCGCCAGGCGACGCGTTTGGTTAAGGTGCGGGCGCTGTCTTCAATATTGACCGCCGGAAAGCGCCGCAACTGCGCTTCTGTTAGCGGCTCTTCAACGTTCGCCAGCGGATGATCCGCCGCCATGACAAAGCGCCATTGCACCGATCCTAAGGGATCAAGACTAAAGGTATTTGCCAGCGCCTCAGTTCCCGTGACGCCGATAGCCAGCGAAAAACCTTCGTACAATAGCGAGTCCCAGACGCCCATATAGATTTGTCGGGAGATGTGAAACTGGGTAAAGGGGTAACGCTCATTCAGCCACGCCAGCAACTGGGCGACGGCCTGGGGGTTGTAGAGCAGGTTGTTGATGACAATATTCACCTGGCGTTCCACGCCATCATTCACCTGTTGCAGCTCGCTTGGCATACTTTCCAGCCAGCTCAGCCAGTCTCTGGCCTGGGAAAGTAGATGCTCGCCAGCCGCTGTCAACGTCACGCTGCGAGTCGTACGGAAAAACAGCGCTACTCCGGTATTCTCTTCCAGAAGTTTAATGCGATAACTGATCGTCGCCGTGGTTTTACATAATCGTTCTGCCGCTTTTGAAAAACTTCCTGTTTCAGCAACCGCAATGAAAGTCCGCAAGGTTTCTGGATCGAACATCTTCAGGTATCCCCTTTTAAATCCGCAAGTTGCGTGATTTTCTTATCCTCTGATTTATCAGTATTTTTACATGATAACCCTGTTCAATTTGTGGACTAAATCTAGTTTTGGAAAAATATTCCAACTTTTGTATTGATGTTGTTCTCTTAAGGTTTTAGATTGCCTGTTATTGAAACCAAGCTGACCGGTCGGCGGTGGTTGAACGGAATTATGTTACAAGGACAAAAAGATGAAACTTCAGGTATTACCGTTAAGTCAGGAAGCCTTTAGTGCTTATGGCGACGTAATCGAAACGCAGCAACGGGATTTTTTCCATATTAACAATGGCCTGGTGGAGCGTTACCACGATTTGGCGCTGGTTGAGATTCTTGAGCAAGACCGTACGCTTATCAGCATTAACCGCGCGCAACCGGCGAATCTGCCGCTGACCATTCACGAACTCGAACGTCATCCGCTGGGTACTCAGGCCTTTATCCCGATGAAAGGTGAGGTGTTTGTGGTGGTCGTGGCGTTAGGTGACGACAAACCAGACCTGTCAACGCTGCGGGCGTTTATCACCAACGGCGAACAGGGAGTGAATTACCATCGTAACGTCTGGCATCACCCACTTTTCGCCTGGCAGCGCGTCACCGATTTTCTGACCATCGATCGCGGCGGCAGTGACAACTGTGATGTTGAAAGTATTCCTGAACAGGAACTCTGTTTTGCGTGACGCCTGCAACCGACTTGCATAAGATAAACTAATTGTTCATTGTTTATGCTCACTTGTAGGTCGGAGTTAACGTAGGTATGACGGAAGTTAGACGGCGCGGCAGGCCAGGACAGGCGGAGCCTGTGGCACAGAAGGGCGCACAGGCGTTAGAGCGGGGAATTGCGATTCTGCAATATCTGGAAAAAAGTGGGGGAAGTTCGTCGGTTAGCGATATTTCTCTCAATCTGGATTTGCCGCTCTCCACGACCTTTCGCTTGCTGAAGGTTTTACAGGCAGCGGATTTTGTCTATCAGGACAGTCAGTTAGGCTGGTGGCATATAGGATTAGGTGTCTTTAACGTCGGTGCGGCGTACATCCATAACCGCGATGTCCTCTCCGTCGCCGGGCCGTTTATGCGCCGCCTGATGTTACTTTCCGGCGAAACGGTCAATGTCGCGATCCGTAACGGCAATGAAGCGGTATTAATTGGTCAGTTAGAGTGTAAATCGATGGTCAGGATGTGTGCGCCACTGGGCAGTCGTCTGCCACTGCATGCTTCCGGTGCGGGCAAAGCGCTGCTTTATCCGCTGGCGGAAGAGGAGTTGATGAGCATCATTCTGCAAACCGGTTTGCAGCAGTTTACGCCAACTACGCTTGTGGATATGCCCACCTTGCTGAAGGACCTGGAACAAGCGCGTGAACTGGGCTATACCGTAGATAAAGAAGAGCATGTTGTAGGTCTGAATTGCATAGCTTCAGCAATTTACGATGATGTCGGTAGTGTTGTTGCCGCTATCTCCATCTCCGGGCCTTCATCAAGACTGACAGAAGATCGTTTTGTCAGTCAGGGTGAGCTGGTCAGAGACACCGCCCGCGATATCAGCACGGCGTTGGGACTGAAAGCACATCCATAATGTCTGTCGCATCCCGCTCTGCGGAGCGGGTTTTTTTGACAAAATTTGAAAGTTGGAAAAATTTTCCAATAAATAGAGGTAGGAATAAAATGGCAAAAATGAGAGCCGTTGACGCGGCAATGTATGTGCTGGAGAAAGAAGGTATCACTACCGCCTTCGGTGTTCCGGGAGCTGCAATCAATCCGTTCTACTCAGCGATGCGTAAGCACGGCGGTATTCGTCACATTCTGGCGCGTCATGTGGAAGGTGCTTCGCACATGGCGGAAGGTTATACCCGCGCAACGGCAGGGAATATCGGCGTATGTCTGGGGACTTCCGGTCCTGCGGGCACGGACATGATCACCGCGCTCTATTCCGCTTCTGCTGATTCCATTCCTATTCTGTGTATTACCGGCCAGGCTCCGCGCGCCCGTCTGCATAAAGAAGATTTCCAGGCCGTTGATATTGAAGCAATTGCTAAACCGGTCAGCAAAATGGCGGTTACAGTTCGTGAAGCGGCGCTGGTGCCTCGTGTGCTGCAACAGGCATTTCACCTGATGCGTTCTGGTCGTCCGGGTCCGGTACTGGTGGATTTACCGTTCGACGTTCAGGTTGCGGAAATCGAGTTTGATCCTGACATGTACGAACCGCTGCCGGTCTACAAACCTGCTGCCAGCCGTATGCAGATCGAAAAAGCTGTAGAAATGTTAATCCAGGCCGAACGTCCGGTGATTGTTGCCGGGGGCGGGGTAATTAATGCTGACGCAGCTGCACTGTTACAACAGTTTGCTGAACTGACCAGCGTTCCGGTGATCCCAACGCTAATGGGCTGGGGCTGTATCCCGGACGATCATGAACTGATGGCCGGGATGGTGGGTCTGCAAACCGCGCATCGTTACGGTAACGCAACGCTGCTGGCGTCTGACATGGTGTTTGGTATCGGTAACCGTTTTGCTAACCGTCATACCGGCTCGGTAGAGAAATACACCGAAGGGCGCAAAATCGTTCATATTGATATTGAGCCGACGCAAATTGGTCGCGTGCTGTGTCCGGATCTCGGTATTGTCTCTGATGCTAAAGCGGCGCTGACACTGCTGGTTGAAGTGGCGCAGGAGATGCAAAAAGCGGGTCGTCTGCCGTGTCGTAAAGAATGGGTCGCCGACTGCCAGCAGCGTAAACGCACTTTGCTGCGCAAAACCCACTTCGACAACGTGCCGGTGAAACCGCAGCGCGTGTATGAAGAGATGAACAAAGCCTTTGGTCGCGATGTTTGTTATGTCACCACCATTGGTCTGTCACAAATCGCTGCGGCACAAATGCTGCATGTCTTTAAAGACCGCCACTGGATCAACTGTGGTCAGGCTGGTCCGTTAGGCTGGACGATTCCGGCTGCGCTAGGGGTTTGTGCCGCTGATCCGAAACGCAATGTGGTGGCGATTTCTGGCGACTTTGACTTCCAGTTCCTGATTGAAGAGTTAGCTGTTGGCGCGCAGTTCAACATTCCGTACATCCATGTGCTGGTCAACAACGCTTATCTGGGGCTGATTCGTCAGTCACAACGCGCTTTTGACATGGACTACTGCGTGCAACTCGCTTTCGAGAATATCAACTCCAGTGAAGTGAATGGCTACGGTGTTGACCACGTAAAAGTAGCGGAAGGTTTAGGTTGTAAAGCTATTCGGGTCTTCAAACCGGAAGATATTGCGCCAGCCTTTGAACAGGCGAAAGCCTTAATGGCGCAATATCGGGTACCGGTAGTCGTGGAAGTTATTCTCGAGCGTGTGACCAATATTTCGATGGGCAGCGAACTGGATAACGTCATGGAATTTGAAGATATCGCCGATAACGCAGCGGACGCACCGACTGAAACCTGCTTCATGCACTATGAATAAGGGAGATAAATAATGTTACGTTTCTCTGCTAATTTATCGATGTTATTTGGTGAATATGATTTTCTCGCTCGTTTTGGGAAAGCTGCGCAGTGGGGTTTTCGCGGCGTTGAATTTATGTTTCCTTATGACTACGACATTGAAGAATTAAAACAGGTGCTGGCGAGTAATAAACTCGAACATACGCTGCACAATTTACCGGCGGGTGACTGGGCGGCGGGGGAGCGCGGTATTGCCTGTATTCCTGGCCGTGAAGAAGAGTTTCGGGATGGCGTAGCAGCAGCGATTCGTTATGCCCGTGCGCTGGGTAATAAAAAAATTAACTGTCTGGTCGGTAAAACGCCGGCTGGTTTCAGCAGTGAACAGATTCACGCAACGCTTGTAGAAAACCTGCGTTATGCCGCGAATATGCTGATGAAAGAAGATATTTTATTACTGATTGAACCTATTAACCATTTTGATATTCCTGGTTTCCATCTCACCGGAACTCGGCAGGCGCTGAAATTGATTGATGATGTTGGTTGCTGCAATTTGAAAATTCAGTATGACATTTATCATATGCAGCGGATGGAAGGTGAATTAACCAACACCATGACTCAGTGGGCTGATAAAATTGGTCACCTGCAAATTGCCGATAATCCGCATCGCGGCGAACCGGGAACCGGAGAAATTAATTATGATTATCTCTTTAAGGTAATCGAAAATTCTGACTACAACGGTTGGGTTGGGTGTGAATATAAACCCCAAACCACCACGGAAGCCGGTTTACGCTGGATGGATCCGTACCGTTAAAACGTAACGCTATTCAGACAATGCTTTTTTAGGCCGCTAAGTTGGCAGGGGATCGTGTTGTCTGAATTCAGGAAAAGCGAAATTTAAAAGAGGTTAATTATGAAACTGGGATTTATTGGCTTAGGCATTATGGGTACACCGATGGCCATTAATCTGGCGCGTGCCGGTCATCAATTACATGTCACGACCATTGGACCGGTTGCTGATGAATTACTGTCACTGGGTGCCGTCAGTGTTGAAACTGCTCGCCAGGTAACGGAAGCATCGGACATCATTTTTATTATGGTGCCGGACACACCTCAGGTTGAAGAAGTTCTGTTCGGTGAAAATGGTTGTACCAAAGCCTCGCTGAAGGGCAAAACCATTGTTGATATGAGCTCCATTTCCCCGATTGAAACTAAGCGTTTCGCTCGTCAGGTGAATGAACTGGGCGGCGATTATCTCGATGCGCCAGTCTCCGGCGGTGAAATCGGTGCGCGTGAAGGGACGTTGTCGATTATGGTTGGCGGTGATGAAGCGGTATTTGAACGTGTTAAACCGCTGTTTGAACTGCTCGGTAAAAATATCACCCTCGTGGGCGGTAACGGCGATGGTCAAACCTGCAAAGTGGCAAATCAGATTATCGTGGCGCTCAATATTGAAGCGGTTTCTGAAGCCCTGCTATTTGCTTCAAAAGCCGGTGCGGACCCGGTACGTGTGCGCCAGGCGCTGATGGGCGGCTTTGCTTCCTCACGTATTCTGGAAGTTCATGGCGAGCGTATGATTAAACGCACCTTTAATCCGGGCTTCAAAATCGCTCTGCACCAGAAAGATCTCAACCTGGCACTGCAAAGTGCGAAAGCACTTGCGCTGAACCTGCCAAACACTGCGAGCTGCCAGGAGTTATTTAATACCTGTGCGGCAAACGGTGGCAGCCAGTTGGATCACTCTGCGTTAGTGCAGGCGCTGGAATTAATGGCTAACCATAAACTGGCCTGATACCCGCAATAAAAATGGCCGATATCAGAAAATGAATCGGCCAGCAATATTAAAAAAAGAAAGCAGCCAAAGATGTTGCTTCAGTATTAAAAATAATATTTTTATTTTATTTGTTCCTCATAGCTAGATTAAAACAACGTTATTCGATACGTGAAATTAAGAGGGATTTATGGAACATCAGAGAAAACTATTCCAGCAACGCGGCTATAGCGAAGATCTATTGCCGAAAACGCAAAGCCAGCGGACCTGGAAAACATTTAACTATTTTACCTTATGGATGGGTTCGGTTCATAACGTTCCCAATTATGTGATGGTTGGCGGCTTTTTTATTCTCGGCTTGTCTACCTTTAGTATTATGCTGGCAATTATCCTCAGCGCCTTTTTCATTGCCGCGGTAATGGTATTAAACGGTGCTGCGGGCAGTAAATACGGTGTGCCTTTTGCCATGATCCTGCGTGCTTCTTACGGTGTACGTGGTGCACTGTTTCCCGGATTATTAAGGGGCGGAATTGCCGCCATCATGTGGTTTGGTTTGCAATGTTACGCGGGGTCACTGGCCTGCTTGATTCTGATTGGCAAAATCTGGCCGGGATTTTTAACTCTCGGTGGTGATTTCACTCTGTTAGGCCTTTCTCTACCGGGCTTAATTACTTTCTTAATCTTCTGGCTGGTCAACGTTGGTATAGGTTTTGGCGGTGGCAAAGTTTTAAATAAATTCACTGCCATTCTTAACCCGTGCATCTATATCGTTTTCGGCGGTATGGCGATTTGGGCGATTTCACTGGTCGGGATCGGTCCAATCTTTGACTACATTCCGAGCGGTATTCAGAAAGCAGAAAACGGTGGCTTCCTGTTCCTGGTGGTGATTAACGCGGTAGTTGCGGTCTGGGCGGCACCGGCGGTGAGCGCATCCGACTTTACGCAAAACGCCCACTCGTTTCGTGAGCAGGCGCTGGGGCAAACGCTGGGTTTAGTTGTGGCCTATATTCTGTTTGCGGTCGCCGGGGTATGTATTATTGCCGGAGCCAGTATTCACTACGGCGCTGATACCTGGAACGTGCTGGATATTGTTCAGCGTTGGGACAGCCTGTTCGCCTCGTTCTTTGCGGTACTGGTTATTCTGATGACAACTATCTCCACTAACGAGACCGGTAATATTATTCCAGCCGGTTATCAGATTGCCGCCATTGCACCGACAAAACTGACCTATAAAAACGGCGTACTGATTGCCAGTATTATCAGCTTGCTGATCTGCCCGTGGAAATTAATGGAAAATCAGGACAGCATTTATCTTTTCCTCGATATTATCGGCGGAATGCTTGGTCCGGTAATTGGTGTCATGATGGCGCATTATTTTGTGGTGATGCGCGGACAAATTAATCTTGATGAACTGTATACCGCACCTGGCGATTATAAATATTACGATAACGGTTTTAACCTCACTGCGTTTTCAGTAACTCTGGTGGCCGTTATTTTATCTCTTGGCGGTAAGTTTATTCACTTTATGGAACCGTTATCGCGTGTTTCATGGTTTGTCGGCGTCATCGTCGCCTTTGCGGCCTACGCCTTATTAAAGAAACGTACAACAGCAGAAAAAACAGGAGAGCAAAAAACCATAGGTTAATTAATCCCGATATTGAACATTGAGTTAAAAACCAATCTGTATTTTACAAGGAGTTTGTTATGTCTTTTGATTTAATCATTAAAAACGGCACCGTTATTTTAGAAAACGAAGCTCGCGTTGTAGATATCGCCGTTAAAGGCGGAAAAATTGCTGCTATCGGTCAGGATCTGGGCGATGCAAAAGAAGTTATGGATGCGTCTGGTCTGGTGGTTTCGCCGGGCATGGTTGATGCGCACACCCATATTTCTGAACCGGGTCGTAGCCACTGGGAAGGTTATGAAACCGGTACTCGCGCAGCGGCAAAAGGTGGTATCACCACCATGATCGAAATGCCGCTCAACCAGCTGCCTGCAACGGTTGACCGCGCTTCAATTGAACTGAAGTTCGATGCCGCTAAAGGCAAGCTGACTATTGATGCGGCACAACTCGGTGGCCTGGTGTCTTACAACATCGACCGTCTGCATGAGCTGGATGAAGTGGGCGTTGTCGGCTTCAAATGCTTCGTTGCGACCTGTGGCGATCGCGGTATCGACAACGACTTCCGTGATGTAAACGACTGGCAGTTCTTCAAAGGTGCGCAGAAGCTGGGCGAACTGGGTCAGCCGGTGCTGGTGCACTGCGAAAACGCGCTGATTTGTGACGAACTGGGCGAAGAAGCGAAGCGTGAAGGTCGCGTAACCGCTCATGACTATGTGGCTTCGCGTCCGGTATTTACCGAAGTGGAAGCAATTCGCCGCGTACTGTATCTGGCGAAAGTTGCTGGTTGCCGTCTGCACGTTTGCCACGTCAGCAGCCCGGAAGGTGTTGAGGAAGTGACTCGTGCACGTCAGGACGGTCAGGACGTTACTTGTGAATCCTGCCCGCATTACTTTGTACTGGATACCGATCAGTTCGAAGAAATCGGTACTCTGGCGAAGTGTTCACCGCCGATCCGCGATCTGGAAAACCAGAAAGGCATGTGGGAAAAACTGTTTAACGGTGAAATCGACTGCCTGGTTTCCGACCACTCTCCATGCCCGCCGGAAATGAAAGCCGGTAACATCATGAAAGCATGGGGCGGTATCGCCGGTCTGCAAAGCTGCATGGACGTGATGTTCGATGAAGCGGTACAGAAACGCGGTATGTCTCTGCCAATGTTCGGCAAATTAATGGCGACTAACGCAGCAGATATTTTCGGTCTGCAGCAAAAAGGCCGTATCGCCCCAGGAAAAGATGCCGACTTCGTCTTCATTCAGCCGAATAGCAGCTATGTTCTTACCAATGACGATCTGGAATATCGCCACAAAGTCAGCCCGTATGTTGGCCGTACCATTGGCGCGCGTATCACGAAAACCATCTTACGTGGTGATGTGATTTACGACATTGAACAGGGCTTCCCTGTTGCGCCGAAAGGTCAATTTATCCTTAAACATCAGCAGTAATCTGGCCCCTGCAATGCCCGTCCTTGCGGCGGGCATTCTCCGGTTAAGGTGTGTTTATGTTCAATTTTGCAGTCAGCCGCGAAAGCCTGTTATCAGGATTTCAGTGGTTTTTCTTTATTTTTTGCAACACGGTTGTGGTTCCTCCTACGCTACTTTCTGCTTTTCAGTTGCCGCCAAGTAGCCTGCTTACGCTCACGCAATATGCTTTTCTTGCTACCGCACTGGCCTGCTTCGCTCAGGCGTTTTGCGGTCATCGTCGCGCTATTATGGAAGGGCCAGGTGGCCTGTGGTGGGGAACCATCCTTACTATCACCCTTGGTGAAGCATCGCGCGGGACACCGATCAACGATATCGCCACCAGCCTGGCAGTGGGGATTGCACTCTCCGGCGTGCTGACGATGTTGATTGGTTTTAGCGGATTAGGCCATCGCCTGGCACGGTTATTTACGCCGTCGGTGATGGTCTTGTTTATGTTGATGCTGGGCGCGCAGCTGACCACTATCTTTTTCAAAGGTATGCTCGGGCTGCCGTTTGGCATAGCCGACCCGAATTTTAAAATTCAGTTACCGCCGTTCGCGCTCTCGGTGGCGGTGATGTGCCTGGTACTGGCGATGATTATCTTCCTGCCGCAACGTTTTGCCCGTTATGGCCTGCTGGTCGGCACCATAACCGGCTGGTTGTTGTGGTACTTTTGCTTTCCTTCTTCGCACTCGCTCTCCGGTGAGTTGCACTGGCAGTGGTTCCCGCTCGGCAGTGGCGGTGCTTTGTCGCCGGGAATTATTCTGACGGCGGTGATTACAGGTCTGGTAAATATCAGCAATACCTACGGTGCGATTCGGGGCACGGATGTTTTTTATCCGCAGCAGGGCGCAGGGAATACGCGTTATCGTCGTAGCTTTGTGGCGACCGGATTTATGACGCTGATAACCGTACCGCTGGCGGTAATTCCATTTTCACCGTTTGTTTCATCCATTGGTTTATTAACCCAGACTGGCGATTACACGCGGCGTTCGTTTATTTATGGCAGCGTTATTTGCCTGCTGGTGGCGCTGGTTCCTGCACTCACGCGACTGTTTTGCAGTATCCCTTTACCCGTGAGTAGTGCGGTCATGCTGGTTTCTTATCTGCCTTTACTCTTTTCCGCGCTGGTGTTTAGCCAGCAAATAACGTTTACCGCTCGCAATATTTATCGACTCGCATTGCCGTTATTTGTCGGCATATTTTTAATGGCATTACCGCCTGTGTATCTGCAAGACCTTCCATTAACGCTTCGTCCTCTGCTCAGTAACGGCTTATTGGTCGGGATTTTACTGGCTGTTCTTATGG
>ERZ1034876.900-NODE-900-length-13926-cov-10.292769_pt1 | contig 13926 bp, 15 predicted proteins | sample MGYA00520698_ERZ1034876 | MGnify/ENA primary metagenome ERZ1034876 (study PRJEB33766, sample SAMN09781723) | gut metagenome | biome: gut microbiome | host: Homo sapiens | place: Madagascar | study: EMG produced TPA metagenomics assembly of the PRJNA485056 data...
CAATTTTCAAGGTCCTGCTGCGCTCTCCTTACGGGGTGTCCCGCCGGACAGCTTGTATATAATACCACCGCTGCAAGTGTTTGTCAACACCTTTTTCCAAATTTCAACAAAATTGAATTCTAAGCTTATATGTGGTGGATATTATCATGAAATCATACTATTTGCGGTGGTTTTGTTTTGACGTTCATCATTTATTCACAACATTAGTACATATTTTGCCTGTTGTTCCCGCAAATGATCTGGTTTACACGGCGGATTTCTGCTTTATAATGGGGATATACCTATTATAAAGGAGTGCCGCCAAGATGACACGTGAGAAACTGCTGAACCAAATTGCCGCCTATATACCTTATAATGAGCAGGAGGCCGCCGACAGGGAACTGATCCTGCATTGGATACGGGACCATGATGACGCCTTTACGCGGCAGAATAAGGTGGCACACATAACTGCCTCGGCCTGGGTGGTGAACCGGGACCGCCGCAAGGTGCTGTTGGTGTACCACAACATATACAATTCCTGGTCCTGGCTGGGCGGGCACGCGGACGGCGAGACAGACCTGCTGGCGGTAGCCTTGCGGGAAGTCAAAGAGGAAGCTGGTATTGCCAATGCGCGTCCTGTATCACCGGACATCTATTCGCTGGAATCCCTCACTGTGGACGGGCATGTCAAAAGGGGGCAGTATGTATCCAGCCACCTGCATTTAAACGTCACTTACCTATTGGAGGCCGACTCCGATGAGGCCGTATCTATAAAGGAAGACGAAAACAGCGGCGTGGCCTGGTTCACGCCTGAAGAAGCGTTGGCGAAATCCACCGAACCATGGTTTGTTACCCACATTTATGCCAAGCTGATCGATAAACTAAAAAGCAGTGATCTGTAAAACGTGCTGCACTTTCGCCATCCACAAAATATCTGTATAATAAGTGCACCCTGCTGTCGGGTAGTTTTACCGGACAACAGGGTGCGTCTTTGTATTTAGTTTCGGGGGTGTCTGTTACTTACCCCAGACTTCCTCAGCAATCTCTTTCACCAGTTTGAGTTTGTTCCACTGCTCGAGGTCGGTCAGCTTGTTGCCGATTTCGCAGGAGGCAAAGCCGCACTGCGGGCTGAGGCAGAGGCGATCCAGCGGGATGTACTTTTCGGCTTCGTGGATGCGGGCGATGACGGCAGCCTTATCCTCCAGCCGCGGGGACTTGGTGGTGATAAGGCCTAGCACGACTTTTTTGCCCTCGGCCACGTACTGCAGCGGCTCAAAGTTGCCGGAGCGCTCGTCGTCGAACTCCAGGTAGAAGGCGTCCACGTTCTCGTGGGCGAACAGGATGGGTGCAATGGGAGCGTAGCCGCCACGGCTGGCCCAGGTGGAGTGATAGTTGCCGCGGCAGACGTGGGTGGTCAGAGCCAAGTCAGCTGGGCGGCCCTCCAAAGCCAGATTGTTCAGGCGCAGGTACTCGTTGGCCTGGTCTTCCAGCTTGACGCCTGCCTGGGCGATAAAAGCCTGATAGTTGGGGTCGCAGAACATGCCCCAAGTGCAGTCGTCGAACTGGATGCTGCGGCAGCCTGCATTGTACAGGTCACGGATGACCGTGCGGTAGGCGGCGGCAATGTCCTGCAGCAGATGCTCATGGTCGGGGTAAACGGTGTCGGTGTTTTTGCCGTTATCCTCGCGGTAAAGCTCGGCCAGCAGCTGGGCGGGAGCAGGCATCGTCTGTCGGGCGATGCAGTTCTCGTCCTCGAACTGTTTAACGAACTTGTAATGCTCGACAAAAGGATGATTTTCGCCGCTGATTTTGCCGCTGACGCGGATGGAGCCATGGGTGGTTTCCTCGCCCTGGAAGTAGTAGCCGTGGTCCAGCTCGATCTCGTCGATACCGGCAAAGCCCCACATAAAGTCCAGGTGCCAATAGCTGCGGCGGAATTCGCCATCGGTGATGGCGTGGTAGCCGGCGCGCTTCTGCTTTTCGATGAGCAGGGTGATCTGTTCATTTTCCACAGCGGTCAGCTGCTCGCGGGTGATCTCGCCGGCCTTGAACTCGGCGCGGGCGGTCTTGATAGCCTGCGGACGCAGGAAGCTGCCCACAAAATCGTAACGGAACGGGGAGCGCAGTGTAGCCATAGTTATGTACCTCTCTATGTGAAATTTTATTGTGTTCGTCGATAGGTACAGTATACAGCACGATGCGCTTGTTGTAAAATATCGGCTCTTGTGGGTTTGATATAGGTTAAAACTATACCACGGTTTATTGCACTGTGTGCCTTTGCAAAATCTCAATATACCGTTTGCCAAACAGCCCCGGCTGGACCTGCTTGTGGGTCAGGTAGCCGATCTGCATGGCATCGTCCACCAGCAGGGGCACGGCCACGATATTGGGCCCGTTCAATGACTCGCTGATGACGCCGCTGCAGATGGTGTAGCCGTTCAGGCCGATGAGCAGGTTGAACAGCGTGGCGCGGTCGCTGACGAGGATGTCTTTTTTGCTGTCCCGGGTGCTTAAAATTTCTTCAGAAAAATAAAAGGCGTTGTGCTCGCCCTGCTCATAGGAAAGGCGCGGGTATGGGGCCAGGTCGTCCAGCGTGACGGCGGGCTTGGCCGCCAGCGGGCTGGACGCGCTGACAAATACATGCGGCTTGGCCGTAAACAGCGGCGTAAACTGCAGGTCATGCTCCCGGATGACCTTGCGCAGGACGGTCTCGTTATCCTTATTTAAGTAAAGCACGCCGACCTCGCTGCGCAATAGGGCCACATCCTCGATCAGCTCGTAGGTCTGGGTCTCGCGGATGCGGAAGTCGTACTCCGGGCCGCCGTACTCCCGCAGCAGCTCCACAAAGGCTTCCACTGCAAAGGAGTAGTGCTGGGTGGACACGCAGAATTGATGCTTGACCGGCGCCGCGCCCAGGTACTTTTCTTCCATTAAGTCCATCTGGGCCAGCACCTGCCGCGCATAGCCGAGGAATTCCTCACCCTCCGGCGTCAGCACCGCGCCGCGGTTGGTGCGGCGGAAGATCGTCAGGCCCAGCTCCTCCTCCAGTTCCCGCAGCGAGGCCGTCAGGCTGGGCTGGGCAATATAAAAGCGGCGGGCAGCTTCGCTTAAAGTGCCGGTCTCTGCAATGGCAGTCACGTACCGCAGCTGCTGTAAGGTCATGGTCACACTCTCCTTATTATGATAAATGCATGATTTGGTTTTTAGTATAGCACACTTTTGCCGGGGTGTGCAGTTATGCAAATTTTGTATGTCAGTTATGCGCATAATACATTTTACACAGGTACCTACCCCCGCTATAATAGTCCTTGGACCTGAAAAGGTAGAGGAGTGGGAAAAATGCGTTATACGGAGTTAACGAAGAAAGAATTGCAGCGGGAATACACCAAGCTGACCCGGCGCTATACTGATTTTGTGCGGGAGCCGCTGGAGCTGGATATGACCGCCGAGGATATCTTTGGCAAAAGCGAAAGCCGCCGCGCGGCACGGCATTTCGGCACGGTGCTGGGCAAAGAACTCAGCGATACCGGCGCTGCACAGCCCGCCCCGGTAGAGGATGCGGTTGCCGCCCTGGCTACCATGCCGGGCTGCGCCCCCCGTACTGTAGAGCTTTGCCGCCAGGCGGGTGTCCGGTTCGATGCCATCGACCACAGCACCGTATTGGCGCGTATCATTCCTGCGGACGCGCGGTCAGAAGAGTTGACCCACGCCGCCAGTGTATTTGCCATCAGCGCACGCCTTGCAGCCCTGGAAAGCCTGCAGAGCGTGTTGCGTTCCTAACCCTGTTACCCCCAAAAAGCAAGGAAAGCCAACCGCGCCTGCATCGTGTGCACAGCGATGCAGGCGCGGCTGGCTTTTTGTTTACTTTTGTTTGTTTTTCGCTGATTCCAACAGCTGGTGGCGGAACTCCCGCGCGGCGGTATTCAGCGGGCGGCGGGGGTCGTAGACCAGGCAAACCGAGCGGGACGGGATAGCCTCCTGCAAATTCATCTGCAAAATGCGCTTGCGATGCAGGTTGCCGCGGGCCATCGGCTCCGGCACAAAGGCCAGGCCCAGGTCACTGCGCACCAGCGTCAGCATTTGGTCGGTGGTGCCGGCTTCGATGTCGGGTTTCAGCTCGGCGTTATGCTCTAAGAAAAACTGGCGATAGAAGATGCGGCTCATACTTCCGTTTTCCAGCATGATGAGCGGGTAGGCGGTCAACTCCTGCAGGGCGAGGGTGCGCCCAGCCAGCTCGGCAAAGCTGGGGCCGCCGACCAAAATCTCGTTGAAGGGCATCAGCGCGACCCGTTTCAAGTCACTGCCGGTCTCGGCAGGGGTGGTAACGACGGCAAAGTCTATCTCGCCGTTTTTTACCGCCTGCACGGCCTGCAGGGTGGAGTGGTTCGTGATGCGCAGCCGGATGCCGGGGTACTGGGCGTGAAAGCCCCGCAGCCGCTCCGACAGGTAAATGTTCAACGCGGTTTCTGTGGCGCTGATGCTGATCGCGCCGTGGGAAAGGCTGGCACTGGCGCTCAGCACCTCCTCGGCATCCTGGATCTGCACGGCGGCGGAGGAGATGCGGGCGTAAAGGTTCTCGCCCTCCGGCGTCAGCGTGACGCCCCGATTGGAGCGGATGAACAGCACGCAATGCAGCTGGTCTTCCAGCTTGTTCATCGTGTGGGTGATGTTGGGCTGGTTGCTGCCCAGCACGCGGGCAGCCTTGGTAAAGTTTTGGTACTTGGCCACGTAGTAAAAGATTTTGTAGTAGTCCCAATCCACGTACATGACGGTGTTCCCTCCCCTGTTGTTTCTTACTGCCAGCCGCGGGCCTTGGGGTCCAACATTTCGGCAGCCTGATAGAGCAGCGCGTTGCAGATGGCCGCCGCCACATTGCTGCCGCCCTTGCGTCCCATAGCCACAATGGCCGGGACACCGTACTGCCCGCATATGGTAAACAGCCGCTCCTTGCTTTCCACTACATTGACAAAGCCAACGGGCACACCAATGACCAGCGCGGGACGCAGACCGTTTTCGATTTCCTCGGCAATGGCCAGCAGGGCCGTGGGGGCGTTGCCCACGGCCAGCACCGCGCGGGGGTATTCCTGCGCGGCCTTGTGCATGGCGGCTACGGCGCGGGTAGTGCCAGCTTCTTTGGCGGCGGCCGCCACGGCAGGGTCGGCCATAAAGCACATGGCCTGCCCGCCTAGTTTGGCAAGGCCCGGCTTGGTGATGCCCGCCAGCGCCATGTTGGTATCGGTGATGATGGTCACGCCCTCGTGCATGGCGGCGATACCTGCTTCCACTGCATCGGGGGTAAAGTGCAGGTTTTGCGCGTAGTCGAAATCGGCCGTAGTATGGATGACCCGCTTGACGACCGCCGCATTCTCCGGCGGGACCTCCAGCCTACGCTGGGCCAGTTCCTCGGTGATGATGTGCATGCTGGTGCGCTCAATATCGGCGGGCAGGTGATGCTGCGGGGTCATGTGCGTTCCTCCTTTGGGCCGGTCAGCCCCATGGCGGCGTAGACGGCGGACATGTCCAGAGCTTGGCGCACGCCGTCGGCCAGCAAGTCAAACTGCTGTTCACGGTAGGCCTGCATCGTGATGGGCGCAGCGCTTTCCATGGCAATGCCCTTGCGGCGGCAAAGCAGTTCGGCCAGCCGCTCGGTCAGCTCGCCGCTGTCAAACAGGCCGTGCAGGTAGGTGCCGAACACATTGCCCTGCACGCAGCCCTCGGGCGTGCCGTCCGCCAGGGTGCAAAAGGGTGTGCCCTGCTCCTGTATAGATGTACGGCCGGTGTGGATCTCGTAGCCGGTGAGTTCCGCCCCTGCAAAGGGGGCGGCGGTTGTGGCTGTGGATTGAGTGCGGCGTTTTTCGTTGGTGAAAACCGTCCGGGTCGGCAGCAGGCCCAGGCCGCGCAGAGTCTGGGGATGGCCGCTCTCGGTGCCAGTGGAATCATCCAGCGTTTCCCCCAGCATCTGGTAGCCGCCGCAGACGCCCAGCACCGGCGTGCCGCCCGCCGCCAGCTTTTGCACAGCGGCTTCCAGCCCGGATTGCCGCAGCCAGAGCAGGTCGTCCACAGTGTTTTTTGTGCCGGGCAGAATCACCAGGTCCGGCGCGCCCAGCTCCCGCGTGGTCTGCACGTAGCGCACGCCCAGCAGGGGGTGCTGTTCCAGCGGCATAAAATCGGTAAAGTTGGAGATATGGGGCAGGCGTAAAATCGCCACATCCAGCGGCTTGACGGCGTTTTTCTGCTGTAGGCGGTCAGAGAGGGAGTCCTCGTCCTCAATATCCACCTTTAAATAGGGCACCACGCCCACCACGGGCAGGTGTGTCTTTTCTTCCAGCATCGACAGGCCCGGGCGCAAAATTTCCACGTCTCCACGGAATTTGTTGATGACAAGGCCTTGTATGCGTGCCCGCTCCTCCGGCTCCAGCAGTTCCACCGTGCCGTACAGCTGGGCAAACACGCCGCCGCGATCGATGTCGCCGGCCAACAGCACCGGCGCGTCCACCAGCTTGGCCAGGCCCATATTGACGATGTCATCAGCTTTTAGGTTGATCTCGGCCGGGCTGCCTGCGCCCTCAATAACAATGATGTCAAACTCCTCGGCCAGGCTGTTGTAGGCCTGCAAAATGTCGGGGATCAGGGCACGCTTGTGGCGGAAATACTCCTTGGCGGGCATGTCGCCCCGCACCTCGCCATTAACGATGACCTGGCTGCCGATGTCGCTGCTGGGCTTGAGCAGGATGGGGTTCATCCGCACGTCCGGCTCCACGCCCGCGGCCTGGGCCTGCACCACCTGGGCACGGCCCATTTCCAGGCCATCCCGGGTGACAAAGCTGTTCAGCGCCATGTTCTGGCTTTTGAAGGGGGCAGTTTTATAGCCGTCCTGGGCAAAAATACGGCAGAGCGCCGCGCACAACAGGCTCTTGCCCGCACCGCTCATCGTGCCCTGCACCATGATGCATTTTGCGCTGCTCATGCCAGCACCTCCCCCATGATTTGCAGCAGTTGGTCATTCTCAGCCGCCGTGCGCACAGCGGTGCGGTACCAGGCAGCGTCCAGCCCCGGATAATTAGCGCAGCTGCGCACTACTGCGCCGTGCTGGCGCAGAGCTTCGCCAAAATCAGCCGGGGCCTTAAACAGCAGATAGTTGGCCTGCCCATCGATGACATACAGCCCCAGCGCCCGCAGACCTGCCGCCATTTTGGGGCGTTGGTCAGCAATCAGGGCACGGACGGCATCGGCGTAAGCGGTCTCCTGCAACGCTGCAATGCCCGCGGCCTGGGCCAGGCTGGACACAGCCCAAGGCTGGCCCGCCGCCTGCATTTTGGCTAACAGATCGGCGTTGCTGCACAGTGCATAGCCCAAACGGACGCCCGCCATGGCGTAGAGTTTGGTAAAAGCTTTTAAGATGATGAGATTCGTTGCCTCGTGTAAAAATGTTTTTGCAGTCAAAGTGTCCCGGTCGGACAAAAAGTCCAAAAAGCATTCATCCACTACCAGTGCGGCCCCGCAGGCGGCACAGCGGTGCAGCAGCTTTTCTACCAGTGCGGGCGGCGTTACCTGCCCCGTGGGGTTGTTAGGCTGGCAGAGAAACACCATGTCTGTTTCCGGCGTTACAGCGTTGATAAAGGCATCCGCCACTGCGAAATCGTTGGCGGCATCCAGCGTAAACCGCGTAACTTCACAGCCGACCGTATCCAGCGCCGCCGCGTACTCGGCAAAGGTGGGCGCAGGCAGCAAGGCGCGGCGCGGGCGGACAGCCAAAGCAAGGCGGAAGATCAAATCCGCCGCGCCGTTGCCGCACAACAGCCAATCGGCGGGCACATCCTCGGCCACGGCCAGCTTGGCCCGCAGTTCCCGGCAAAGGGGGTCTGGGTAGCGGTCCGCCGTGGGCAGTGCCGCCTCGATGGCTGCCGCCACCCCCGCAGGCAGCCCCAGCGGGCTGACGTTGGCCGAAAAATCCAGCGCGTCCCGGCCAAACTCAGCCCGGTAGCCGGCCCAATCGCCGCCATGTACCAGTTTCATCTGCATTCCCTCACAAAACAAAAAGCAGCCGCACCGCCAGCCCCAGTGCCAGGGCCAGCAGGCTTTCGGCGTACATCATGCGGTTGGCCCGCACGATGTCCTGCGGCTCAATGGGCCGCAGCGGGTCGCCGATCGTCGGCTTATTGTAATATTCGCCAAAATAGTAGGCCGGGCCTGCCAGCTGCACTCCCAGCGCCCCGGCGCAGGCACTCTCAGTCTGGGCGCTGTTGGGGCTGGCGTGGTTGCGTCGGTCCCGGCGCCAAATTTTCCACGCACCGGCGGCGCTGCCACCGGTCAGGGCCGCAGCGGCCACCCACAACAGCCCGGCCAGGCGGCTGGGCTGCCAGTTGGCCACGTCGTCCAGTTTAGCGGCACAGCGTCCAAAATAGAAATACTTCTCGTTTTTATAGCCCAGCATGCTGTCCATCGTATTGATGGCTTTGTAGGTCAGCGCCAGCGGTGCACCGCCGATCAGCATATAGAACAGCGGAGCAATGACGCCGTCGCTGGCGTTCTCGGCCACAGTCTCCACCGCCGCTTTGGTCACGCCTTCGGCAGTCAGGCTTTGGGTATCGCGTCCCACGATGCGGGCCACCGCCTTGCGGGCAGCAGGCAGGTCACCTTTTTGCAGTTCCTTATACACGTTCATGCTTTCCTGCTTAAGGCCTTTGGCCGCAAGGGCCTGCCCGCACCAGAACATTTGCAGGGCCAGCCCCAGCGCCGGGTGCAGTTTGGCCGCCAGCCAGCAGGCCGCGCCGGTGACCAGCAGAGTGCCCAGCGGCAGCACAGCAGCCACGATACCCCCGCCCAGCAGCTCGCCCTGCGGTGTTGTGGGCAGGGCGGCGCGCAGGCGTTTTTCCAGTGCCGAGATGCACCGGCCCATCAGCACCACCGGGTGAGGCAGCCAGGCCGGGTCCGCAAAAATGGCATCCAGCACAAAACCGCCCAGCACCGCCCAAAATATCAGCATATACTCTCCTTAGTGTACTGCACGGTCTTGACCAGGTGCAGTACGTGCTGCGCGGCCCAATCGCGTGCATCCAGCACATAGCCGCCCGCGTTGGGGCCGCACCACTTGTAGTAGCTTCGTTGGGGCAGGGCGTAACGCTCCAGCGCGGCCATCTGGGTACCGCCATGGGCCAAAATCACCAGCATGTCCTCACCGTCCGCCAGCGCCTTGTCCACCAGCGCCGCAAAAGTCTTGCAGATACGGTCCGAGAATTCATCCTTGCGCTCACCGTCCGGGCAGGAGCTTTCGCAGTTGGCGGCGACCCAGGCCTGATAGTCAGGATCGTGCTCCATCTCCACGTAATTGCGCCCCTCAAAACTGCCGAAGCACATTTCTTTCAGCCCGTCCACCGGCACAAGCTTTGCCTTGGGGAACAGTACCTTCGCCGTCTGGGCTGTGCGCTGCAGCGTGGAAATATAGACGACCTTCGGGTCAATATCGGCGCGGCGCAGCTGGGCCAGGCCCTCGGGCGAAAGCGGGATGTCCCGCTGGCCCTGGTAGCGCTTTTGGGCGTTGTACTCGGTCAGGCCGTGGCGCAGTAAATAAATCAACATTCCGGCAGTTCTCCTTTCAATACCGTGGGCAGGCCGCAGAACATTTCCACCACGCAGCTTGCCCGCGCGGCCAGCAGGCAGGCCAGACGGCCGGCGGCTTCCCGTGCGGCGCGCTCGGCCTGGTCGATGGGCACGATGCCGCCGCCAATTTCGGTGGCGATGACCACATCATAGGCGGCCAGTTCGTCGGCCAGTTTTTCTAGATCCGTGGCGTTGGCGGCCAAATTTTGCACATCACAAATCTGCCGTCCGCCGAACTTTTGGGAAAACGTGCGTTTACCGCTGTAAAGGGGTCCGGTTACAAAAAGCATTTACAGCACCCCCAGCCATTGGCAGGCGGCCAGCGCCGCCAGCATCCAGATCTCACATTTTTGCAAAAACCACCCGGCCAGGTCACCCGTAGTGCCGCCGAACTGGTTTTTGGCTGCGTGGTAGTACCGTACAAACACGGCACAGGCCGCCAGCACCAGTGCCCAGCCGCCCAAAGCGACGAGGGCCGCGCCCAGCAGCACACAGAGCACCGTCAACACGCGGCGCACGTTGGTTTTATCCGCCGCCGTGGCAAAAGTATGGGCCAGGCCGGTGTTTTTTGCCATGGGGAACGCTGCCACCGCCAGCCCGGAGAGCGCCCGCTCCCCCACCAGTGCTAATGTCCACAACACACCCACGCGCGGGGTAAACTGCACACAGACACACAGAGCCAAGTAGGCTATAAAGTAACTGCACAGCCGGATAACAGCGAACGCACCGCAGTGGGGGTCCTTTAAAATTTCCAGCTTTTTGGCGGTGTCGCCGTAGCTGGAAAGGGCATCGCAGGTGTCGGCGTAGCCGTCCAGATGGATGCCGCCCGTAACCCACACCGGCATCAGGCAGAACCCTGCCGCGCGGGCAAAATCCGGCAAAGGCAGGGCACCGCACAGGCACCACAGCGCGCCGATCACCACGCCGATGAGCGGGAATGCGCAGAGAGCGTACCGCATGTTTTTCTCGTTCCAGGCAAACTGCGGCATCGGCAGCGCCGAAAACATGGCGAACGCCACTGCGATCGTCTGCAAAGCTGTCATAGGTTTAGCCCCCTTTATAATAACGTGGAATGCCGCATACAACCTGCACCACGGCGTCGGCCCGGGTAGCGGTTGCGTTGTTGATCTGCGCCAGCGCCAGCAGGTAGCGGTCGGTATCGCCGGCATAGTCGGCCCCACCGCGAAAGACCTCGTTGGATACAACAATCAAATTATCGCACTGCGCGGCCAGTTTTGCAAGGGCGTTTACAACGGCGTCAGCCGTTTTCTCCCCTGCGCCGTCGGGGGCGTAGAGTTCGTTGGCCGTTAAATTGCCCAGGTCCTCCAGCAGCACTGTACCGCGCCGGGGCAAAATCAGCCGATCAAGATGCAGTGGGCACTCCACCGTGTCAAACTGTTTTTGCGCCCGCATGGCGCGGTGCCGGGCCACACGGGCAGCACACTCAGCGTCCCACACCTGCATGGTAGCCAGGTAGGTGCGCGGCAGGGGGCTTTGCAGGCAGAGCGATTCTGCAAAGGCGCTTTTCCCGCTGGCCGAGCCGCCGATGACCAGCGTCAGCATTGCGGGGTGTACGGCGTGATGCCGCCCTCGGCAAACGAATAACAGCCGTTGTAGACCGCAAGGGCCATATCCCACAGCGGCAGGCTGGCCACTGCGCCTGTGCCTTCGCCCAGGTGCAGATTGGCGGTGATAAGCGGTTTTTTATCGAGTTCTTCCAGTACCAGGCGGGCGGCCGGCTCGCTGGAAACATGGCTGGCAAACACAGCCTTGGCCGCAGCCGGGCACAGCCGCACAGCGCACAGCGCCGCCACGCCGCTGATGAAGCCATCCATAAGGATAGGTACATTTTCCAGTGCACCGCCTAAAAATACACCGCACAATCCGGCGATGTCAAAGCCGCCCAAGGCCGCCAACACGCCCAGCGGGTCGGCCTCATCGGGGTGGTTAACGACAATGCCGCGCCGGATAGCATCGATCTTGCGGCGCAGGCCTTCGTCGGAAAGTCCCGCACCACGGCCGGTCATCTCCTGCACGGGGCGGCCCAACAGTACGCTGGCCACGGCGCTGGAGGTGGTGGTGTTGCCGATGCCCATCTCACCGGTGGCCAACATCTGTACGCCCTGGCGTTTTTGCGCCCGTACCAGCTCGATACCGCAGGCGATGGCCTGCACAGCCTGAGCGCGGGACATGGCCGGGCCTTGGGTGAAGTCCGCCGTGCCGAGGGCGACGCGGCAGTTGATGACCCCGGCCACCGGTGTTCCGGCAATGCCCATATCCACAGGCACAACGGCGCAGTGGGCGGCCGCTGCCATGCGGCAAACGCTGGTACGGCGGGCGGCAAGGTTTTCCAGCACCGCGCGGGTCACGCTGGCGTCTGTCTGGCTGACACCCTGGGCCACCACGCCGTTATCGGCGCACAGCACCAGCACGGCGCGGTTGGCAAGATCCGGCGTCTCTGTCCCCATCAGGGCGGCGGCATCCTCCACCATCGTTTCCAGCCGGCCCAGACCGCCTAGGGGTTTGGCAAGTGCGGCCCAGTGGGCGTGCGCGGCGGCACGGGCGGCTTTATTAGGCGGCGTCACCGTTTTTAATAAGGTTTTCAGTTCGTTTTCGGTCATGGTTCTTCCTTTATATAGCGGCAGGCCGCGGTCACAAAGCGTTGCGGCAAGGGTGTGCCCGCCCAGTACAGGTGCGGAAATCCCGCATACAAATGTGCGTTGGCGAAGCCGCAGGCCCAGCTGCGACCGTTGGTTTTGACAGCGGTAAAGTCAGTGCCGTTGGCGGTCGAATCCCAGTGGTGGAACTCGTGGATCGGCAGGGTCTCCCCTGCCGCAAACAACATGCTGTCGGCGTTGGAGGTCAGTGCGGCATAGCCGAACCGCACCAGATGGCCAATTTTGACGCCTTGCCCGGGCAGAACACCCACCATGGGGTAGGTTTTGCCGTCCGCATCCTCCAGCGTTTGGCCCAGGTAGAGGAACCCGCCGCACTCAGCCACCGTAGGCAGGCCGCTTTCCACAGCCGTTTTTACGGCGCTGCGCATGGCGGTGTTGGCTGCCAGCTGGGCAGCATACAGTTCCGGGTAGCCGCCCGGCAGGTACAGGCCGCCGATATTGGGGGGCAGTGCCGTATCCTGCAGGGGGCTGAAAAAGCACAGCTCCGCGCCTTTTTCCTGCAAAGCTTCCAGTGTTTCGGCGTAAGTAAAGCAGAACGCGGCATCCCGCGCCACAGCAATACGCACGTTAGCCGGGGGCACGGTGCGCGGGGCCGCGGCAGGCGCGGGGCAATCAAACAAGGCGGCAAAGTGCGGCCAATCGATGGTTTTCTGTGCAGCATCCGACAAAATTTTTATTTTATTCTGCAGTTCTGCAATCTCCCCTGCGGTTTTCAACCCCAGGTGGCGGCTCTCGATGGCAGCCTCCGGCAGCGGCGGCAGGTAACCTATCACCGGCAGGCCGGTCTCCTTTTCTAACATTGGGGCCAGCAGTTTGTACAAAGTTTCGCTGCAATCATTGAGCAGTATGCCCGCCAGATGATGCGGTGTACGGAACGCCATGAGCCCCCGCAGCTCGGCCGCCAGGGTCAGGCTGGCACCCTTGGGCCGCACCACCAGCAGCACCGGCAGGCCCAGCGTGTCTGCCAAATGCCAAGCACTGGCGGTGGCACTGATGCCGCCCAGGCCGTCGTAATAGCCCATAGCGCCTTCCAACACCGCCGCGCCATGGCCTGCCGCGTTTTGGGCGTACAGGCGGCGCACCGTAACCGGGGTGGAGAAAAACAGGTCAAGGTTATGGCTTTCCACGCCCAGCACAGAGCGGTGGAACATCGGGTCAATATAATCTGGCCCAGATTTAAAGGCACAGGGATACTCCCCCCGCGCCTGCAGCGCCGCCAACAGGGCGCAGGCGGCGGTCGTTTTGCCGCTGCCGGAGCGCGGCGCCGCCAAAACCAGCTGCAGCATGTTACTCCCTCACAATTAAAAAAACCGGGTTGTTGGCCATCAGCAGGTGCAGGCTGCCCGCCGCCTTGCTGCGGCTGACGGCGATCTGCGTGACCTGGGCAGACAAACCGTGGGCCGCCAGTGCGGCGATGGCCTGCTGCAAAGTTTCCAGTGCAATGGCGCTGATGCAAAGCCGCACGGCCGGGTTGGCGGCCAGCGCTGCATCCATAATGGCCGCCAAATTGCCCTTGCTGCCGCCGATGAAAACAGCATCCGGGGCGGGCCAATTTACCAGCACTTCGGGGGCTTTGCCTGCGGTCAGGTGCAGGTTTTCGGCATGGAATTTAGCGCGGTTCCGGCGGATCAGCTCGCAGGCATCGGCATCACACTCAGCGGCGTAGACC
>ERZ1034876.901-NODE-901-length-13918-cov-4.542668_pt1 | contig 13918 bp, 11 predicted proteins | sample MGYA00520698_ERZ1034876 | MGnify/ENA primary metagenome ERZ1034876 (study PRJEB33766, sample SAMN09781723) | gut metagenome | biome: gut microbiome | host: Homo sapiens | place: Madagascar | study: EMG produced TPA metagenomics assembly of the PRJNA485056 data set...
ATGTGTGGACCAAGCCATGCGGAAGAAGTTGGAATCGGACTTCCAACTACAGTTGTAGCAGGAGCAAAAAAACGTGCTGTTGCAGAGGAAATCCAGGACATTTTTATGAACAACGTTTTCCGTGTGTATACAAGCCCGGATGTGCTTGGCATGGAACTTGGTGGTTCGTTAAAGAACGTGATCGCGCTTGCGGCCGGAATGGCAGACGGTCTGGGATATGGGGATAATACGAAAGCGGCACTCATCACCAGAGGAATGTTTGAGATGAACAAGCTCGCCGTGACGATGGGCGCAAAACAGGAGACGTTAAACGGACTTACCGGAATCGGTGATCTGATCGTGACCTGTGAGAGTAAACACAGCCGTAACCGCAAAGCCGGAATGCTGATCGGACAGGGTTACACCATGCAGCAGGCGATGGACGAAGTGAAAATGGTCGTAGAGGGTGTCTACTCTGCGAAAGCAGCGATCGCCCTTGCAAAAAAATACGGTGTGGATATGCCGATCATTGAGGAAGTCAACAAAGTATTATTTGAGGATAAGCCGGCAAAAGAGGCAGTCAATGACCTGATGCTCCGCGACAGGAAAATGGAACATGGCAATCTGGAATGGAGGATATAAATGAAGATCAATATAAAAAAACTTGATGCGGATGCAGTACTCCCGACAAGGGGAAGCAGTCAGGCGGCAGGCTATGACCTGTATGCAAAAAGCTCTGAGGATACTGTGATCCCGCCACATAAAACAGTGATGGTCGGCACAGGACTTGCGATGGAAATACCGGAAGGATATTTTGGTGCGATTTTTGCAAGAAGCGGTCTTGCCTCCAAGCAGGGACTGCGTCCGGCAAATTGTGTCGGAGTAGTGGATTCTGATTACCGGGGAGAATTTATGATCGCCTTACATAATGATACGGATGAGGAGCGTGTGATCGCCGGAAAAGAGCGCATTGCACAGATGGTCGTAATGCCGTATCTTTCTGTTGAGTTTGAGGAAGTAGAAACATTGAATGAGACAGAGCGCGGGGAAGGCGGATTTGGTTCTACCGGAAGAAAGTAATATCCGGAAAATGCCGGAATAGTGGGGTTAAGGAGGTATTTTATTATGGAAAGCAGAATGGTAAAGTTTTATTCAAAAGAGAGCAACATGGTTGCAATTCATGCAATTCCGGGACATTTTGCAACCAGTCATTCCCATATCAATTACTACATTGATATCACAAGCTTGAAGACAAGAATTCAGGAGGCGAAAGAGGTTGCCCGTGTGCTGCATCAGAAGATCGGAAGAGTTTCCTATGTGGATACGATTGTATGTATGGACGGCACGGAGGTGATCGGAGCGTTTTTGGCAGAGGAATTTGAAAAAGAGGATATGGCATCTACGAACCGCCATGAGACAATTTATGTGGTTTCGCCGGAGATGAACAGCAATAACCAGCTCTTATTCCGTGATAATATCAAACCAAGTATCGCAGGAAAACATGTAATCTTATTATCTGCATCTACCACAACCGGAAAGACAATCCATAGAAGTCTGGAGGGAATCCGTTACTATGGCGGCGTGATCGAGGCAGTGGCATCTGTGTTCAGCACGGTATCTGAGATGGATGGCTTTGCGGTACACTCGGTGTTCCATGCAGAGGATCTTCCGGGATATGCGGCTTATTCCGCAGATGACTGTCCATTCTGTAAAAAAGGAATCAAGCTGGATGCCGTGGTCAATGGATTCGGTTATTCTAAGTTATGATCAGAAATGAATGTATGAAATAAAAGATACAGGCAGGTTGCTTCGTCAATTTGACGGAAAAAGATGAAATATCAGTGCAATCTGACGAAGAAATCAAAAAACAGTCAAAATCACTGTGAGTTCCTACAAGAAATCGACAGATTCTTTGTGTAGGTAACATATGGCGTTTTTGGCTGTTTTTTTGTATAGTAAATATATCAAGAAACGAACAATTTATTAGGAGGTATTTACACCAATGGCAAGTTTATCATTAACAAATGTATGTAAAGTTTATCCTAACGGTTTTGAAGCTGTTAAGGATTTCAACCTTGAAGTAGAAGATCAGGAGTTCATCATCTTCGTAGGACCATCCGGATGTGGTAAATCTACTACACTTCGTATGATCGCAGGTCTTGAAGAGATTTCTTCCGGTGAATTAAAAATCGATGGAAGAGTTGTAAACGACGTAGAGCCAAAAGACAGAGATATCGCAATGGTATTCCAGAACTACGCATTATATCCACATATGACCGTATTTGACAATATGGCATTCGGATTAAAATTAAGAAAAGTTCCTAAGGATGAAATCAAGAAAAAAGTAGAAGAAGCTGCTAAGATCCTTGACCTTGAGAAATTATTAGACCGTAAACCAAAGGCTTTATCCGGTGGACAGAGACAGCGTGTTGCTATGGGACGTGCTATCGTTCGTAATCCTAAGGTATTCCTTATGGACGAACCTCTTTCAAACCTGGATGCAAAATTACGTGTTCAGATGCGTTCTGAGATCGCTTCCTTACATAACAGATTAAAAGCTACAATTATTTATGTAACACATGATCAGACAGAGGCTATGACATTAGGTACCAGAATCGTTGTATTAAAAGATGGTGTTATCATGCAGGTTGATTCTCCACAGAAATTATACAATGAGCCGAACAACTTATTCGTAGCAGGATTCATCGGATCTCCACAGATGAACTTTATCGATGCTGTATGTAAAGTAGAAGGCGAGAGAGTAACTCTTAACTTTGAGAAAACATCTGTTGTTCTTCCTCCAGCAAAAGCTAAGAAATTAATCGATGGCGGATACAACGGAAAGACAGTTGTTATGGGTATCAGACCAGAAGATATCGGAGATTCCCAGATTGAGATCGAAGCTCACAAAGATGCAGTATTCGAGACAGACGTAACAGGATACGAGTTATTAGGTTCTGAAGTATTGTTATACTTCAATGTAGCAGGAACAGCCATGACAGCAAAAGTTGATTCCAGAACAACAGCTCGTATGGGTGATCATATCACATTAGCAATCGATCCAGAGAAGATTCACTGCTTCGATAAAGAAACTGAATTGACAATTACCAACTAATTCGGTAAAATTAAATAAACTCAGTAGAACCGGGTGCATCATTTGTACCCGGTTTTTTCTGCAAAAAATAATTGCAAAACAAACATGTGTTCTATATAATAAATAACGAAAGGAATGGGGCGTATGATATCAAACCATAAGATACAGACTGCTTTAGACGAGATTAAGGAGATTTCCAAGATTGATCTGGCATTATATTCAGAGAAAGGAAAACAGGTTGCGGCTACTTTTGAACCGGAAGGTGATATGGAAGAAGCGGTAACTTCATTTGCAACATCGATGGCAGAGAGCCAGATGTTGTCTGGTTGTCATTTCTTTAAAGTAATGGTAGAGGGTGAAGTGGAATATATTCTTTTGACAAAGTCATCCGCAGAAGATGCTTATATGGTAGGACGGTTGGCAGTCTGCCAGATAAGGAATCTTGCAGCCGCTTATATGGAGCAGTTTGACCGTAATAATTTTATGCAGAATATCCTGCTTGGAAATATGCTCGTGGTGGACATGTACAATAAGGCCCAGAAGCTGCATATTGAACAGGCAGAACGTGTTGTTTTCGTGATTGAGATTGACGGCAAGAAAGATGCAACCGCGATGGAGACAGTCAAGAATCTGTTCGTGACCAAGACCAGAGACTATGTGACAGAAGTGGACGAGCAGAGCATTGTCCTGATCAAAGATACCAGGGACATGAAAGAAGATGAAGAACTGCAGACATTGGCAAGTATGATCGTGGATAATATGCACACTGAGGCGATGGTGAAAGTGCGCGTGGGCTATGGAAACCGTGTGAATAATCTGCAAGATATTGCCAAATCCTATCAGGAAGCCAAGATGGCGTTAGAAGTCGGAAGAATTTTTTATGCAGAGCGTGAGACGATTGCATACAGCCTGCTTGGAATTGGGCGTCTGATTTATCAGCTTCCGATGAGCTTATGCGAGATGTTTATTCATGAAGTGTTCGGGGATGAAGTGCCGGATATATTTAATGAAGAGATTAATACAACCATCCAGAAGTTTTTTGAAAATAATCTGAATATCTCAGAGACCGCCAGACAGTTATATGTGCACCGGAATACATTAGTATATCGTCTGGAACGTTTAGAGAAGGCAATCGGATTAGATATCCGTAAGTTTGATGATGCAATGACCTTTAAGATTGCGATGATGGTCATTGCACATATGAACCAGCAGAAGGTAGAAGAGTAGTGCAGATTTGAAAGAATATTATGAAATGAATCTGTAAGCTTGTGACAGAGCGCAGGAAAATGAATGAAGTGAGGTAAGAAATGGCAGGTTATGATGAGCACAGCATATCGGTTTTAGAAGGGTTAGAGGCTGTTCGGAAAAGACCGGGAATGTATATCGGAAGTGTTTCCAGAAAGGGATTGAACCACCTGATCTATGAGATCGTAGACAACTCTGTGGATGAGCATCTGGCAGGGGCATGTGATACGATCCATGTCACATTGGAGAAGAATGGTTCCTGTACGGTAGAAGATAATGGACGAGGTGTTCCGGTCGGAATGCACGCCAAAGGTGTTTCGGCAGCACGTCTTGTGTACACAACCTTACACGCCGGCGGTAAATTTGACGATTCGGCTTATAAGACGAGTGGAGGACTTCACGGTGTAGGTTCTTCCGTCGTGAATGCATTATCGACTTATATGGATGTGGAGATCAGCAGAGAGGGCTATATTCATCATGACCGTTATGAACGCGGTGTTCCGGTTGTGGAGTTAGAGAACGGTCTGCTTCCGAAGATTGGCAAGACGAAAAAGACCGGAACTAAAGTAAACTTTCTCCCGGATCCGGAAATTTTTGAAAAGACGAGATTCAAAGAGGATGAGATCAAAAGCCGTATGCATGAGACGGCATATCTGAATCCGAAACTTACGATCATTTATGAGGACCGCCGTGGCGAGGAAGTCGAACATATCGTATATCATGAGGAAGATGGAATCCGTGGTTTTGTAAAGGATTTGAATAAAAATACGGAAGTGCTTCATGATGTCGTCTACTTTAAAGGGGAATCTGAAGGCATTACCGTGGAAGCTGCATTCCAGTACACGAATGAATTTCATGAGAATATCCTGGGATTCTGCAATAATATTTTTAATGCCGAGGGTGGTACACATATCACGGGATTTAAAACCGTATTTACAACCGTCATTAATTCTTATGCGAGAGAACTTGGTATTTTAAAAGAAAAAGATGTGAACTTCACCGGAGCGGATGTCCGAAACGGAATGACGGCAGTTGTTTCCATCAAACATCCTGATCCGAGATTTGAGGGACAGACAAAGACGAAATTAGATAATCAGGATGCGGCGAAAGCCACTGCAAAAGTGACCGGCGACGAGATTCAGCTATTTTTTGATAAAAACTTAGAGACATTGAAAACGGTCATCTCCTGCGCGGAAAAAGCGGCAAAGATCCGTAAGACCGAGGAGCGCGCCAAGACCAATCTGCTCACCAAGCAGAAGTTTTCGTTTGATTCCAATGGAAAGCTTGCAAATTGTGAGAGCAGGGACGCTTCCATCTGTGAAATCTTCATCGTCGAGGGAGATTCCGCCGGAGGTTCCGCAAAGACAGCGAGAGACAGAAATTATCAGGCAATCCTGCCAATCAGGGGTAAAATCTTAAATGTGGAAAAAGCAAGTATTGACAAGGTGTTAGCCAATGCAGAGATCAAGACCATGATAAATGCGTTTGGATGTGGTTTTTCCGAGGGATATGGAAACGATTTTGATATCACAAAACTTCGTTATGACAAGATCATCATCATGGCGGATGCCGATGTGGACGGAGCACATATCTCAACACTGCTTCTGACATTGTTTTACCGTTTTATGCCGGAACTTATCTATGAAGGACATGTCTATGTGGCAATGCCGCCGCTTTACAAAGTTATTCCGGGCAAGGGCGAGGAAGAGTATCTTTACGATGATGCGGCTCTGGAAAAATACAGAAAGGCACATAAGGGAAGTAACTTTACCTTACAGCGTTACAAAGGTCTTGGTGAGATGGATGCCGAGCAGTTGTGGGAGACTACATTGAATCCGGCTACCAGAATGTTAAAGCGGATTGAAATCGAGGACGGCCGCATGGCTTCTGATATCACAGAGCTTCTGATGGGAAATGATGTTCCACCGAGAAAGACATTTATTTATGAACATGCGCATGACGCAGAACTCGACGTATAGTGCAGACGGTAAAAATGGCAGTAGATCATTGAAAAATCGTAAAGCAGATGACAAACATTTTGCAATGGTCTGTAGAATAACAGATAGAGAGGTTATATGATGCAGCAGGAAGAACAGATTATCCGTACCGAGTATTCGGAACTGATGCAGAAATCTTATATAGATTATGCGATGAGTGTTATTATCGCAAGAGCTTTGCCGGATGTCCGCGATGGCTTAAAACCGGTGCAGCGAAGAACTTTATATGATATGTACGAACTGGGAATCCGGTATGACAAGCCGTATCGTAAATGTGCTCGTATTGTCGGCGATACCATGGGTAAATATCATCCACATGGCGACAGTTCTATTTATGACGCGCTTGTTGTCATGGCACAGGAATTTAAGAAAGGGCTGCCACTTGTAGATGGACATGGTAACTTTGGTTCCATCGAGGGCGATGGCGCGGCTGCGATGCGTTACACGGAGGCGCGGCTGCAGAAGATCACACAGGAGGCATTTTTATCGGATCTGGATAAGGATGTCGTGGATTTTGTGCCAAACTTTGATGAGACAGAGAAAGAGCCGGAAGTTTTGCCGGTCAAGATCCCGAATCTCTTGGTGAATGGTTCCGATGGTATTGCGGTCGGTATGGTGACAAGCACACCACCGCACAATCTGGGCGAAGTGATCGACGGTGTGATCGCATACATTAAGAATCCGGATATCAATACCGAGCAGATGATGGAATATATTCCGGGGCCTGATTTCCCGACAGGAGGAATTATTGCCAATAAGGACGATCTGATCCAGATCTATTCCACCGGTATGGGTAAGATCAAAATCCGTGGAAAAGTGGAAGTGGAGCAGGTCAAAGGTGGAAAAGAGCGCATTGTTATCACTGAGATCCCATATACGATGATCGGTGCGAACATCGGAAAATTTTTGAATGATGTATACAGTCTCGTGGAGACCAAGAAAACAAATGATATCGTGGATATCACAAACCAGTCCTCCAAGGAGGGAATCCGCATTGTGTTAGAGCTTCGAAAAGGAGCTGATACACAGAATCTCATCAATCTGTTGTATAAAAAGACAAAGTTAGAGGACACCTTTGGCGTGAATATGCTGGCAGTGGCAGAGGGACGCCCTGAGACGCTGGGACTTGTGCCGGTCATCCGCCATCATGTGAAGTTCCAGTATGAGCTGGCAACTAGAAAATACCAGACTTTACTGAAAAAAGAATTAGATAAAAAAGAAATTCAGGAGGGATTGATCAAGGCCTGTGATGTCATTGATCTTATTATTGAGATCCTTCGCGGAAGTAAGAATGTAAAAGATGCAAGAGCATGTCTGACCGATGGTGTGACTGATAATATCACCTTTAAATCGGCGCAGTCAGAAAAAATGGCATCAGAACTCCGGTTTACAGAGCGTCAGACCACTGCAATTTTAGAGATGCGTTTACAGAAGCTGATCGGTCTTGAAATTGAGGCATTGATGAAAGACCATGAGGAGACATTAAAGCATATCGCAGAGTATGAGGACATTTTGGGAAACCGTGCCACAATGGCGAAAGTTCTGATCAAAGAGCTTCAGTCTTATAAGAAACAGTATGCGGTTCCAAGAAAAACTGTGATCGACAATCTTGAGGAAGCGGTTGTGGAAGAGAAGAAGATTGAGGAGATGGATGTGGTATTCCTCATGGATCGCTTTGGCTATGCAAAAACGGTGGATGTCAGTGTCTATGAGAGAAATAAAGAGGCAGCAGATACGGAAAACCGTTACATCTTAACCTGCAAAAACACAGATAAAATCTGTATTTTTACAAACAAAGGGCAGATGCATCTGTTGAAAGTGCTTGATCTTCCATATGGAAAGTTCCGGGATAAGGGGATTCCAATCGATAATCTGAGTAACTACAATAGTAGTGAGGAAAACTTTATATACATTATCAACCTCGGTGCGATCATTCATTCCAGATTATTATTTGGAACCAGAACAGCTATGATTAAGATGGTTGACGGAAGCGAGTTTGATGTGGCAAAGAGAACGACAGCCGCAACAAAGTTAAATGATGAGGATGAACTTCTGATCGTACATGCAATGACAGGCGGGGAGACGGTTGTCATGCAGTCTGAAAAAGAAATGTTTTTGCGCATTGAGGCTTCCACGATCCCGGAAAAGAAAAAGGGAGCGGTCGGAGTGCGCGGCATGAAACTGAATGCAGGGGATGCGTTGAGCCATATTTATGTGTTAGACGGCGAGAGTGAGCAGACAGTTGAGGTCAGGGGAAAAGAGGTCGTCTTGAACAGGCTTCATGTCGGAAACCGTGACACAAAGGGTACGAAGCGTTAAACAAAATCAAAAGAAGTAAGGTGGAAAAATGAATTACGGGCAGGCAAGAGCGTATGCCGCAGATGTCAGCAGGTCGGGAAGCATATTAGGGCTTGCCGGGATTGAAAATTTAATGCATGAGCTTGGGGATATACAGGAGCAGCTTAAAATCATCCACATTGCAGGAACGAATGGAAAAGGTTCTACCGGGGCTTATTTAGAGCGGGTACTCATGGAAGCCGGATACCGGGTAGGCAGATATACGTCCCCGGCAGTGTTCGATCCCATGGAAGTGTGGAGGATCAATCTTAAGTCCATGAGCCATGAGGAGTATGCGGACATCATGGAACAGGTAAAGTGCGCCTGTGACTGCATGGTGGAAAAAGGCATGGATCAGCCGACGATCTTTGAAGTGGAGACAGCGATGGCTTTTCTGTATTTTTATCAGAAAAAATGTGATTATGTGCTGCTGGAAGTTGGAATGGGCGGCAGAACGGATGCAACGAATGTGATCCGAAAGCCGGTGTGCTCCGTTATTACATCAGTCAGTATGGATCATATGCAATTTCTCGGAAATACATTGACCGAGATTGCACAGGCAAAAGCCGGCATTATCAAAAAAGACTGTCCGGTCGTGACCATTATGCAAAAAGCAGAGGCAATGGAGGCGATAAAAGCAGAGGCGGAAAAGCAGCATGCAAGGCTTTCTGTTGCCGATGTTTCCAAGGTGTCAGTGGAAAACGATACGTTAAGCGAGATAAAGTTTGATTATCCGGGACTTGGAACGGTGAAAACCCGGCTTACAGGGACATATCAGGTGGAAAACTGCTGTCTGGCGATCACAGTGTTAAAGGAGATCCTTGGAATTGCAGACCGGATCATTATAGACGGGATCAAAAATACCGTGTGGCCGGGCAGGTTTGAGGTCATAGGAGAACAGCCGTTGTTTATCATAGACGGTGCGCACAATGAGGATGCGGCACTTCAATTAAGTACGTCTGTGGAAAAATATTTTACAAACATTCCAATAACTTATATAATAGGTGTACTTGCAGATAAGGAACACAAAAAAGTGCTGGAGGCAATGCTGCCTTATGCGGGAGCCGCCTTTACAGTGACGCCGGATAATCCGAGGGCGATGAAAGCGGAAGAACTTGCGTCCGAGGCAGAAGCGATCGTGGTTCGTCTGTGGAAAGAGAGAGCCGGAAAGCCGGAAAAAGCACAGGGCACAGAAAACAGTCCACAGGGAGCAGAAAATAGTCCACAGGGCGCAGGAGTTATGGGATCGCTTCCGAAGGTCAGGGCATGCAGTTCCATGAAGGAAGCAGTGCAGCTGGCACTGGAACACACGAAAAAAGACGGCGTGATCCTTGCATTTGGCTCATTGTCTTATCTGAAAGAGATTAAGCAGATTGCACAGGTGGATTGATCTATATAAGCATACATAGGGATGTAGTATTACACCGGGATCATATAATTTCAGTATCGATAAAGAAGGAAAAAACATGGATAAAGAGAAAATAGAAGCGGGCGTAAAATTAATATTGGAAGGAATCGGGGAGGATCCGGACAGAGAAGGGCTTGTCGATACCCCTGACCGCATTGCCAGAATGTATGAGGAGATTTTTGGTGGACTGACGCAGACCGCAGAAGAACCGCTGTCAAAGACATTTCATGTGAAAGACAATGCGATGGTTCTCGAAAAAGATATTACATTTTACTCGACCTGTGAGCATCATTTTATGCCTTTTTACGGAAAAGCACACATTGCGTATATCCCGGATGGCAAAGTCGTAGGGCTCAGCAAACTGGCAAGAACTGTGGAAGTGTATGCAAAGCGTCCGCAGATCCAGGAACAGTTGACGGCACAGATCGCAGACGCATTGATGGAATATTTAAAGCCACAGGGAGCAATGGTCATGTTAGAGGCAGAGCATATGTGCATGACGATGCGGGGCGTGAAGAAACCGGGGAGCAGAACCGTGACATTCGTGGCACGCGGTGCTTTTGACAGGGACGAGAGGCTGCAGAGACAGTTTTTTGATTTGGTGAGAGGATAGAAACCATTTATTTGCGATAAAAAGTCAGGAAGGTTAGAAAAATGAGAATAGGTAGCAGGGATTTTGCAACAACAGGACATACTTATATTATGGGAATTTTAAATGTGACACCGGACTCTTTTTCCGATGGTGGAAAGTTCAATCAGATTGATGCGGCATTAAAGCATGCGGAAGAGATGATAAGAGACGGTGCAGATGTGATCGATATCGGTGGGGAATCCACACGGCCGTGGGGATATACAAAGATTTCCGATGAGGAGGAGACAGGCAGGGTGGTTCCGGTCATTGAGGCGGTAAAAAAAGAGTTTGGGATTCCAATCTCTGTGGATACTTATAAAAGCGGCGTTGCAGAGGCGGCGGCACAGGCAGGAGCCGATCTGATCAACGATATCTGGGGACTGAAATATGACCCGCACATGTCAGAAGTCATTGCAAAATCCGGGCTGGCGTGCTGTCTCATGCATAACCGGGACAATACTGAGTACCGGAATTTTATGGAGGACATGAAGCAGGATCTGCGGGAGACAATCGCACTTGCCAAAGCGGCTGGAATTGCGGACGATAAGATTATCTTAGACCCGGGTGTTGGGTTTGCAAAAAGTTATGAGAACAATCTGGAAGTGATCCGCCGCCTGAAAGAGTTCAATGAATTAAAATATCCGGTGCTACTTGGCACCTCAAGGAAGTCTGTGATCGGATTGACACTTGACCTTCCGGCAGCAGAGCGTGTGGAGGGAACGATCGTCACAACGGTCATGGCGGTGGAAGCAGGCTGTATGTTTGTCCGTGTGCATGATGTAAAAGAAAATCACCGGGCAATCCAGATGGCAGAGGCGATCCTGGACAGAAAATAAGCAATTGCACAACTCCTGCTTTTTCAGGAGTTGTGCAGGCTTTAGATAACAGGAAGATAGCAGTGCTGAAAGGAAGTACCGGAATGACAGGAGATTATATTAAAATAACGAATTTAAAAGTATTTGCACATCATGGAGTTTTCCCGGAGGAAACAAGGGATGGACAGGACTTTTATGTGAATGCAAAACTTTTTTTGGACTGTAGAAAAGCGGGAAAAACAGACAATCTGTCGGATTCTTTGAATTATGGCGAAGCCAGTCATTTTATCACAGATTTTCTGCAGAATCATACATACAAATTAATTGAGAGCGTCGCGGAGCAGTTGGCAGAAGCGATGCTTCTTTCTATGTCGGTTTTAAAGGGAGTGAAGATTGAATTATGTAAACCACATGCTCCAATTGGGCTTCCATTTGAAAACGTGTCGGTGACGATCGAACGACAGTGGCATGAGGTGTATCTGGCGGTCGGCTCCAATCTGGGGGACAAGAATGCCTATATTGAGAATGGAATTGAGGAACTGCGCCAGAGCAAAGAAATCAAAGATGTCAGGGTGTCAGAACTTCTGGTGACAAAGCCTTACGGCGGAGTGGAGCAGGACGATTTTGTCAACGGGGCGATTGCATTAAAGACGATGCTATCACCACAGGAGCTGCTGGAAAGACTGCATGAGATCGAACAGCACGCAAACCGGGAGCGCATCATTCACTGGGGACCGAGAACTTTGGATCTGGACATTATTTTTTATGATAAGCTTGTCTATGAGGATGAGGATCTTATCATACCGCATATTGATATGCAGAATCGTGACTTTGTGTTAAAACCGCTGACAGAGCTTTGCCCGAATTACCGTCACCCGGTTTTTGGAAAAACAGTGTCACAGTTACTTGGAGAGCTGAAAGAGAGGTAGTATGATAAAAGCAGTTTTATTTGATTTGGATGGTACTATTATTAACTCAGAAGAGGGAATTACAAAGTGTGTACAATATGCATTAAGCAGTTTTGGAATTGAGGAACCGGACCGGAAAAAGCTGTTGTGTTTTATCGGACCGCCGCTTGATCCTGTTTTCCGTGAAAAATACGGCTTTGATGCGGACAAGGCATGGCAGGCGGTATTAAAATACCGGGAGAGGTTTGATAAGACCGGTATTTTCGAGTGTGAATTATATGAGGGTGTCGCAGATACGATCCGCAAGTTAAAAGAAGCAGGCTGTGTCATTGCACTCGCTTCCTCCAAGCCGGAGACAGCGTGCAGACGTATTCTGGAACATTTTTCCCTGACACCGTATTTTGATGAGATTGTCGGTTCCACTTTAGATGGAAGCATCAGCACCAAACAGCAGGTATTAGAGGAGCTTGGCAGACGGATGGAGCATATGCAGATCACAAAAGACCAGATGTGCCTGATCGGTGACACTGAGTATGACGTGACCGGAGCGAAACAGTTTGGAATCCGCTGTATCGGCGTATCCTATGGATTTGGAAAAAGAGAGCTGTTAGAGCGTGCAGGGGCATACTGTGTCTGCGACAACATGGCAGAGGTTGTGGACGCACTGCAGCAGATGTGAGCTATAGATTGCACAAGAGAAGCATTACAGATTTCTTTTGTGCAATTTGTTTATTGTAAATGGATAGAAAGGAAGATATCATGAAAACGACAGGCGGTTTTAAACTCTGGCAGATCATTTATCCGATTGGCATTTATTATGTTGTGTCGAGCCTTATGTACTTCGTACTGGGACTTTTTCTGGGGGATGGGCAACAGACCTATATGCTGCGCCAGCTGATCTGCTCGGCGGCAACAATCCCGGCGACGATGAGTTTTTATAAACAGGATAAAATTGCAGAGCAGGTTGTCTATGGAACTGAAAAAGAAAAATTGGATACAAAATGGCTCACAGACGCAGTTTTGGCTGTTGTGGGTGCAGCGGCACTTGGCATTGCCGTGAATAACATCATTGCAATGACGCCGTTAGTGCAGATGTCGGAGGGGTTTCAGGAGGCAAATGAGTCCTTTTTTGCAGGAACAGTCGTGTTTGAACTGCTCGGTTCCTGCCTTGTGATTCCAATCGCAGAAGAATTGCTGTTCCGCGGTGTGGTGTACAAGCGTCTGAAGCTTTATTTTGGCGTGACACCGGCACTGATCGGTTCAGCACTGATCTTTGGCATCATGCATGTCAATCTGGTGCAGTTTTTGTATGCGGCAGTCATTGGATTGTTTCTTGCGTTTGTGCTGGAAAAAACAGGAAAAATTTCCATGGCAGTTTTTGGGCATATTGCGGCAAATCTTGCAGCGGTATTGCGGACGGAGACAGGATGGCTTGATTTCAGTTTTTATCTGACAGTAAAAGGCATTTTATTTACGGTTGTGATGGCAGCGGCAGGAATAGTCG
>ERZ1034876.903-NODE-903-length-13851-cov-6.873514_pt1 | contig 13851 bp, 10 predicted proteins | sample MGYA00520698_ERZ1034876 | MGnify/ENA primary metagenome ERZ1034876 (study PRJEB33766, sample SAMN09781723) | gut metagenome | biome: gut microbiome | host: Homo sapiens | place: Madagascar | study: EMG produced TPA metagenomics assembly of the PRJNA485056 data set...
GTTAGCGACTTATTCTAAAAATAAATTGTTTACACAAGAAAAGCTGGATAAATTACTGGATCTTGATGAAGATTTTTATATTTTATATGGAAATAAACGTTATAAAAAAGAATCAGTTGCTGACTACAATAAATGCTACATGATTGTTATGGAGCGTGATGAAATTGGAAATTAAAATAACCTCAGATGCTGAAAAAATACTAAAAAAATTCAATAACACTGCTACAGTTGAAAAAGATGTAAGCAAATTAGTAAAAGATACCTTGTATAATATCGAAAGAGATGCTAAAAAGAAATGCCCTGTTGATACTGGAAGGCTTAGAGGTTCTATAACTACTAATATAATTTCTACTTATAGTGGTGAAGTAGGAACTAACGTTGAATATGCTGAGTATGTAGAATATGGTACTAGATATCAGTCAGCACAGCCTTATTTTGAGCCAGCAGTTGAAACAAATGAGGACAAATTCAATGATGCACTTGATGAAATTATAGAAAGGTTATTAGAATAATGATTTCTATAGAATTACAAGAAAAGTTATATGCATTATTAAGTACATTGTCTTATCCTGTGTACGATGATGTACCTAAGAATGCTAAATGCCCTTATATTAAGCTTGGGGTAAATAGAGGTGGTGATAATTCAACTAAGATAAATTTAGCTTACAAGGATTATCAATACATAGATGTTTTTTCAGAATACAGAGGTAAAAAAGAAGTAATGCAAATTATGAAACAGGTTAATGACTTGCTTCAAAACAAAACAATTACACTTGAAAATATGCAAGCTTTCTTGCATTTAAATTCAAGTGAAATATTAGAACAAACAGATGCCAATGGTAAATATTATCATGGCATTTTAATTTATAGAATAGAAACCAAAATGAAAGGAGCGATAGTATGGAACTAGATAACTTACAATTATTAGCTGATAATGGCGATAGCGGAGAAGTTATAAGAGGTCTTGATATAATTGTATCTGCTGGTGGCAAAGCTATAGGCGGACAAAAGAACTGCAAATTATCTATCAAAGCTGATTCTATAGACACATCTACAAAAACATCAGGAGATTGGAAAAGAAAAATATCTGGAGCGAAAGAATGGTCAGCTACTTGCGACGGATTTTATTATACTGGAGATGAAGGTTACGATGCTGCAGTTGATGCTGTATTAAGTTCTACTGCAGTTGATGTAGTGCTAGCTAATAAAACAAATACAGTAGGATTTAAGGGTAAAGCTTATATAGTAGGCTTGGATTTAGATGCACCTTATGATGATGCCCTTACATATGATTTAAGTTTCGATGGAAATGGAAAATTAGAAAAAGCTAGTGCTGTTTAGGAGGAATATATGGTACTAAATATAAATGATAAAGATTATAAATTAAAATATACAATAAATATACTTAGTAAAATGTCTGCTAATGGTTTAGATCCAATAAGAAATGCTGAGAATGTTACAGGAACTATAGCTAATACAAGAAAAGCATTTTACTATGGATTAGTAGAAGAAAATAGCAAAATAACAGAGGTAACAGCTGGTAAATTAATGGATGCTTATATAGCAGAAGGAAATGCAATATCAGATGTAATGAATATAATACAAGATGCTATATTTGAGTCACTGGGAATAGACACAAATGCTGAAACTGAAAATAATCTAGAAGAAAGCGAAGAGGGAAAGTAGAACTCAAAGAGCTAATAGAAAATTTATATAAAAAGTTAGTAGGTGGTATGAAAATGCCACCTTCTTCTTTTTGGCATCTAACTATACATGAAGCTAATTTAGCACTAGAAGGCTATAAAAAAGAACAACAAGAGCAATATAACTTAAGTCTATGTTGCTTACAAAATGCTTTAGGAATGGCATTTGGAGGGGATAAATTCAAGCCTATCAATCCATTTGAGAGTGCTAAGAGTAAAAAAGAAGCTCATAAAGTAAGTAAAAAACAAAGAGAAGAAAACTTAGCATATATAAATAATTTATTTGAAAAATTTGGAGGTGGTGAAAATAGCAACTAAAGTTTTAAATGTAAAGATTAATGCTGATATAGCTTCCTTCAAAACAAAAATGCAAGATGCTAGAAAATCAATCCAGGATATGTCAGAAAGCATTAAAAAGGCGACTGGCAATAGTAAATTGAGTGATGCATTAGGAGCTTCTGACTTTGGTAAAAAGCTAGAAGAAGTTAAAACTAAAGCATCTAATTTAGGACAAGTATTTAAAGCATTACCTGGACCAGCAAAAGCACTTGTTGTTGTAACTGCAGTATTAACAGTTACTAAAAAGTTATATGATGCTGGAAAACAGAGGTTTTTTGATGGACTGAACAACATAAAAGATACAGTCTCCCCTGTGTTTCAAGGTATGCTCACCTCGATAAATGCAGTTAAAGATGCTTTTAGTGAGTTAACAGGATTTGATTTTAATTTAAGTTCACTCATAACAACTGGAGCAAACTTTGAATCACAAATGAAAACAGTTGCTACAATAGCTGGAAGTGTAGGAACTGAATTTGACCAGTTAGTTGCAAAAGCTAGAGAATTAGGAGCTGCAACTACATTTAGCGCTAGTCAAGTGGGCCAAGCAATGCAATACATGGCTATGGCTGGCTGGTCAACTCAAGAAATGCTCGATGGAGTTCAGTCAACATTAAATTTAGCAAAAATAGGGGCTACAGATTTAGGAACAGCTAGTGATATTTTAACTGATGATTTAACTGCACTTGGCATGCAAGCAAATCAAGCTGGCGACTTTGCAGATAAATTAGCTGCAACTATTACTAGAAGTAATACCGATGTTGTTTTATTCGGTGAATCCATGAAACAAACAGGTGCTATCGCTGGAGCATTAGGCGCATCTATGACAGATTTATCAACTAGTATAGGCCTAATGGCGAATGCTGGTATTAAAGGTAGTAAAGCGGGGATGTCATTAAAAAATATGTTATCGAATATGGCAAACCCAACAGACCAACAAGACAGAGCTTTACAAGAATTAGGAATGACTGCGGATAAAACAGGAAGTTATCTAAAAACAACAGCTGACGGATGTACAGATTTAGAAGCTACAGTAAAAGCATTAAGAGAAGGCACAGAAAATATGACAAGAAGTCAAAAAGCAGCTTTGATAGCTACTGTTGCTGGTAAAAATGCTTTACCAGGAGTTATGTCACTTGTTAATGCATCAGCAGAAGAATACAACAAGCTATCAGAAGCGATAGACAATTCAACTTCTACAGTATCAATGTTTAATGAAAATATGAACATCTTAGGTTTAAAAGGTGAAGATGCTACAAAGAGAATAGAAGTTATGAAAGATGTATTTTCTAATACTGAAACATCAGCAACTGCATTAGGATTGTCTAGTAAAGACTTAGGATATGCAATATCTTTACTTGGTGATGATTGTAAAGTTAGTTCTCAATCTGTAGAAGATTTACTCGATGTAGTAGAATCTATGGATAATGCTAGTGGTAAAGTTGATAAATTCTGGAGAAGTGTAGGAAATGCTAAAAACATAGAAATCGACGGAAAAGCAATAAATCAACTTATAGATTATAACGGAACTTTAAGTACTATAGATAATTCTATAGTTGGACTTAGTGATCATACAGTAGAATATGCTAAAGCTCATAATGAAAACTATAAAAACACAAAAGAATATGTTAAATCACTTGTAAAAGAAGGAATGACAATAGACGATGCTAACAGTAAGCTTTCTAAATATGGAATAGAAGCTGAAAAAATATCATTATCTACATTGTCAATGTCTCAAAAGACAGATTACCTAAGACAAGCCTTTAAAGGTATGTCAGACGAACAAATAAAAGCTAAATTGCAAACTATAGGACTTGGAGATAGCTTTGATGAAGTTAACGAAATAGTTGATATGTCAGATGAAAAATATGCAACTTACAAGAAGAATCTTAAAGAAATTGAGGGATTATCAACTAGATTAGCTGACAGCATTGATGAAACAACAAAATCAACATTTTTAGCATTATCAAGTGCGATAGAAGATAGTTTAATAGGTGCATTTGAAAAAATGAAACCAGCGCTTATAAACGGCTCTCAAGCACTTACAGACTTTTTCTCAACTTGGAGAAACGGAGATAAAAACACTTATACTTTTGATGGATTTGAAAAAGGATTAGCTGACTTAGAAACAAAAGTATCTAATGCAGCTAAAAATATACCTAATTTAATATCAAATGCAATAAGTGGTGCTAATAGATTTATAAGTGGTGGCTCTTTAGATAGTTTATTAAGTATGGGTAGTAGTATAGTTAAAAATATAGCTAATGGTATTATCCAAAATAAAGAAGGAATAACAACGGCTATATCAAATTTAATATCAAAAGTTTGTAGCTGGATTCAAGAAAATGGACCAATGATTCAACAGGCAGGCAAAGTTATCTTAGAAGCTATAGGAAACGGAATAAGAAATAATAGAGATCAAATAAATTCAGCATGTGGTGTTATCTATGATGCAATGAATGAGTGGTCGGCTGCAAATGCAGAAAATATGGGCATGCTTGGTGGAGCAACTGCAGATAAATTTATTTGGGGATTTATAAAAGGATTTACACTAGATAAATTTAATTGGTTAAAAGGTTTCTTTACTGGATTATTTAACAGCGACGGACAAGATGCTTATCAACAATGGGGTATTTCTAGTGGGCAAAATTACACCAATGGTATAAACTCAGGACTTGAACAAAGTAAATCTACAACAAATGCTACTGCAACAGAAATAGGCGATGGCATTTCCCAAAATATAATGAATAAGCTAGAAACTATGAATACTAGTCAACTAAAAGAGTTAGAAAAAGAATTAAAATCTTTACAAACAACAACTCAAAATGTAGCTAATGGTATAGGTTCAAGCTTTGGAAAAATTAGAAATACAGTTAGAGAAAATTTAGTAGGTAGTGTTAACATAGGTAGAAATCAATTTGTTAATCTAGCTAATATTATAAGAAATCAATCTCAAAATGCTAGAAATAGCGCAACAAAGAAGCTTTATATCACTTAGAAAAGTTATACAAACTCAAATGTCACAAGCTTATAGTTCTGTAAATAGTTATATGTCTAAAATAGCATCTGCTACAAATAGAACACTTAATACTAAAGTTAATGTTACTAGAACTGTTAATACTGTAAATCAGAGTGCTAGAACAGCTAATTTAAAAGCTGTAAACACAATGGCATATTCAAACTTAGCATATAGTGCTATAAGAGCTACAAATAATGCTGCTACTGCTAGTTTAGCTAGTACATCAACTTCAAGTTTTTCTAGTCCAACAGGTGTATCTAGTTCTTCTAATAGCACAGCAAAAGCTACTACAAGAGATATGAGGATAGTAATGCCAGTATATCTTGATAGCAAGGTCATAGGTGAATCTACTGCAGATATAGTAGATGATAAAATAAAAGTAAAAGCAAGAAGAGAAAACAGGAAGAGAGGTAGATAAATGTATAAATTCGGTGACATAGTATTAGACGATTTAGAAGGCTTTGGCATAAAAGAAATAGACATACCTTTACTACCTCCTTCTGAATCTGATTCTATTGAAACATGGAGCGATAACGGAGATATTTTTAGTGGAAGTAGAAAGAAAAAACGACAAATAAGCATCAAATTTTGTGTTGAATGTGATGATAAGGATACTTATGATACTACAGTAGATGCTATATCAGATGCTTTTGATGTAGATACTCCACAAGCTTTTTACATAGAAGATGAAGAAAAATTTATTTACTGCATTCCAGAGGATGAAGTGGAGTTTGGAGATGTGGTAATTCGTGATAATAAATGTTATGGTGAGGGAAGTGTGTCCTTAGTGGCATACGACCCTTATTTTTATATAGAAGAAGCTAAAATATTTGAAGGCGATAAAAAAATCACTTATACAAACGAGGGCAAAAAGCCATGCCCTTGTCTTTTAACTGTAAATTTGGAGCAAGATGCTTGTTATTTACAAGTAAGTGATAGTAATGGTAATGCTATTCTTCTTGGAACTTATCCAAGCCTTGTAAATAAATCAGTTAACGAAAAAGAAAATCAAATAGATGAAGTATGTGAAACAAAGACTAATTTCTCAAATGGATCTTTTGTAGATGCAAATAGAGTTGTTACTGGTGGAGTAGATGTATGTGCTGTAAATGAAGGCGGATGGGCAATAGTAGCAAATGATTACGGCTCAGGAGATAAATGGCATGGACCTTCTATAAGAAGAAATCTTATTCCAGATATAATCGACTTTGAAGTGCAAGGCTACTTTTATTTTGATTCTACAGGAAAATTGAAATATAACGAAAATGCAAGCACAAATACAACAACTACTACTAAATATAAAGTAACAGCTACATCAATAGCTTTAAAAGAGAAAAGACTTTCTAGTAGCAAGACAATAAAAACTATAAAGAAAGGTGTTTATTTAACACCTGTAAAAGTAGATGGAAAAGAAGCAACTAACGGCTGGATAAAAACTACGTATGATAGTAAAACAGGCTGGGCTAAAATATCTAAAGGTTTAAAGAAGATTACTACAAAAACAAGTAATTATTACACAAATCATACAGCATCATTAAGAAGTGGAGCAAGCAAGAAAACAAAGTTATTAGCTACAATACCGAATGGTACAGCGGTTAATTATTTAAATATCACAAGTGGGAAATGGAGCAAAGTAACTTATAATGGGAAAACAGGTTATGTTTGGAGTGAATATCTTACAAAAGGTTCAGATACTACGATAGAAACAGATGAAGATATAGTTGTGGCTGAAAATCAATTAGGCTTGTTAGAAATGTATGGATGCGATGTAAATGGTGTAAAATTATTCAAGTTTATGCTATGTGATGACCAAAAGTATTTTGAATCAAACTATCCAGTTGTACAAATAGGAAATAAAACCGTATTAGAAGATAAAGACTTTAAATTACCAGAAGTAAAATTTACAACAACTACAGAAGGTAGTGGAGATAAGCTTACTATAAAGAAACATTACCTTAATATGGGACAATATGGAGATTGGAACGAATTTAAGGGACATTTTACTATAAAAAGAGAAGGTACAAAATGGAGTGTTGAAGTTGTTAAATTCAATTCTGCTGGTGAAATAGTTAAAACAATTAAGCCAGAAGATATAAGAGATAGTGATTTTCCAACAGGGAATCTAAATCATATAGATGTTTTCTTTGGTCAGTATGGAGAGGAAAAAGCAGTTGATACAATGACACTTAATAGGATCACTGTAAATAAACTAAATGATACAACTCAAGAAGATATAAACTTATGCATTTTTAAAGCTGGAGATGAAATAAGCATAGATACTTTAAATCAAAAGGTTTATAAAAATGGCGAGCTTTTTATGGATTATATAGATTATGGAAGTTACTTCTTTAACTTAGAACAAGGTGAAAATACAATAACAATAAATTCAGACAGCCCAATATCTTCTAGTAGTGTAATATTTAACGAAAGGTTTAATAGATAATGTATAGAGTAAACACAATTTTTATTTTAAATCGACAAAAAGAAATAATAGATGTTATACCTTCACAAGGGGACAGCTGCTTTTTTGATGATGAATATGAGTTGGACCTAGAAACTTTTATAGATACTTATACATTATCTGTAAAAGATGTAAAAAGGTATTCTGATAAGTTAATAGGCCTTAACTATATAATTTTTAGATTCAAAGGAAAAGATAGATTATTTCAAATATTTGAATCTGGGACAACTCATGAGAAAAAGAATGTTATAACTGACATTTACTGCGAAAACACAGGTATAACACTTATAAATGAGCCGACTCAACCTCAGGTGATAGTTGGTAATGTAAAACAATTTCTTGATTCTGTACTTATTAATACAGAGTTTGAAGTTGAATACGTTGATAGTGAGTTACTTAATACAGTGCTTACTATTGAAATTGAAACAAAAACAAACGTATTAAAAGCTATTCAAGATAATATAGCTAGTTTCAGCGCTGAGCTTGAATTTGCAGTCAAAAGACAAGGTAGTAAGTTAAAACAGATTATAAATGTATATAAGAAAAAAGGAAAAATAACGAATAAGATTTTTACATATAGCGATAATGTAAATAAAATAGGCCAAAGCAAAAAATGGTCAGATTTCTGCACAGCATTAATTCCTTATGGAAAAGATGATATAACTATACATTCAGTAGAATGGATAAAAGAAAAGGGGGATCCAATCGACAAGCCGCTCAATCAGGACTTTATAGCTGATGAAGAAGCTTTTAAACTTTATAATAATGATGGTAGACATATATTTGGCTACTTTGAGAGCGATGCCAATAATGCATCTGACTTGTTAAAAGAAGCATATGAGGAATTACAAAAACGTTCTAAACCTCAAGCAACTTATGAAATGAGTGTTTCTTATGATGATGAACTTGATATAGGCGATACTGTATCAATTAGAGATTTTGGCTTTGGAGTAAAACCATTACTTTTAGAAGCTAGAGTTAACAAATTAAAATTATCTTTTTCTGATGAAACAAAATGTACAGCAGAATTTAGCAATTATAAAGAAGTTACAAGCAAAATAAAAAACCTATCTAACAAAGATGATTTATTAAAAGATGTTCTAGAATTTTTGGGTGGTATAGGAGTAGGTTCTTTAACCGATGAAGATATAGCAAAAATAAGAGAATATCTTGAAAAAATGGGAGTAGAAAAAGAGGAGATAGACAAAATATTTGATGAAATTCAAGATATTATACATCCAAAACCAGACCCTCCCGATGAAGGTGATGGCGACCCTGTCTATATTAACACTTATAAAAATGGAGTATGGCTTGGTGGTGATAGATTTTATCAAGTAAAAACTTCTAAAACTGTATCTACTACCGATGAAACTAATGACAAATATGCAGAAGCAATAGAATGTTATGAAAAATATAATATAGGAAAATACCAAAATAGAGCAGAAAATAATTTAGACTCTACAGGAAATAAGTATAAATTATATCTTATTGTTGAACATTATTGCAAGAAATTTGGATTAGACCCCAACTTAGTATATGCGGTGATTATGGGCGAATCTAGAGGCGACCCTTACAGTGCTACTGGTAGTAATGGTGGTTATGGACTTATGCAATGTGAAAGAAGTACATACTTCAAAGAATGGGGAAATAAAACATTTACTATAAAATATTTAGATGGTAGTACTTATAAATTCCTTCCTTCTTATAACACTATGAAACCAGGGGTAGGCGGTACAACAACAGTTAACGGAATAACAGTCGACAAAAATATCTTAAATCAGATACGATTCGGTTGCTGGGAACTACGTCAAGCTATTGATTATGCGCACGGAAATATATTTGGTGGATTAGTAGCTAACAATATGGGACAAGGCTCATTAAACTGGATAGTGAGTAAGTATGTGTGCGATAAATACGGATATACATTCGTTGATTCTTATTATTTGAGTTCTCAATCAAATGAAACAAAATTAAAGGTTTACGAGGAATTAGACAGTGGAAAATTTGACTTTGCAGCTTATAGACAAAAATTAAAGGATCAAAAAGGATTAGGAACACCAAATAACGTAGAATTATATCTGTGTTGGTATAAAGTAGTAAATGGCCAATTACCTTATTATATGGATGCACAGGGTAATAAATTAGGTTATGGAGTTGGTACATCTACTCCAAAAGCAAAAGGTCAAACAAGTGCATCTGATATAAGACAAATAATAGTTGATACGGCAAAAGCTATAGTACAACAACATACAGATAAATTAGCTACTTATGACCAGGAATATAGAACATGGAATTTTAAAAAACCTAACAAGAGAAAAGGTAAATTTTACGGAATAGAAAATCCAATATGCTATGACTGTTCAAGTCTTGTTACTTCTTGCTATGGTGAAGCTGGACTAAAAAGTATATTTCATAGTGATTCATATTGTGCATATGGTACATTGGTTAAATATGCAACGGCTAAAGATGGGTATAAAATGTTTAAAATCACTAAAACATCTATAGAAAATATGAAAGCTGGAGATATTATAATGATGTGTAATAAAGAATGTCCTACAACATTAACTAGAGCGAAAGCTATGGCAAAGAACTTTACTCATCATACATTAATTTACTGCGGGAAAGTTGATGGAACTCACATGGTAGCTCATGCTAGAAAGTGGGATTATTGGCCAAAGGCTATAAGGTATATGCCAGTATACAATGATATCTATAAATACGGATTTTGTTTAAGACCTTACGATTTAGCTGAAGCCGATAACAATAATGCAGAGGATACTCCTGTGATCGACAAGACAGATATGAATGAAGTGTATATCAAGGCAGTTAGAAAGGCAAATGCATATGATTTTTATGACGATAATAATAATTTGTTAACTACAGTAGAAGGCTTATACGAAGATGATGAAAAAGTTTATCCAAGTTCAATTCCTTATGCACTTGTACATTTTGGATTAAATGATCTAACAGAAAAAGGTATAAACGGAGTAAAAATATTAGTTAATATATTAAAAAATAAATATAGAAATACACCGATTTTCATACTAAAAGAATTACATACTGGTATAGCATACGAAAATTATGCTACTGTAAATACTTCTATAGATACTTATAACACTCAAATAAAAGAGTTTTGTGATAATGAAGAAAATGTATTTTTATTAGATGTTTCTGATAAATTAGAAACTTATATAAAAGTATTGAATTCCAATTACACTAATGATGGTTATACCTTCAAGGATGATAGCAGCATTAGTGTTTTTTATGATGCAATAAAAGAAAAATTACTATCAACTCCAATAAGTTATAAGAAAAAGGATGATAGCGGTAACACTGGTGGAGGAGATACTGGCGGTGGTGACACTGGGGACGATGGTAATGCATCTAAAAGAGAAGGTGAAACAGTAAATATATTATTAGAAAGTACAAAAACTTATACTTGGCCTAAAAAAACAATTAAGTCTCTTACTTTCAGACTTAAAAGTAAAGTTGATAAAAGTTTTTATGCTAGAATGGTGTTTACTACAGCAGATGAAATTAGTTATACACAAAGTAAAATTTGTTATCTTGAAGGTGTAGATTGTATAGCTGGCCAACTAGTTCCAAAACCAAATACAGGTTATAAAATTATAATAATGGCCAATGCAAATCCAAATATAAATTATAAATACTATGGGTCTGTAGCTGTTGATAAGGGCGAAGGATATGCAAAAACTTATAAATTTGTTGGTGGCGAAAAAGCTGTAAAAACTGCAAAAACATACCTAAATCGAACTGGGTTACGATATGGAGATAATTCATTTGCTGTTAAATCTGAGCCTACCAGTTTCCCAAAAGATATGGCTGGAAATATATCTAAATGGTATGATGCTGATGCTAAAAAAGCTAATATTGACTGTAGTTCTTTGGCTATATTTGTTTATGCGGATATACCATACGATAAAAGTCCATATGCTAATCACAACTTAAAGAAACTTGTAAAAAACTCAAAGACTAGTTGGGCGTTTATGCTACCAAGAACAGCCGCCGAACAGGCTGAATATTGTGTGAAAAAAGGTTGGGTATTACATGATATAGACATAATTAATTATTCCAATCTAGAGCCTGGTGATATGGTTTTTTACGATAGAGACAATGGTGAAAATGGCCGTTATATGAACTGTTCACATGTTGCTATCGTTGTTGGGCCAACAGATGATGGTGGTTCGGTGAATGTAATAGAATCTACAACAGTTACAAACGGAGTGAGAATAACAGGAATTACAAACAATACAACTGATAAAATATTATTCTGTGCTAGACCTAAGAAATTATAGAAGGAGGGATTATTATGAGCAATATAGAGACTATAACTAGAGAGCATGATAATTTCTCCTCTAGTTATAATGAGTTAGTTGCTTTACTTGAAAAAGTAATAACAAATAGAAAAATAACACAAGATGATAAGTATGACCTAGAAAAGGCTCATGCCACTTATTCAGAAAATTACAATGAAGTTAAAAGGATACTAGAAAATGGAAAAGAGACTGATTTAAAAAGCCAATTAGAAGAAGTAGGATATAAAAAACTAGATGCTGACTTAAATAGTGTTATGAATATACTTACTAATAATGGTGAAAAGAATACTTTTTATCTCGGTGAAAATGGAAGAATATTAATTGATATGCAAAGCATACCATTGCTAACGTTACTTGTACAAAAGTTAAGCCTCATTGCTAAAGGACTTGATTCTAATGATGAAGAAAGCAGTATAACTATAGCACCTGAGTTTATAGAATTGCTTTCAACTTCGGATATCCTTTTAAAAGCTAAAAATATCAAGCTAGAAGGTTATGTATCAGCAAATGGTGGATTTTCTATAGATGAAAACGGAAATATGACTGCTAATAACGGTAATTTTAATGGAGCAGTTAATGCACAAGGTAATATGACCGCTGATACTCTTATTGTTAGAAAAATTGTGAGCAAAGATATTATTAATTCACTTACAAGTGATATATCTGTAACTATAGCAACAGATGGAGATGATGCATCTACTGTTATTAGTAGTGCGAAATTCTATACTGTACAAGGGTTTTTAGATGCTTTGCCAAAAAATCTTAATGGAAATAGCATATATATAACTCTTGACAAAGAATGTAATGAAAACTTGAATTTGAAGGGATTTTCTAATGGTGATATATATCTATACATGAACATGTACAATTATAACGGCAATATAGCTGGATATAATTGCACTGCTAAATTATTCATATATGGAGCTACTACGGTTACTGGTATTCCAGATGGGGTAAATAGTCAAAGACCTTCTGTAATGCCAGCATCTATGGTAGGTAGTAACACATATTATTACGGAATGTATTTTTCAAACTGTAATTTCGTTACACTTAGAAGTATTAATGTATATAGTCAAACAACGTCAAATAGTTATTATGCGATAGGAGCTGAACATGGCACAACATTGTTAATGCAAAACTGTAAAATTATTGGTTCTCAAAATGGAGTACAAGCTAGAGGTAGTAAAATTATCATGTACAAGAATTATGGGAAAGTTAACAACAATGCAGTTAGAGCAATCTATGGGGCTGTGGTATGTATTCAAGATGGTTCTATACCTAACGGACAATTAACACACGATAACTCTTCGCAAATAATTTATGATTCTACAAAATGTACAGTAGATGGAACTACTACAACTGTAGGAGAAAATACTAATACAGGAACTACAACAAGCAAGTCAGTTACGTTTACAAGTGATTATGGAGATACATATCGTTATACTTGGAGTGATTGGGCGCAAGACAACTTGGTTATCCAAGGTAAATGGACATCTAATAGTGTAGGAGCATGGTTCTTTGGAAATGACTTTGCTAAATTGCAAGGCAAGACTATAACAAAGGTCGTTCTGAAAATAGAACGTACAAGTGGAGGTAGTTCAAGTAACAATGAAGCTAAAATAGTTATGCATAATCATTCAAGTAGGCCAAGTGGTGAGCCTACTTATTTAAGTTGGAGCAAAACTGCTAATCTTACAATGAATGAAACAACATCAGTTGCAATAACAGATAGTGCAGTACTGAATGCAATAAAAAACGGAACAATGAAAGGATTTGGACTTAAACATACTTTTGATAAAGCACATTATATGAAATGTACAGGAGTTATAAAAGCAACAATAACTTATCAAGACTAGAGAGGAAGTGACGATTTGAGTAATATAACTAATTTAAATAGAGATTACTTAATCAAAATAAATGTAAAAGAAGCAACAATAGATGTACCAAAGATGACATTCTGGAATACAGATAAAAAGACTTCAAATATGTTTGTAC
>ERZ1034876.905-NODE-905-length-13818-cov-7.494587_pt1 | contig 13818 bp, 10 predicted proteins | sample MGYA00520698_ERZ1034876 | MGnify/ENA primary metagenome ERZ1034876 (study PRJEB33766, sample SAMN09781723) | gut metagenome | biome: gut microbiome | host: Homo sapiens | place: Madagascar | study: EMG produced TPA metagenomics assembly of the PRJNA485056 data set...
TATTTTATTGTTTCTAAATTTCTCCTGCCACGTACTTCATGCGATAGTAGGCATAGACGATGTTGATGCGGGCATCCACCTCGCTGAGCTCGGCATTGAGCTTGAGGTTGGAGGCATCCACCATGTCTGTAACCAGAGCGAGCTGGCTGAGATAGCGGGCATTCATCACGTCGTAATTCTGCTGAGCCAGCTCCACGCTCTTTCGCTGCGTTTCCAGTTCCACGTAGGTTTGCTGATACTGCACGTAGGCAGCCTGCACATTATTGTTGAGCTGCTCTGCCTGAAGGGCATGTGCCTCTTTAGCCTGTCGGGTCTCTACGGCTGCCTGCTTGATGCGCTTGTTGCTCTTGAAGAGCGAGCTGAGGCTGTATTTCACGCCTACGCCCACATACCAGACGTTGAGGTTCTTGTCAACAGGTGGCAATTCGAAGAGGATAGGTCCATCGAAGTTATCTGCGGCAACGAAAGCTACCTTTGGCAGAAGATCGCTCTTGGCAATCTTTTCTTTCTGTTCGGCGATGCGGATGGCGTTACTGCTCTGCTCCAGGAGTGGGGAATTCAGGGTGCCTGCTGTCTGCCAGTAAGCCTCGCCTTCCTTGCCGTAGGTCTTATCGGCGATTGTGGCATCGGGGATAATCTGTGCATCCTGGTTCATTCCTAGGGTATTGCAAAGCTGATGATTCAGGATGCTCCGGTTGTTTCGGAGCGCCGTAAGACCGAGTTTGAGGCTTTCCATCTGGAGTTCGTATCGGGTGATGTCATTCTTCAGCGCCATGCCGTGCGTCTGTTTCTCCTTGATGTCGTCGATGAGCTGGCGGGTTAACTCGATGTTCTTTTCATACACCTTGATGCGGTTGTCTATCTTATAAAGGTCGAGATATTGCCCCAGGGCGATGAAGCGAATCTGCTGTCGGGTGAGTTTCACGCCTACCTCTGCCTGCTGCTTTCCGAGTTCGGCGAGCTTGATGCCTGCGTTGATGGCTCCACCGGCGTAAACCACCTGCTGTGCCTGGAAGGCGAAGTTGTTGCCGAAATGTGGAGATTTCAAGCCGTGAACGTTGCTGAAGTCGCGGTCGGTAATCAGCGCATTGCCGATGTAGCTGAATGAGAGGGAAGCATCAAGGTCGGGCAGTTTCTTGCTTTTAGCCGATTCGATGCCGAGATGGGCAGCTTCTACTCCTGATAATGAAGTGCGAAGGCTCTTGCTGTTATCCTCCACCTTCTGGAAGAGTTGGCTGATGGTCATGTTTTCTTTCTTGCTGGCAGGCAAGGAAGCAGCCGCCCCTACGGTGGTTTGTGATTGAGCCGAAGCCCAATGGGTTCCTCCTGCAAGCAGAAGGCCTACAAATAAGATGTTCTTAATCATTGATTATTACTTTTTGAATTTCGGGTGCAAAGGTACGGAGTTTGGGGCGAACAATCGCTTTAAATATTTCGCGGCGGATGGACGATTTGGGAATAATAGTTCTTTTATATCACATATTTTGTGTAATTTTGCAACCGAAATAGGAATAAAGAGACATAATAACTCTATATATAATAAGGTGTAGATGGAATTATCAGAATTAAGCAGTTATCAGGAAGCAAGCCTTTTCCGCTCTGGTTTGGAGGAATGGCAGGAGGGTCCGCAAGTATTGACTTACGGAGCGATATTGATTTGCCGGAAAGGAAAGGCGATGCTGAATGTGAATTATAAGGATTGGGAACTTTATGAGGGGGCGGTGATTACGCTGTTTCCGAATGATGTGGTGGAACTGAAGGTTGAAGGGGATTTTGAAGTTGAAATCCTGAAATATAATCCTTCCTTGCTTCGCGAAGCAAGCTTGCAGCTGGAGCAGACGGTGTATTCTTCCTTGCGGGAAGACCGCTGCAGGCAGGATACCCCTGTGGTGACAAACATCATCAATGGGATGTTTGGTTTATTGAAGGTATATTTCGACCAGTCGGAATGTACCTGCATCTCGCAGTTGGTATTATGCCAGTTGAAGGCGTTCTTCATCGGTTTTCATGAGTATCTTCAGCGCAATCCGCAATACCGGCCAGATGAAGTAAAATCGTATCGCGTAAGAGAACTGTTCAATCGGTTTATGATGCTTCTGGAGAAGGATTACAAGATATCAAGGGATGTGAACTATTATGCCGAAAAGATGAATATCTCTTCGAAATATCTCACCAACATCGTGAACCAGGTGACGGGGCATACCCCCAAGACCATCATCGATCAATACGTGATTCTGCAGCTCAAGCTGCATCTTAAGCGAAGCACGCAAAGCATCAAGGAGATGGCTTGGGAGTTTCATTTCGCCGACGTCAGTTTCTTCTGCCGATATTTCAAGAAGCATACAGGTCTGACACCGCAGCAGATAAGGTCGTAATCACAACCTGCAGTTTTGCTCTGATTTCAGCTTCTTCAATCTTGCCGATGTGTTCTGGGGAGAGAGCCTTGAGTTCTTCGAGACATCCCATCTGTATCATGGTGGCGATAGGGAGGAGCTTGTGTGCCGCCTTTCCTATGCGGTCGGTAGATAGGGATTCCTCTTCTACGGCTTCTTTCAGATTCTCGAGGTGTGCGGCAAGTTCCTGCTTCACGGTATCGAGAATCTCCTTTGCAGCCTCTTCATCGCCTCCGGCAAAAGCGAGGAGAGAATCAAGCTGATGGTTGGATTTCTGCTGGGATGATAAATCTGGCTGGGATGGAGTTTCAGACTGGGCATCCAGTTGAGGCTGGGACTCTATTCCCAGAATATCAGACAGTTTCTCCATGCTGAATGGCTTGAACAGGCAATCGTCGAAGCCTGCTTTCTGGAGCTGTTCCAGGATGCTTGTGTCGTGAGCCGTCATCGCCACCACCGTCATCTGGGTATGGTTGATGTGGGCAATCATATCCATGCCGTTCATCTCGGGCATTTCGATATCCATCAGCATCAGGGCTGGCTGCTCGTTATGCAGCGTGGTGAGGGCATCCATCACATGGTTGCAGGCGAATACTTGCCAGGTGTCACCTACGATGCGGCGCAGCATTTCCTGGAGAAGCTGGAGCTGCAGCTTGTCATCATCCAGAATCAGAATCTTGTGGTTTGCAAATTCCGTTTTTTTCTTCTTTTCTTCAGAAACCAGAGGGCTTACTGAATCTTTTTCTTCCTTTTCCTGATTGGAATCGAACGTCTTATCGTCTGCAAGTTCTGATTGGGTTTTATCCTGTGTATCTTCCTTTGGCGCAGGCTCTACAGGGATGGTGACGATGAAGGTAGAACCTTTTCCCTGAGTAGAGTGGAGGATGATTTCTCCGCCGAGCAGCGAAACCAGTTCCTGGGTAATGGACAGTCCCAAACCGGTGCCTTCGATGCCTTGGGCACTCTTCAATCTGGTGAAAGCGTGGAACACCTTCTGTTTTTCCTCGCTGGTCATTCCCTTGCCCGTATCCTTTACGCTCAGGGTAAGCATTGGCTTGCCCATGACTTTAGAAACCTGTGCCTGGATGATGACGCTGCCCTGGTCGGTATATTTGATGGCGTTGCTTACCAGGTTATCCAAAATCTGACGAATGCGGAAGGCATCGGCACGGAAGAATTCCTTCTTCATTGGAGAATCCGAAGTTCCCATTCCCTTCATCTTGCATTCGAACGAAATGCCCAAGCCTTTCTCTTCAGCCCGCAATCTCATTCCCTCTACCGATTCTGCTACCAGTTGCGCTGGCGAGAAAGAGGTAGGCTGTACTTTCATCAAGCCATTTTCCAACTGGTGATAATCGAGCAGGGAGGCAACGAGATGGGATAGATGTGCGGCTGAATTCTTGATGTTCTGGAGACATTCGATGCCCTGAGGATTGCTGACGTAGTCTTTCATCAGGTCGATGAAGCCCGAGATGGAGGCGGCTGGTGCCTTGATGTCGTGGGTGATGGTAAGGAGTAGGCGCTCGCGCTGGTTCATGATGCGCTGAATCTCCTCGTTGGCTGCCTCCAGGTTTTCCTGATAGATGCGCTCCTTCTTGGCATCGCGCCAGATGAGCCAAATCATGACTACGATGGCGAGGAAGGCTACGATGGCGAGTAACTCCATCTGCCACAACAGGTGCTTTCTGGCTTCCATCGCCTTGCTGATGGATTCCTGCATGGTATCTTTCTCCCGCTGGTGTACATCGCTCAGATGCTTGGCGGAGCGGAGGGCGAGTTTGGCGCTCACCATCTTCAGCTCTTCCATCTCCCTGTTGATGTGCTGCTTGTGGTCTTGCGTTTCCACTTTCTCCTTCTTGTCTATCTGTTCTAGGATGTTTGCCACGTTGCCCGCCACGTTCACTGGGGTGGTGACGGAATCGATGACAGCCCGGTTGCTGTCCTGCTTTACGCTCAGGGTTTCAGCGTGTTCTTTCTTGAAGGCATCGGCAAGTCGGCGGAAGAATCCCTTTCGGGTTTTCAATACCTCTACCGTTGTCTTCTTCGCCTCGTGGGTTTGTGGCGCCTTGGAGTGAACGAGTATGGAATCCTTGCCCGTATTAAGACTCCTTACCTTATCGTGCAGATAATTTTTGGTTGGTTTCCCAGCCATGGCATCGGATAGTTGCTTCAGGTTTTTCTGTTCCTCTTTGAGCAGAGAAGACATGGTACTGTCGGCAGCATTTCTTTTCTGTATATAGTCGCGCGATGCCTCATTGACGGCGATGATGCTCTTGGTGTTGCTATACACCAGACTGATGGCCAGGATCATGATGATGGCAATGGCGCTGTATCCGAGGGCTACCTTGATAGGAATGTTATTCTTGTGCATGAGAAATCTATTTAATTAATTACCTTGTTTATATCTTCTGCAAAGATACGACAAAAAAATGATTCCAAGAAAAGAAAGGGGTAAAAACAAGTCAGGAGACCAATGAATATCATCATTAGTCTCCTGCCTGATTGAAAGCGACGCGTAATTGTTGTTTTTTACTTTACTTTGTAATTTTGATTTTAATTACTGTTTTTAAAGGTGATTTACTCTGCTACAGTTGAATCTGTTGCTACAGAAGTCTCTACTGGAGTCTCTGCTGGAGCTGCCTTCTCTTCTGCAGAATCCTCTGTTGCCTTTACTGTTGTGTCAGCTGGAGCCTCTGCTGGAACTACTGTGTCAACTGGAGCTACTGATGAAACACTTGCCATCTTGTTGCTGGCGAATACGTTGCTAACTGATACCATTACCATAGCAGCGATAGCTGCGAATACTAACTTTTTCATAATCTTTTATTTTTTTAATTGTGAATATTATGTTTATTACTTCTTTCATGAACTGCCTTACTTGCATTGCTGCTTGTTTGCGAGTTCACTATCTAATATCACAATCTGCGTGCCAAAAGATGATGAAATATTGTAAGTGGTTGATAATCAATAAAAACTTCTCTTTGCGCCAGTTTCCCGACTTGTGGAAGTTGGGGAACTGGTGTGGAATTATTCCCCAAAAAGTTGGGGAATGGCTTCAGATTCCCCACTTCCCCACATCATCAGATGCCGTACTTCTTCATCTTGTTATACAGCGTCTTTCTATCCACGGCGAGCAATTGTGCAGCCTTGCTCTTGTTGCCTCCCGCAGCTTTCAGCGCAGCCTCTATTCGCTGCAGTTCGGTTTCCTCATCGTGCAGGGTGGTTGGGGCTTGTGGCTGGATGTGTGCCATACTCTGTTCCAGTTCGGTTACTCCGATGTATCTGCCGGTGGCGAGAAGGGTGGCGCGCTTCATTACATTATTCAATTCTCGCAGGTTGCCTGGCCAGTTGTAGGCGGCAATTCGCTCCTTCGACTTGCTGTCGAGTCCTTCTACATTTCTGTTAAGCTCCTTGTTGGCATGCTTGATAAAGAGATCGGCAAAGAGGAAGATGTCGGCACCACGGTCTTTCAGCTCAGGCATGTAGATGGTGAACTCGTTGACGCGATGGTAGAGGTCTTCACGGAAGTTTCCTTCTGCCACACGCTGCGCCAGGTTCTCGTTGGTAGCACATACCAGTCGGATATCGATGTCTATCTCCTTGGTGCTTCCCACCGGACGTATCTTTCTCTCCTGGAGGGCACGGAGTAATTGCACCTGCACCTCATAGTTCAGGTTTCCCATCTCGTCGAGGAAGAGCGTTCCGCCATTCGCCATCTCGAATGCACCTTTCTTATCCTGGTCGGCTCCCGTAAAGGCTCCCTTCACATGACCGAAGAATTCAGAAGCAGCTACATCCTTTGGGATGGCACCACAGTCGAGGGCGAAGAATGGCTTTCCTGCCCGCTGACTTAATTCGTGTATTCTGCGTGCCACATACTCCTTTCCCGTTCCGCTGGCTCCAAGAATGAGAACCGACATAGGGGTAGGGGCTACTAGGGAAACGAAACTATAGAGCTTACGGGAAGCCTCACTTTCGCCTTCCAGATATTTAGGAACATCGCCAGCAGGTGATGCAACTTTGGCGTTTTTATCTGCTGAGGTGCTTGTATTTTGAGTCTGATTAACTGATGCAGAATCAGCTTGCTGAGATTTAACAGCAGTAGCATGTGCCTCAGAAGATGCAGCTGAGGCTGAATTCTTCTGATTCTTGATGGCTTCCTTGATCTTATCCAGGAGAATATCGGGATGAAAAGGTTTTGCCACATAATCGGTGGCGCCCGACTTCATGGCGAGCACCACATTCTGGATTTCGGCATAGCTGGTCATTACAATGAATGGAACCAGCATGCCGTGCTTTCTCATCCATTGTAACAGGAAGATGCCATCGTGGTCGGGAAGACGAAGATCGGACAAAACCAAATCAAATCCGCTTTCAGTCTTCTCGTAAATCTGTATGGCCGCTTTTACCGAAGTAGCTTTTTCTACTTCGAATCCTTTCTTTTTGAGCCATGTTTGAATCATGGTTCCAAACGCGATATCGTCTTCAACTATTAGAATCTTTTCCATATTACAATCCTTTTGTCACTTTCTTCTCGTTAAGCTGCTTTATTGCGTGCGCAAAGTTAGCATTAATATTTGATATAAGCAAAGAAAAGGGTGGTTAATTTGGAAATTTCGCCAAAGATTTTGGGGCTTTTCTCACAAAAGTTCATAAAAGTGTGATTTTATCTCATCAAGAGTGGACTTTTGCAACCGGGTTGCAGAAGCCTTTTGGTAATTTTGCAACCGAAATCAAGAACGGAACGCTATGTTTCGAATGATATGGAATTAAAAGTATTATAAAATTATGGAAGAAATGAAACATCATCATTGTGATTGTTCCATGGATGAACATCATGAGCACCATGAGCATCATGGATGTGGCTGCCATCATCATCACCACGAAGAAGGGAGCCTGAAGTCGAAACTCTATCTTATCGGTGTAACCATCATCCTCCTGATTGTCGCCGTGTTTATCGAGAAGCATTATGACCTTGCCACCTGGCAGTTGCTCCTGGTCTATCTGATACCTTATTTATTAATCGGACATGAGACCTTGGGCGAGGCGTCAGAGGGCATCGCCAAGGGCGATATGTTTAACGAGCATTTCCTGATGGTGATAGCTACCATCGGTGCCCTTTGCATCGGCTTCTTTCCGGGTTCTGAAACGGAATTCCCAGAAGCTGTCTTCGTGATGCTCTTCTTCCAGGTGGGAGAACTCTTCGAGGGATATGCCGAGGGAAAGAGCCGCGATAGCATCTCGCATCTGATGAATATCCGCCCGGATGTGGCGAATGTAATCAGGAATGGCGAGGTGGAATCGGTGGCTCCTGATACGGTGAAGATCGGAGAGACTATCCTGATTAAACGGGGTGAGAAGATTCCGCTGGACGGTATCGTCGTAGAGGGTTCTGCTTTGCTGGATACGGTGGCATTGACGGGCGAAAGCGTGCCTCGTGCTATCAAGGATGGAGATGAAATCTATTCGGGCTGCATCAACCTGAAAGGCGAACTCAAGGTGCGTACCACCAAGACTTTCGGCGAGAGTACGGCATCTAAGATTATCGCCCTGGTGGAGAGTGCTGATAGGAACAAGTCGAAGAGTGAGGCGTTCATCACCCGTTTCGCCCGAATCTATACGCCTATCGTGGTATTCGCCGCATTGGCTTTGGCGATTATTCCTCCTATGTTGGGAGCGATGGGCATCGCCACCAGCCTGATGGGTGGGGGAACCTTTGGCGAAAACTTCCCTCTGTGGCTGAACCGTGCCTTGATATTCCTGGTGGTATCCTGTCCTTGCGCCCTGGTAATTAGTGTGCCGCTCACCTTCTTCGGTGGCATTGGCGGTGCATCAAGAAATGGTATTCTGATTAAGGGAAGTAATTATATGGATGCACTTGCCAAGATTGGAACCGTTGTGTTCGACAAGACAGGAACCTTGACGCATGGCGAGGTGCTTGTACAGGCTGACGAAGGTGCTCCTGTGGTGGTGAACGATGGCATCAAGGAGGGAAGTGCTGAGGCTGTAAGATGCCTGAAGACACTTGGCGTGAAGAAGACTGTGATGCTGACGGGCGACCATGAGGAGATTGGAAAGAAGGTGGCTGGACTGGTAGGTGTTGATGAATATCATGCCGAACTTCTGCCTGCTGATAAGGTAACTCATCTGGAAAAATTGTTGAAGACGAAGCCTGCCGGCAAGACCTTGGCATACGTGGGTGATGGCATCAACGATGCCCCTGTATTGAAGCGTGCCGATGTGGGTATAGCGATGGGTGCTCTGGGTAGTGATGCTGCCATCGATGCTGCCGATGTAGTATTGATGGACGATGATCCGAGAAAGATTGCGCTGGCTATGAAGATTGCTCGCCATACTATCCACGTGGCTCACGAGAATGTGATTTTTGCTATCGCTGTAAAGATGGCAGTCTTGGTTCTTGCCACCATCGGTTTAGGTACCATGTGGATGGCGGTATTTGCTGATGTGGGCGTTACGGTGCTGGCGGTATTGAATGCTATGCGAACGCTGAAGAAGAAGAGATAAGAATGGTGTGGAGCCTCCAGCAAGCGTGGAGGCTTCATGAAATTAAAAAAGCTGTGTTGATCCGTAGATGAACACAGCTTTTTCTTGTTTTATATAGGAACTTCTCTTTTATATAGGGACTTATCCGAATAGCTTTCCTATGCTACGCAACTTGGTGCGGTATCCGTAGATGGCGATGACCACGAAACAGATGAATGGGAGGATGAACGATACATTGGTTGATGGCATGCCGAATACGGTATGCATATCGATGATGGATGCCTGCAAAGGTGGCAAGACACTACCACCCAAGATAGCCATGATCAAACCTGCTGCACCAAACTTGGCATCGTCGCCAAGACCCCTCAGGGCAATGCCATAGATGGTAGGGAACATCAGCGACATGCAGGCGCTGACTGCTACCAGGCAGTAGAGACCCCAGATGTTGTGGAGTGCGATGACACCCACTGTGAAGCAACCACCTGCTGTCGCCAGAATCATCAGCAACTGACCTGCATTGAAGAAGCGGAGAATGAAGGTGCAGATGAAGCGTGAACAGCAGAACAGTACCATCGCCACGATGTTGAACTTCTGCGAGGTTACCTCGGCATCAATCTCTGCCATGCCTTCCTGCATCAGGATGCGGGTACCATACTGGATGATGAAGGTCCAGCACATAATCTGCGCACCCACATAGAAGAACTGGGTGAATACGCCTTCACGATAGTGTGGCATGCGGAAGATGCGGCGCAGGGTAGGCATGAAGTTAATCTTGTTGTCTTTCTCGCTGTTCTTCGGCATCTTGGTGAACAGGATGACGAAGAAGATGGTGAGGATAACCAGACCGATAATCAGGTATGGATTGATCAATACCGAAAGGTCATATTCCTTGATTGCTTCAAACTCGCTCTCCGAGAGATTGGTGCGCCCCGCCGTATCAAGCGGGTTGAGCTTGGCCTGGATGAAGTTCATCGCCACATACATACCCAGCAGCGAACCCATCGGGTTGAACGATTGCGCCAGGTTCAGTCGGCGTGTAGCCGTCTCCTCTGTTCCCATCGAGAGAATGTAAGGATTGCTCGATGTCTCCAGAAAGGAGAGTCCGCAGGTAAGGATGAAGTAGGCGAGGAGGAATGGATAGTATTCGCCCATCATTTTTGCCGGATAGAAGAGGAAGGCACCGAAGGCATAGAGTCCTAATCCCAGCAGTACGCCCGCTTTGTAGGAGAAGCGGCGGATAAAGATGGCGGCTGGGAATGCCATGGCGAAGTAACCGCCGTAGAAGGCTACCTGTACCAGGGCACCATCCGTAGAAGACATTCGGAAAATCTTGGAGAATGCCTTCACCATCGGATTGGTGATATCATTGGCAAATCCCCAAAGTGCAAAGCACGATGTGATTAAGATGAAGGGTACGAGGTAGCTAACCCCATCCTTCATGAGAATTGATTCTTTCTTTTTCTGTTCCATGTTTTTAGGAAAAGTATTGTTGTTTTGTTTAAACTAGATGCTTTGTCTTACCACGGCTCTCAGCTCGTTCATATCCTTAATTTCACCCTTGGCGAGTGCCTGGGTCAGGATATTGCCCATGCCTGTGGCTTCGATAGGTCCTGCAACCACTGGTACACCCAGGGCTTCGGAGGTGAGACGGTTGAGTAACTTATTCTGTGAACCGCCACCGATGATGTGCATACTCTTGATAGGTTGTGGCAACATCTCGTTGAGGTGAGCAGTGGCCTCGGCATATTTGGCAGCCAGTGACTGGAGTACGCAGCGCACGATTTCTGCCTTGGTCTGAGGAACCTGCAACTGATGGGTGGCGCAATAGTTGATGATGGCCTGCTGCATGCATGCTGGATTTTGGAAAGCTGAGTCATCCACAGGGATGATGGCATTGATGTGAGCCTCATCTGCCAGAGGAAGGATGACATCAAACTGCTGTTCCTCGCCATTCTCTTTCCATTCTGCCATCAGTCTCTGCATAATCCAAAGTCCTGTGATGTTCTGCAGGAAGGTGATGCGACCGCCGATGCCGCCCTCATTGGTAAATTCAGCCTTTCGGGCTTCCTCGGTGAGGATAGGCTTTTCTATCTCAACGCCTAGGAGCGACCAGGTGCCTGAACTGATGAAGGCTACCGGGCTCTCATCTTCTGTAGCTGGTACGGCAGCAACGGCGCTAGCTGTATCGTGAGAGCCTACTGCGATGACATCCACCTCGCCCAATCCGGTTTCTTCTGCAATATCACGGCGCAGTTTTCCCCTTATGGTGCCTGGCATCACAATCTTACCGAAGATGTGGCGTGGAAGGTCCAGCTGGTCGATGGTTTCCCAATCCCAATCCTTGGTGCTGGCATTCAGCAGTTCTGAAGTGGATGCGATGGTATATTCATTGTTGGCTTCGCCTGTGAGATAATAGCTGAAGAGGTCTGGGGTGAACAGCAGATGAGCAGCCTTTTCCAATTGCGGACTGTTGGCCTTCTTCATACTGTAGAGTTGGAAGAGGGTATTGATTTCCATTACCTGCGTGCCGTTGATGGCATAATGTGTCGATGGGTCAATCTGCTTGAATACTTCTTCTGGCATCCCCTTGGTGCGGGCATCGCGATAGCAGACTGGGTTGCCCAAAAGGTTACCGTCTTTGTCGATGAGTCCGAAATCCACTCCCCAGGTATCGATGGCGATGCCATCTACCTTGAGACCTTTGGCTCCTGCCATTTTCAGCCCCGTCTTCATATCCTCGAAGAGGGCGAGGAAGTCCCAATATACGTGATTGCCTAATCTTACCTGTCGGTTAGGGAAACGATGGATGAGTTCCATTTCTAATTTGCCGTTTTCCAATTTGCCGGCGAGTACTCTTCCGCTTCCTCCACCGAAGTCAATAGCTAGATAAATCATGGTTATTTCTAAAAAGTTAGGGTAGATAAACTGTTAATTCGTAAAAAGCGGTAGGAGAGTGCCCCGTTAGCGGGCAGCTTTCTCTCCTACCGCTTCTCTCATATAGAGGATAGAGGCTTATTGTTTCTTGCCTAAAACGTAAACTTCAAGATTGTCGATTTCTTCTGGTGTCAGTGTGGTGTATTTGCCGCCACTCTGAACGATGATGCGACAAGCCATCTCAAAGAACATGGCACGCTCGAACACCTCGTCGAAATTCTTTCCGCAAACCACCTGACCATGCTTCAGCAAGAGTGCAGAATTGTGGTCTTTCAATGCAGCGATAACGGCTGCTGCCAATTCTGGAGAACCAGGGCGATAGTATGGAATCACCGGGATTTCCTTACCTACATGACATGGTACCTCTGCGGTTACATTGAAGTCTTTTGGAGTTTCCTGCATGCAAGCTACTGCTGTTGCAAAAGGAGACTGGAAGTGGAGAACCACATCACAATCTGGACGCTCACGGAGTACGCCGAGGTGGAATCCGCTCTCCATAGAAGGTTTAACGCCATTGAGTACTTCGCCCGTTGCTACCAGGCACTGAGATACTTTCTCCTTCTGGAGGCTAGGAACCCATGAACCTGTGCCAGAGACAAGTGCCTCGTCGCCAATGCGCCAAGAAAGGTTGCCACTACTGCAGATGGTGAGACCAGCGTCGCCTACGCGGTGAGCCTGCTCCAGGAATTTCTGAATATGCTCTTCTGTAATCATTTTCTTTTTCTTTCTATTTGAATGATATTCGTACTGATGGTGTTACACCTTATTTATATATAGGACCGTAGTTCTTGCAAGCACGGAAGTCTGCACCTTCCTTGTCCATACCGAATGCGTTCCAAGATGCAGGACGGAAGATCTTGTCGTCTTCTACGTTGTGCATGCATACTGGGATGCGAAGGATAGAGCAGAGGGTGATGAGGTCGGCACCGATATGGCCGTAGCTGATAGCACCATGGTTTGCGCCCCAGTTGTTCATCACTGAATATACATCCTTGAATGGAGCCTTGTCGCAAAGGCGTGGTGCGAACCAGGTGGTAGGCCATGTTGGGTCTGTACGCTTGTTGAGAACCTTGTGAATCTCTGGATCAATCTCAACGGTCCAACCTTCTGCCAACTGGAGCACAGGACCAAGACCCTTTACGTGGTTCAGACGAACCATGGTTACAGGCATGCCGCCCTTGCTGAGGAAGCTGGAAGAGAAACCGCCGCCACGGAAATAGTCACGGTTAGCAGGATACCAGGTAGTTGCCTTCAAGCACTTATCTGCATCCTCCTCGGTCATCTCCCAAGGCTGCTTCATGATAGGGTTGCCCTCAGCATCTGTAGCCTGACCTGTACCGTCGAGTGTGGTAGCACCAGAGTTGATCAAGTGGATGATGCCACCAGCTGCCTGACCTGTAAGTTCCTTACCGGTAACACGTTTCACTGCCTCTGGACTCCAATATGTACGAACATCGCTGAAAATCTGAGCTCGACCAGTCAACAGGTGGTTGAACAACATCGCTACACCGTTGCCTGCATCATTCTCTGTAGCGAGGATAATAGCTTCACGGATACCGTTCCAGTCGAATGAAGTATTAAGGAGAGCCTCAGGATAGTCGCCGTTAGGATAGAAGTCTGTCCACTGACGCTGTCCCTGGAAACCACCGGCGATGGCGTTGTGGCCCAATGCTTCCTCCTTGAATCCCAGCTCTTTCAATCTTGGGTTACCGTGCATTAAGTCACGCATGATGATAGTCATCTTCACGATAAACTCCCAGTCAGCATCCTTCTGCTCACGTGTCTTTGCCTTTTCATGGTTGGCGATGTCCTCACCCTCATTGCACATACAGTGCTCGCGGGTCCATGCCATTGCCTTCTCGTACTCCACAGGGTCGTAGATACCCTCAGTCATACGGCGGATGATTTCTGTAAGGTCAACACTCTCGTTGCGCATGCCGAGGTACTCCTGGAAGAAGTTAGGGTCAACGATAGAACCTGCAATACC
>ERZ1034876.906-NODE-906-length-13808-cov-4.476042_pt1 | contig 13808 bp, 7 predicted proteins | sample MGYA00520698_ERZ1034876 | MGnify/ENA primary metagenome ERZ1034876 (study PRJEB33766, sample SAMN09781723) | gut metagenome | biome: gut microbiome | host: Homo sapiens | place: Madagascar | study: EMG produced TPA metagenomics assembly of the PRJNA485056 data set...
AAATTATATTCTCCATAATTACATTATAAGTACGAAATAATTATTTGTCAATCAAGAAAAAAGATGACAGAGCAACCACAAAATGCTATAATTTAGGAAATCAACGGATTATGATATAAAGGCTGACACAGAGACATCCACAGGTGTCTCTGTTCTTGGATTGAGGCATAAATGGAGCAGAAAATGACAAACAATCACATTACAATAGGCATTCTCGCACATGTAGATGCGGGAAAGACAACCCTGTCTGAGGCCATGCTTTACAGCACCGGGCAGATCCGCTCACTCGGGCGCGTGGACCATCAGGACGCGTATTTAGACAACGATGCGCAGGAGCGAGAGCGTGGAATAACCATTTTTTCAAAGCAGGCAAGGCTTGATATTTCGCGTGGCACAAATGCGGCAGATACAGCAGATACAGCTCGTACATGGCATGTAGTCATGCTTGATACACCGGGGCATGTGGATTTCTCGGCAGAGATGGAGCGTACCCTTCAGGTGCTCGACTATGCGGTACTTGTAATCAGCGCAACTGATGGAGTGCAGGGACACACGCGCACACTGTGGAGGCTTTTAAAGCACTATAACGTGCCGACATTTATTTTTGTAAACAAGATGGATATGCAGGGCACGGATGCGGAGAAAGTGCAGGCAGAGCTAAAGAGCGAGTTGAGTGATGGCTGCGTGGATTTTTCTTCACAGGATTTATTTGATGAGCTTGCCATGTGCAGCGAGCCTCTTTTAGATGAATTTATGGAATCGGGAGAGCTTGTGGATGCACATATTGCGCAGGCGGTGGCTCAAAGGGAGGTGTTTCCCTGCTTTTACGGCTCGGCACTTAAGCTCGACAGAGTGGATACGCTGCTTCAGGGGCTTTCGCGGTTTATGTGTGAAAGAAATTACCCTGACGATTTTTCTGCCCGCGTATACAAGATAGGCAGGGATGACAGAGGCAGCAGGCTGACATTTTTAAAGGTTACCGGAGGCTGTCTTAGGGTCAGGGACAAAATAGAGTATAAAGCTCATGGCGGTGACGAGGCAAAAGGCATTCTGATTGAGAAAATCGATCAGATAAGAAAGTATTCCGGTGAAAAATATGAGATAGCTGATGTGGCAGAGGCGGGTGAGATAGTTGCTGTCACAGGTCTTAGCTCGACATTTCCGGGGCAGGGGCTGGGTAGTGAGCTGCAGTCCAATATGCCAATCCTTGAACCGGTACTAAACTATAGGATGATTCTGCCGGACGATGTAAATCCGGCGGCATTTATGGAAAAGCTAAAGCAGCTTGAGGAGGAGGATCCACAGCTTTACATAGTGTGGGTGGAGGAATTTAAGGAAATCCATGTGCAGCTCATGGGACAGGTGCAGATGGAGGTGCTTGTACGTCTCATAAAGGACAGGTTTGGTGTTGTTGTCACATTCGGACCGGGCAGCATTGTATACAAGGAAACGATAGCAAGGGCTGTCGAGGGAGTAGGACACTTTGAGCCGTTGCGCCACTATGCAGAGGTGCATCTGCTTTTGTCACCTGCAGAGCGTGGCAGTGGAATCACAGTCACATCCACCTGCAGTGAGGATGTGCTCGACAAAAACTGGCAGCGCCTTATAGCTACACACGTTGAGGAAAAGGAGCACAGGGGCGTACTCACAGGCTCAGCGCTTACCGATGTGAAGGTTACTATTCTTACAGGAAGAGCACATGTAAAGCACACGGAGGGAGGCGATTTCCGTCAGGCTACATACAGAGCAATCCGCCAGGGGCTTAAATCCACAGAGAGCGTGCTGCTTGAGCCGTACTACAGCTTTATCCTACAGGTGCCGATGGAGTATGTCGGCCGTGCAATGACAGATTTAGAGCAGAGATTTGCAAGAGCCGAGAGCCCGCAGTTTGCCACAACCGCTGCGAGGGAGATGGCAACAATTACAGGAAAGGCACCGGTTGCGACAATGCAGGATTATGTGAGTCTGGTGCATGCGTATACAAAGGGGCTCGGGCACCTGACACTGGAGCTGTGGGGCTATGATGAGTGTCACAATCCTGCGGAGGTGATTGCGCAGATGCACTATGACAGCGAGGAGGATTTCCGCAATCCGACAGGTTCGGTATTTTGTGCGCACGGCTCAGGCTACGTGGTGCCGTGGGATGAGGTCCCGGAGCATATGCACCTGCCGTATGTCTACCACGGAGATGAGTCTGAGGAGGCACTTGCAGCGAGTGCCCGCACGCAGAATGCATTTTCAGCGGAGGATGCGCAGGCGCTTGCCGGAAACCGCCGCAGGACGAGCTTTGAGAAAGCCGTTTCAGGTATGTCATCAGTGGAGCTTGATGCGCAGCTTGCAGATGTTTATGCCAGGGAGTTTGGCATGGGCAAAAACGATATCGCAGAGGATCAGAGGCGCAAATGGTCAGGCAAAAAGAAAAATGAGTATGAAGGACTAAGTGGTAAGCCGCGCACCGTAAAGCATGATAAGCACGGCAATCCGATTTATCCGAAGAAATCCCCGGGGGAAGAGTACCTGATAGTTGACGGATATAATATAATATTTGCATGGGAGGATTTAAAGGAGCTTTCACGCATAAACATCGATTCGGCGAGAGATGCGCTGAAGGATGTTTTATCGGATTACCAAGGCTATAAGGGCTGTCATCTGCTGCTGGTGTTTGATGCGTACAAGGTGAAGGGCAATGCCGGAAAGAGAGAGACCTTCCACAACATAGAGGTCGTGTATACAAAGCAGGACGAGACAGCCGATGCATTTATCGAAAAGACTGTGTTTGGCATACGTGACAGGTACAAGGTAACAGTGGCAACCTCGGACGGACTGGAGCAGCAGACGGTCATGAGCCTAGGGGCACTGCGAATGTCAGCCCGCGAGCTTAAGGAGCATATTGAGATGACGAAGCGTGCCGGGATGGAGGCATTCATATCAGGATAAGCTGGCATGAATGGTAACAATATGTGTATAAAGAGATGTGTATAAAGACATTTGTATGTCATAAGCTAAGATAAGGAGACAAGAAAATGGTAGTAAACGAAAGCATGTACCAGCTCGGAAGCGTGCGCTCAGCAATCAGGGAGCTTTTCGAGTATGGTAAAAAAAGAGCAGCAATTGTAGGTAAGGAAAATGTATATGATTTCTCAATAGGAAACCCGAGCATACCGGCTCCGCAGATAGTAAACGACACAATAAAGGAGCTTGTCACAGATTATGATTCTGTTGCGCTGCACGGATACACGTCAGCACAGGGAGACGTGGAAACGAGAGCGGCGATAGCTGAGTTTTTGAACAACACACACGGCACACATTTTAATGCAGACAACCTTTACATGACAATGGGAGCAGCGGCATCGCTGTCAATCTGCTTTCGTGCGTTGACAAGCGACGCATATGATGAGTTTATTACCATAGCGCCATATTTCCCGGAGTACAAGGTATTTGTGAATGCAGCAGGCGCAAGACTTGTAGAGGTGCCTGCAGACACAGAGCATTTTCAGATAGATTTCGATGCGCTTGAGGAGAGAATCAATGAGCACACCAGAGGTGTCATAATCAATTCACCAAACAACCCATCCGGCACAGTATATTCTGAGGAGACCATCAAAAAGCTCTCAGACCTCCTTGAGAAAAAGTCTAAGGAGATAGGAAGACCGATATTCATTATCGCAGATGAGCCGTACAGAGAGATAGTCTACGACGGAATCAAGGTACCGTTTGTGAACAAATATTACGACAACACACTGGTATGCTACTCATACAGCAAGTCACTTTCACTGCCGGGAGAGAGAATAGGATACGTCCTCGTGCCTGATGAGGTGTACGATAAGGCGGAGCTGTATGCAGCAGTCTGTGGTGCGGGAAGAGCACTCGGTTACGTGTGCGCACCAAGCCTGTTCCAGAAGATGATAGTAAAATGTCAGGGGGCAACCGGTGATATCAATGCCTACAAAGAAAACAGAGACCTTCTGTACGAGGGACTCACAAGGATAGGCTATCACTGCTTCAAGCCGGACGGAGCCTTTTATATGTTTGTAAAGGCACTAGAGGATGACAGCAATGCATTCTGCGAGAAGGCAAAGGAGGAGGATGTGCTCATAGTAGCAGCAGACGGCTTCGGCTGTCCGGGCTGGGTGAGAATATCATACTGTGTGGACAGGGAAATGATAAAGCGCTCCATGCCTGCGTTTGAAAAGATATACAACAAGTATAATAAATAATAGTTATAAAAAATAATCCGAAAAAGCGCCGAAAATTGTCTAAAAAATATGCAATTTTCGGCGCTTTTATTATGCAGTTTTCACAAAGTTGTCTCCGTGTGGCCGCTGTGTGACCGTTGTGTGACCATTGTTTTGTATAATGGAGTAAAGAGTGGGAATATAAATAAAATCATAACGGAATAGTTATAAAAAATACAATAGAAAAGGAGATATGAGAGTGTTTAATAAAAAACTTAACAGGTTACTAGCAATCATGCTAGCTTCTGTAATGGGTGCGACATCGCTTCCGGCAACACCGGTAAGTGCTGATACACCCTCTTCAGAGTATGATATATCTAACGACGCAGCTTCGGATGATATATCTGACAGTAAAATTCCAGATGAACAGGATTCGGATAATAATGCCACCGAGGAAAAACAGCCACAGCAGCTGACGGTAGAGTATACACCGGCGGATGATATTTATGTGGGGAACAAAGTTGTTCCGGTGGTAAAATCCGACAGGGCGGATGCAGCCGTTGACAATTTAAAATACACTGTTGTAGAAGGCAAAAATCTGATTGAAAAGGATACAGACTTTGCATCAAACGGTATATGGACAGCAAAGGATACCGGAACTGTAAGGATAAAGGTGACAAAAGCAGAAGATGACAAATATAAGTCAGCAGAGGCAGAATATACTGTTACCATCAAAGAATATGATTACAGCAGTATGAATAACAGCCTGACAGGGACAATGCTGCAGGGTACACAGTTTTATGTAGAAGCACCTACATTATCGCTGGCAAGTGACAATCAGGCGGTATATGTGGTTAGAAAAGGTGATGAATGGATTGAAGCTGATAAATATCAGCTTATGCCACAGCAGGGGGATAACAGACAGACTCTTGTAATAGCACGTAAGGACAAGGAAAGCGGAGCTATCACAGATATTGGAAGTCTGCAGCTCGACTACAAATATGATACACAGCCTCCAAAGATAACATTGAATCCAAAAGAGGATGATAAACCTGCTTTCACAAAGGATGCTGTGGATTATTATGGAAATGTCAGAAAAGTAGACATGAATATCCACGATGTCTCTTTGGATGATGGTTCCACACAGCTTTGGGTAAAGGTTGATGACCGGGAAGAATTCGATGTATTTGATGTCGATAATGCCCAGAAGCTGATTGATGCAGGAATAGAGTATAGTGACTGGATCGTGACAGGGGCTGATTATAGCAGCTGCATCACATTTGGTACAAAAGCGGATGAGGAACACAAATATCAGATAATCAGAATGTATGCGAAGGATCAGGCGGAGCATGAGTGTAATGATACAAGCTCAATAGAGCAGCCGTTTTATGTGGATAGAAAAGCGCCTTCAGGTACTATTGGATATGATGCTGATTTAATAGACGAGCAGAATATGGCCAGTCAGCAGGCAGCAAAGGTATATGGACAGCTGGAGGATATCAGCGGAATAAAGCAGGCATTCTACTATGTGAATAAATCAGATGAAAGTGGCAGTATTTTAAATGATGAGCAGGTAAAAGCGCTTGATGATTCAGCATGGAAGCCGTTAGAGCTTATTGAGGATACATATGATGCCCGATATAAGTACAAGATTAATACATCTGATCTGAAGGATACTTCATATAACGTATATGTAAAGGCTCAGGACAATTGTAATGGCGAGACAGCATTTTTCTCCACAGCGAAGCTGGTTGTTGATACCCTGCCACCGGAGCTTACAGTGTCACAGGATACCATGACAGCAGCCAATGAAAAAGGCTGGCATAAGGATGATATAAGCTATATCGTTAAAGCAGCTGACAGCTTATCAGGAATTAAGAGTGTTGAATACACTGTATTTGACGGGAAAAAGAAAATTGTATCAGGACAGACTGTTGAGCTTGACGCAAGCGGGGAAGGAAGGATAACCATTCCGGCAGCAGAGCAGTTTAACGGAACGGATCTGATGCTTTCAGTAAAGGCAACTGATTATGCCGGACTTAAGACAGAGGTTACAGGTGACAGCTTCAAGTTCAGCATGGACAGTCAGTCACCTGATGTCATTATAGAGCCGGAAGCGGGTAAAAACAGAAAATATTTCAATGACGATGTCCGTATAAAAACAAGTGTAACTGACAGCATTTCAGGTGTTGTATCAGCAAAATACCAGATAGTGACAGATGATCAGTCAGTATCGGATGATGAAGGGGCATGGAATGAGCTTGATGAATCAGGAATCATAAATGTATCGGCTGAGGCTTATTTGGATAAAAAGACAGATGTATATGTTAAAGCTGTTGATGAGGCAGGAAACGTGACTGTAGCGGATTTGACAGCAAGCGGCAGCCAGCCATTTTATATTCATAAGGCAGCGCCTGCAATAACAGTGACATATGGTACACCTGAGCAGCCGGATCCACAGTGCATCCGCAGTGTAAAAGGCACTGAGTATTACAGGGAAAACAGGATTGCAACCATTTCGGTAAAAGAGAATGAGCTTTTCTTTGACCCAGATGAAACAAAAATCAATGTAAAGGTTGATGGAAATGAACAGACACAGTCAGATGCATGGTCTGAAAAGTCATACTGGGTAAAGACAGGCGAGGGAGCAGAAGCTGTTTACAGTAAGCAGCTCGTATTCAATGCAGGACACAAGTATGAGCTGAGTGTCAGTGCAAAAGATTTGTGTGGTAATTCAGATAATGGATTTGAGATAGAAGGAGACAAATCAGCAGAGTTTGTAATTGACGTACAGTCGCCGACAGGAAATATCAGGTTTGACGGACTTTCAACAGGCATGGATACCGTGTGGGATTTATTGCTGCCAAAAGACAAATATGAGATTTCAAGATTTGCTGCCAAGAAGGTCAATATTGCCGGACAGCTAGGAGATGAGCTTAGCAGCATCGAGTCGGCAGAGTATTTCGTTTCAGCAGAGGATGCAATAATTGACGTAGACAGTATTCAGGAGGCTGACTGGAAGACACTTGACAGCCTTAATGAGGATGGCACCTTCAGTGAACAGATAGACTGCGAGAACAAAAACTGCGTGGTATATGTCAGGGTTACAGATTTAAGCGGTAATGTTTCATATATCAGCACAAATGGATTGGTAGTTGATACATGCGCACCGGCAATATCAGTCATCACACCTGAGACAGCATCAGGAGTGTACAGTGCAGATGTGCCGGTAAGTATAGAGGTATCAGATGAGAATGCCACAGGAGCTGCATCAGGAATAAAGAGCGTAAACTATACGGTAACAAATATGGGACAGCCGACACAGGATGGAACATTATATAGCTATGATAAGACAGCAGCGGGCTTAAAAGATCTGGAAAATCATGTAACAGAGCAATTTGACATAAGCGCGGCTTCAAACAACAGTAATGAAGTGCGTATAGATGTTACCGCAACAGACAATGCAGGAACGGCATACACAGTAACAAAATACATAAAAATAGATACAACAGCACCAACAGTGCAGGTAAGCTATGACAATAACAGTGCAGATACATCATTTGGAGACACAGCATACTTCAAAGCACCGCGAACAGCAACCGTAAAAGTAACAGAGCGTAACTTTGATGCATCAAAGGTAGCAGCGGAAATAAAAGCCGCAGCAGGTAAGGCACCTGCTCTTTCAGACTGGAGCACAGAAGGTGGAAGCGGTAACGGTGATGATACAGTACATGTTGCAACAATATATTACGGACATGATGACGATTACACATTTGGAATCGGAGTAAAAGACATTGCGGGAAATGCCGCTGCAGGAGTGGATTATGCAAATTCGCTTGCACCGACAAAATTTACAATTGATACGACAGCACCTGTTATTTCGGTAGCATATGATAACAACAGTGCATCAAACGGAAACTATTATAATAACAAGAGAACAGCAACTGTGACAATCACAGAACACAATTTTGATACAAGCAGAATAGTATTGAGCATGACTGCACATGATGCAGGAAAATCAGTAGCAGCACCGGCATTTGGAAGCTGGTCAGATAATGGTGATACACATACGGCAACATTAAGCTTTGATGCGGATGCCACATATACATGGTCACTTGCATATACAGACAAAGCCGGCAATAAGGCAAAAGACCTTGCAAAGCAGGAGTTCTGCATAGATACGACAAAGCCTGTTGTAACAATCAAAGGTGTAACCCCGGGCTCAGTAAACAATAATTCAGGAAATATGTCATTTGTAATAGAGTGCACAGATACTAATCTTGAATCCTTTTCACCGGTGCTTACAGTTGAGGTATATGAAAATAGCAGATTCGTAAGAAAAACGATTACCGGAAATGTGATATCAATTTCAAACGGACAACGTGTAGAGTTTAGAAATCTCAATGAGGATGGAGTGTATTCACTGACATGCCATGCACAGGATAAGGCCGGAAATTCTTATGAAACAGTCAATATTATAGATGCAGGCGGAAAGCAGGTGACAGAGACTGCAGGGCAGGGAGAAAAATTGATGGATTTCTCCATAAACAAAGGCGGTTCAATCTTCTCGCTGGATGACAATACGATGAAGCTTGTAAAGGATTACTATGTGCAGAAGGTATACCATGATGTGGTAGTCAGAGAGATAAATCCGGATGAAGTTACCAGCTGTACTGTCAAAGTAAATGGAAAAGCACTTAAGCAGGGAACAGACTTCAGTGTGAATAATGTAAGTGAAAGCGATGGCTGGCATAAGTACGAATATGTGATATCAAATGCGATATTTGAAAAAGAGGGTCAGTACAATATCGTTGTGGAGACAAAGGACAAAGCAGATTCAGTTGCCTACAGTGATGTGAAGAGTGTAAATATTGAATTTATTGTGGACAAGACAGCACCTACATATACATTGACAGGCGTAGATGAAAACAATGAAAACTATATTGGCTCAAAGAATGCAGTATTGATGCCGAAGGATGATGGCGGAAAGCTTGGACGTGTAAAGATTACTGTAGTGGGCAAGGATGACAAAGAAAAAAAGGTTATCAAGGAAATGTCGGGAGACGATATGCTTGACTATCTGGACAAGCATGACGGAAAGATAGAGTTTGAAGTACCTAAGGAGGTGCTCTCTGCAAAAGACGGTGATTCAAGGCTTATGGTAGAGTGTGCAGACTGTTCTGTTGACGAAGGTGGAAAGACCAATGAAGTGAAAAAAATATATGGTAAGGATACAGAAGCAGATACAGAGATTGCCGAAGATGATGTACCTATGGAATCAAATTCGTCAGATGTCAAATCAGTAGAAACAAATAATGATAAGGCAGTATATATAATTGGAGCAATATTATTATTTGTACTTATAATTGCTATATTGATAATCGCTTATTACATGAGAAAAAAGCTGAAAGAAAAAAAAGACAATGATGAGCAATAAGATAATTATCTATGTGTTTACATCACCATGTGGTGGTGTGGGAAAAACAACAATGTCTGTGGCATGCGCGAAAGCGCATGCCCTTCAAGGCAGACTTGGCAACGAAGATTTTGAATTCTGGGAGGAGTGAGTATGAGATTTGAAATAGCAGCTGACACGGACAGAGGAATCGTAAAAGAAACTAATCAGGATAGTCTGCTGGTAAAGTGCTTCTCAACATGCAAAGGAGACATGGCATTTGCAGTATTATGTGACGGCATGGGCGGCTTATCGAAGGGTGAGCTGGCCAGTGCCACTGTAGTCAGAGCATTTGACAGATGGAGTGACGAGCAGCTGCCTGAGCTTTGCAAATCGTCGAACCCGGATATTGACAGTCTGATTCTGGAAAGACAGTGGGATGAAGTAATACAGCAGCAGAACGAAAAAATAAAAGCATATGGCAAAGCACATGCAGTAAACATGGGAACAACAGTGGTAGCGCTGCTTGTCACGCAAAAAGCCTACTACATTATAAACGTGGGCGATTCCAGAATATATAGCCTTTCAGACCATATAGAAAGGCTTACGACAGACCAGACATATGTACAGCGGGAAATTATGAATGGAAATATGACACAGGAGCAGGCTATGAGAGATCCGCGAAGGAATGTACTGCTGCAGTGTGTCGGGGCATCAGCAGAGGTAAAGCCGGAGTACAGGACCGGGGAAATGAAAAATGGAATGTCACTTCTGCTTTGTTCAGATGGCTTCAGGCATGAGGTATCAGAACAGGAAATCTATGAGATGCTGAAAACGGCAGCAACTGTAGACGGGCAGAATATGCACGACAGACTGGAGCAGCTCATCAGACTCAGCATGCAAAGAGGAGAGCGCGATAATATAACAGCAGCGCTCATAAAGGCACAGTAGGAGGAATAGATGCTTGAAATAGGCTCTTTAATTGACGGAAAATACAAGATACTAAACGAAGTTGGACACGGCGGAATGAGCGTTGTGTACCTGGCTATGAATGAAAGGGCAAACAAACAGTGGGCAATAAAAGAGGTCAGAAAGGATGGAGTAAAGGATTTTGAGGTGGTAAAGCAAAGTCTTGTTGCGGAGACCAATATGCTCAAAAAACTGAGCCATCCCAGTCTTCCTGATATTGTCGATGTCATAGATGAGGATGACAGATTCCTTATCGTAATGGATTATATAGAGGGAAATTCTCTCAAGACAGCATTGCAGGAGTACGGAGCCCAGTCGCAGAAAAATGTGATAAAGTGGGCCAAACAGCTATGCGACGTTCTTGGGTATCTGCACTCACAGAACCCGCCAATCATATATCGTGATATGAAGCCGGCAAACATAATGCTAAAGCCGGATGGAAATGTGGTGCTTATAGATTTTGGAACAGCAAGGGAATATAAGGAAAATAACATAGAGGATACGACATGTCTTGGCACGATGGGATATGCTGCACCGGAACAGTTTGGTGGAATGGGGCAGACAGACGCGAGAACAGATATATATTGTCTGGGAGCCACAATGTATCATCTTGTTACGGGAATGAATCCCTGTGAGCCACCTTACGAAATAAGGCCGATCAGAGAAATTGACCCAACATTGTCAGGTGGTCTTGAACGCATTATTACAAAGTGTACACAGCCGGATCCAAACAACAGATATCAGAGCGCAGCTGAGCTGATGTATGACCTTGAGCACTATACAGAGATTGATGACATGTATAGGAAGAATCTAAAGAGAAAGCTTGCGGTATTTATCACCACATCAGCTTTGACGCTGCTGCTTGGAACAAGTACAGTATTAAGCTATTGTGCGGCAGAACACAAAAAAAATGAAAACTATAATAACATATTAAAAGAAGTGGATACCTATGACAATTATGACAACGGATATTACACGGCTATAGTAACCGACCCGACAAGGACGGAGGCGTATCTTAAGCTGAATGACAAACTGACAGACGATTTTGTACTGAACAGGGATGAGGCGCAGATATTGAACAGGCTGATGGTAGGTATAGATTGCAAGGACCACAATGGCCGGGTGCATACATATGATGTCATGGCAAAGCTGAAAGAAAAAAATCCAAAGGGATATGAGGATGTATGCTATAAGATTGGTGAAAGCTTTTTATTCTACTACGAAATCAATGTGGAAAAAGACAGATACTCCAGTGCGGCGCAGTGGTTCAAGGAAGTAAAGGAGAATCATCCGGAGGCAGGAATATACTGTGAGATATCAGATTGTCTGACATTGATTAGCCAGTATGATGGAGCAAAGATAAAACAGACAGAAAAAACATATGAAGAATACAAAAAGCTATGGAAGCAAATAAATGAGCTATATGCAAAATCAGAGAATTTTGACAGCTTAGACGCAAAGATTCAGGTATGGAATGAGATAGATGATATAGTTGACACAAATATCACATCATTTATAGCAGTGACAGATAAGGATAAAGTTATGGATTTATTACAGACAATAAAGGACAAAACAGAAAAGCTGGATAAATCCATAATGCGCGAGCAGATAACAGGATTGCAGGATAATATAGACAAAACAATTGAGAAGGCACAGAGCGTGAAGGAGGAAAACAAAGATGACTTATAATCAGTACAGGATGATATTTTACGTATCCTTCACCGCATTTGCCATAATGCTTATAGCTTCAATAGTCATACTTATAGTGCTTGAAATACCTAAGGTCATAGGTGCACTTACCGGAAAATCTGCCCGGAAAGGAATTGCAGCAATTGTACGAAAGCAGACAGCGGGACATATTGACATAACATCGTCCGGTCCGATAGCACCGTCATATAACCTGGCAGGGGAGAATAAGAAAAAGCCGGGATATACACAAAAGGTAGATGAAACTACTGTGCTGGATGCACCGACAGAAGTATTGCAGGATGAAACCACAGTATTGGAAGATATAACCGAAAAGCTGCAAAAAACCAATATCAGGTTCGAAGTAACAAAGAAAATAGAATTTTTACATACGACAGAATGTATCTCATAAGGAATGGAAAATAGCGAATGTCTAAATTAAAAGTAAGCATAAAAAAATCGACCGTTACTGCCATGATGAAGGCAGGACGAAAGGAAAGAATAAATGAAACCGAACTAAGCCAGCTAGCCAGAATAAAACCATGTGGAATCATGCATGTGACAAAAACAAAAAAAGACAGTGTCATATATACGTGCCCTGCAAATATAAATCTTACCGATAGATTGAAAAAAGCCATAAGCAAATATGATTTCTTTTTCATGATTGAACAGATAGTAATAATGGTTGAGGATGTATACAACAACGGACTGAACGTAAACAGTGTTCGTTTTAATATGGATGACGTATACATAAACGAGATGACAAAAGAGATGTACTTTATATATTTTCCGATAGTAGGAGGACAGGAAAGTGCAGATATTGTCGGGTTTATAGAAAACATAATCTATACAATGACACCTGTTATCAATGAGGATACGAATTATATATCCAGATTTATGTATTATGTCAGAAGCTTCCATGGCTTCAACGGCAATGCAATAGAAAAATATATCTCACGCGAAGAGCGTGCAGTTGTGAACGTGCTGAAAAACAAAGCAGTGACAATGCAGCAGACAATGCAGCAACAGATAATGCAGCAACAGATAATGCAGCAACAAACAATGCAACAGACAATGCAGCAACAGATAATGCAGCAGGTAATGCAGGGCAGCATGGATGGAACTACAGTGTTGTCAGATGATAGCATATCCATACAGCAGATGCAGCAGATGCAACCGGTGAACTATCATTTTGCAAGTCTTACAAGGCAGGTAACAGGTGAAAAGATAGAGCTTGGCAAACCATCGTTTGTGCTGGGAAAGAATCCGGAAAAGTCAGATTATGCGGTAGCAGACAATACGAATATCAGCAGGGTGCATGCAGTGATAACCACGCGAAACGGACGTTATTATGTAATGGACCAAAATTCTACTAATGGCACATTTATCAATGGAAGGATAATAAAGGCGGGGCAGGAAACAGAGATATTACCGGGAGACTGTCTGATGTTAGCTAATGAGGAATTTATATTTAATGAATAGAAAAGTATTGGAGTGCGAAAATGGATGAGAATGAAAAGAAAATAGTAAATTTTATAGACGAAATCAGGGGGCAGACACACGAATTGGAGATACCCATAAAT
>ERZ1034876.909-NODE-909-length-13775-cov-8.247085_pt1 | contig 13775 bp, 8 predicted proteins | sample MGYA00520698_ERZ1034876 | MGnify/ENA primary metagenome ERZ1034876 (study PRJEB33766, sample SAMN09781723) | gut metagenome | biome: gut microbiome | host: Homo sapiens | place: Madagascar | study: EMG produced TPA metagenomics assembly of the PRJNA485056 data set...
GGGAGTCCCTGCCGCCGAGCTCGCTGCCGATGCCGACGCGCAGGCCGCCGTGGGCGTGCAAACCTCGAGCGCATGGGAAAGCGTGCAGCTCGCGCGTAACGTGCACAGGCCCACGTCGCGCTACTATATCGACCGCATCGTCGACGGGTTCATCGAGCTCCACGGTGATCGCGGGTTCGGCGACGACGGCGCGATTGTCGCGGGCGTCGGCTGGATCGGCAACCAGGCGGTCACGGTGATCGCCGAGGAAAAGGGCTGCGATCTGAAGGACCGCATCAAACGCAATTTCGGGTGCCCACAGCCGGAGGGGTACCGCAAGAGCCTGCGCCTCATGCGCGAGGCCGAGAAGTTCGGGCGCCCGGTCGTGTGCTTCGTCGACACGCAGGGCGCGTTCTGCGGCATGGAGGCAGAAGAGCGCGGGCAGGGCAACGCCATCGCGGACAACCTGCTCGCCATGGCGGGCATGAAGGTTCCTATCGTAAGCGTGCTTCTGGGCGAGGGCGGCTCGGGCGGTGCGCTCGCGCTCGCCGTTGCGAACCGCGTCGCCATGCAGGAGCACGCGGTGTACTCCGTGCTGTCGCCCGAGGGCTTCGCGTCCATCTTGTGGAAGGACCGCACGCGTGCCCCCGAGGCAGCTGCCGTCATGAAGATGAGCGCCGCCGAGGCGCACGGGATGGGCATCGTCGACGACGTGCTTTCCGAAGGGCCCGCACCTGCGCACGAGAACCCCGATGCAGCGGTCGACGTGGTGCGCGACTACGTGCGCCACGAGCTTGCCGAGCTGGCAAGCGTTCCCGCCGATGACCTGGTAGAACAGCGTCGCGCTCGCTTCGAGGCGTTCTAGTTAATTGCTTTGTGTTGAGCGCAGCTTTTGCCTGCGGGGGAGTCGGGAAAGAGCTGCGCTTTCTGGCAAATTGCAGTGCGCGGGGTAGATTAAAAGCTTAGGCCCTGCGCCTTTTTCGCTAATTCCATTCCGCGATGTTGATCATTCTGCTGACTCGCCACTCGAGTGACGCTTTGATAAAGGGAAGCCTTGCCGTGAGTGCTTCGTTTTTTGCCAGGATGCTAAGGGCTTCTTCGACAAAACCGTCGAGTTTTCTAGCATCGAGCCAGGTCATATCTTGAACAAGGAGCATCTGCTTTGCGGGACTCGCATAAAATTGCTTGCTTTCGAAACTGTGCTCACCGGCGGCGAGCTGCGAAGTTGGGACATCGCACCAAAGGGACGAGCCGGAGTCAAATATTGGTGCCGGGCGGCATTCGAGTGACTCCACGTTCCTGATGAGTCCGAAATTGCGATGATGCCGGTCGTGGTTGGCGATAATGTCGTCGCACACGATCATGCGGTCGAGTGAGCTTGCCGCAGCGTGGGCTCCAAGGGCCTCGCAGCACGCGAGGTAGTGCTCGTAATCGTTTAATCGGGTATCGCGTTCGAGGTGCCGTTCAACGTAAAGAGCGGGGACGAACTCTTCCTCGTCGGTTAGAAAGTTCGCGCAGCTGCTGAGGGCCGTCGCCCCTTCTCCCTCAAGCTTGTAAGGGACGAAGCATCCGTTGGTGAGAAGACGTCTATGCAATGCGGTCGCTACCACTTCATTGTATGGTTCCTGACCATATTGCGTGCCTCCTTTCAGAAGGAGCCGCTTTCCGTTGCGGCAAACCCAACGCTTTTCCAGATTCCCATCTGAGGTGTTGTCTGGTTTCGCTACAGCGGTTTTGCCATCAGCGGCATACTCTTCCGTGATGAGGGACACCAGGTTGAAGTCGTTGTTGAAAAAGTTGACGTCATCCCACGCAAGGGTCGAACTGTTCGGGCGAATCCAATATTGATCGGATAGGGAAAGCCCCAGATTTCGTTGGATGAGCTCTTGGGGGAGGTCAGCCCCCGCTTCTTCTAGAAGAGCATCCAGCCGATGCCTCGTTTGGGGAATTCCCCTTCCTCGCCACCAGGAATTGAAGTCGGCGAGCATGTTTCCTGCGTTATCGAAAAGACCGATTGGCGAGTGCGTCTTATCGATTTCGGGGTTTATATAGGTGAACTCTTTGCGCCGACTGTCATAAATGACCTGCACGATCTCATGCCCTCTGTTCATGAGTGTGAATTCAGTTTCACTTTTTCCCCGGCCTCGCGCCGGTCTGCCGCCCTTCTTGCTGACGGAAGCGATTCTTTCTTTGATGGATTCTTCGCTGATAATCCAAACGCCCGATACCTTTTGTGCTGCGATAGCACCATCTCGGATGAGTGCTTGAACCCTTCGATCGCTAACGCCGAGCAGTTGTGCGGCTTGATGCGTCGTGAGCATGGTGCCTCCTCGAATCCAGTTTTGAGGTTGGGAACATTCTAACAAAGCTGTTCGCTAAAACGAATAGTTAAAACCATTTTCAAATATAAAAAACAATGCGCTCAAACGAATAGATTTTTTGTTCCAATTTTGAAGGGGAACCTTTTTGCCGATGGATAGTTCTCCGTTCAGTCGGTTATCATGACACGATTTGTTCCTGAAGCGGGCAATCGGGTGTTGGCGTTTTCAGGGCTCTTTCGGTATGCCGCCTTGCGGAAAGCCCCGACGTGAAACGCGGAATCGAGCGCGTCGCGAGGGCGTTCGTGTAGCAAGCAAGCGAGCCGAAGGCGGCACCCCGAAAAATGGCAAGCAGCGCACGCCGTTCTCTCCTGCATCATGAATCCAGCGCCCTGCGACAAGTCGTTAGATGCCGGCGCCAACGCGACAATCCCCCGCACGACAAAGCCGTACGGGGGATTCGGGCGTAAACAACAGCGTTACACAAACCCGCAAGCCCCGGGGACAGGGCTCGGGCATGTGGAGATCGGCGTGTTGATGTCGGTCCACTTATCCTCGCCGATCTGATAAACGCCCTCTTCGTGCATCTTTCCTTTTTGGAAACGGCGCTTCCATATGCGAAACGCCGTTTCGCGCTCTGCTGAATAAACTGAGAAATGCGTTTACGGTGTCGTGCAGCAAGAGGGGCTGCTGATCGCACCGTGAAGACGCGGCTTGAAGCGAGTGCGCGGATTTCGACATACTGCACGCGCATCTGAACGGGGGAAAGATGGACTCTTCTATTGTGACGTATCTTGTGGTTGCGGCGTTCGTTGTGATTCTCGGCATCAGCTACATCCGCTTCAAAAAACGCGAAGAGGACGGCATTTTACAGCAGCCGAATACCGACATCAAGCAAACCATGTCCGAAGTGAGGGAATATTTCGGGCTCGATCCCAAACAGGGGAAGAAAAACGCAATCGATGCGTTTGACCTGGCTCCGATGCAGATTCTCACTGAGATGTCGGGCCAGTCAGGCAATAGGAAGCCAGCTAAATCAAAAAGGGGGAGGAAACGGTGATGGGATCGAGCATGCTCTAATAAGGAAATCAAAACTCATAATCGATTACGAAAGGGGAGAAGAATGAGCAACGAAAAAGCCGCCAAGAAACCGGCGGCGAAAAAAGGGTTTACCAAGCGCCTTATCGGCCTGATCCTCGGCATCATTGCGCTCGCGGTGTGCGCATTCATGCCGGCTACTGCTGATTTGTCCCATGAGGCGATCATGTCCCTTGGCATTCTTTTGCTTGCGATCATCTTCTGGATTTGCGATACGTTGCCCGCGGGCGTGACTGGCCTTCTAGGTGCTATCCTACTGTGCGTTTTGGGCGTTGTTCCCAAATTCGCCGATGCGTGGAGCGGTTTCACGTCTGCCACGGTTTGGTTCATCTTCGGCGTGTTCGTGATGACCGCTATCATGATTAAGACGTCCCTTGGACGTCGTTTGGTTACCGCTCTTGTGTCGAAGGCGGGAACGAAGGCGAAGTCGGTCGTCCTGGCGTACATGATCGCGACTGCCATCGTGTCCATGTTCATGACCGACACCGGTGCCGTTGCAGTCGGCATGGCGCTCGCCCTGCCGTTCTTGAAGGCAATCAACGCCAAGGAACACAAGCCCAACCTCGGCCGCTGCCTTGCCATGGGCATTGCGTTCGCCGCTATCATCGGCGGTTTCATCACTCCGTTTGGTCATTCGCTCAACATCCTGTGCGCTGGCCTTCTGACCTCCACTTACGGTTTGAGCATCGGGTTCTTCGAGTGGTTCGTCCCCGGCCTTATCATCGCGGTCGTCATGATTCCGGTGCTGTGGATTATCCTGTGCAAGGTGTTTCCGCCTGAGTCGCTGACCGAAGAAGAGGCGGCCCTCATCGCGAAGAAGGATGACGAGCCCATGAGCGCGCTCGACATCAAGTCGCTTATCTACATGATCGTGCTGGTCGTTGGCTTCATTGCCGGCAACTGGGTGCCGGTCCTCACCAACGTCAACGTGATTATCGTCATGCTCGCCATCGCGTTCGTTCCCGGTATCGATATCCTCAATTGGAAGGAATTCGAGTCTGCAGAAGGCTGGGGCGTCATCCTCATGGTCGGCGGCGTTATGTGCATGGCGAACGCCTGTGCATCGACTGGTGTCGCAGCATACCTGGTGAACCTCTTCCTTTCCAGCGGAATCCTTGGCATGAATACGCTGGTCGCGCTCATCATCATCATGGCTGTCGCGTACGTCATCCATACCTTCGTGCCGGCAGCGCCTGCACTGTGCGCGCTGTTCGTGCCGCCAGTCATGGGCTTCTGCGTTGCGGCAGGCGTCTCGCCCGCAATCTTTGCGATGCTCATGGCTTCGGTCACGGCAGGCAGCTTCCTCATGCCGTTCAGCCCCCCGATGATGGTTTCCTACAGCGAGGGCTACTACACGACGACGGAGCTCACTCGAGCCGGATGGCTTTGCTCGGTCATCTACGTTCTCGTGGAAGTGCTGGTCATCTACTTCATCGGTGGCTTTATGCTCCCGCTTGCAGCTTAGTTAATGGCTCGATTCGATTCGAAAGCTTTTCAATGAGATTGTTGGAGTAGCCCAGCCGAGACGGCCGCAGTCACTGAAACTGCGGCCGTTTTCTGAAACGTTATGAAAGCGGATCGAGGGAGTGTTTTCATGCACTATAAAATCACGAACATCGAATACGGCATCGGCCCTTGGGGAAGCGAATTCATCTACGGTATGGTGGGAAACCCTCGCCCAGGTCAATCCGAGCAGAACGTACATTCGGTGACTCTCGTGCAGGGAGGCGGCCATAACATCCTCGTCGATACCGGCATCGATACCGAAGACCTGGTGAAGAAGCAGTTGTGGGACGAACTGATCACGACGTGCCATGGGGTGGTGTGGGCTTTGGAGCAAGTGGATCTGACGCCCGAGGATATCGACGTCGTCATCTTGACTCATGCCCATATCGACCATATCGGCGGCGTATGCCGGTTCCCGAACGCCCGGATTTACATCCAGCAGAAGGAATTCGAGTCGTGGGAGCGCATGGTCGGCGAACCTGAGTACGCGCAAGCCGTTCTTCCCGCTGCATTCGCGAGCGATTATCCGCCGATGCGAGCGATGGTCGACGAGGGGAGGCTCGTGCTGCTCAACGGGGACGTCGTCAACTTTTTGCCGGGAATTGACTTGCGTGTTTTCAACGACTGCCATTCCGTTGCCGAGCAGGTTGTGGTTGTGAAGGAAAGCCCGCGCGAGGCAGGAACGCAGACGAAGCCCGTTGTCGTCCATAACGAACAGGGCATTCGCGTTGTGTCAGGGGCTCTGGGGGCGGCGACCTCCGATACGTTCAAGAAGTACGTCATTGCGGGCGATATCGCCGTGCGGCCCGCAAATCTTGTGGGAATGGGCGAATGGAAGGGCTATCTTGCCCCGATTCTCGGTCGGTCGGGTTCGATGATCAAGGTTTTCGAGGCTTACGCATGGATTCTCGATCAGATCGAAGGCGATATGACGAGGCTCGTTCTTACTCACGATTGTACAATGAAGGACCGATTCAAAAGCCGCGAGACGGAAGACGGCCTGTTCGTCCATTACGTTTACTAGCGCTTTGGGGATAGTGCAGCGAATGCGTTTTGCTTGAGGGGGCAAAGCAATGAATATCGATTACTTGAAGGAATTTATCGATCTTTCTGAGACGTTCAGTTTCAGCGCGACGGCGCGTCGCTTCTATGTGAGCTCATCGGTTCTGAGCAAGCATATTTCCGCAATGGAAAAAGAACTTGCGGTGAAGCTTTTAAGGCGCGACAGCCATGGCGTCGAGCTGACGGCGTGCGGTGAGGTGTTCCTTGAAGAAGCGAGGGAAATCGTCAACTGCTGGGATCGTGCGGTCACGCGTCTCGAGATGGCTTCGAAGTCGTACAGAAGAGTTGTTCGCGTGGGATATCTTCGCAACGCGGCGCATCCGTTTATCGCCATGTTCTTGAAACGGATGGCGAGGTGCAATCCCGATATCAAGGTGATTCCGATCTGCATGGAATACGGCGAGCTGTTCGACGCGATAGGCACGCGCAAGGTCGATTTCTCGTTCGGTCTCGATCCGAGTTTCGGCGATACCGCTCGTTGTGGTTCGATGCCGATGTACAAAGATCGGTTCGATGTGATCGTGGGCTCGAAGCATCCTTTGGCGGAGAAGAAGGGCGAGGGAATCCTCGTCGAGGATCTTAAACCCTTTCACTTGCTTCTCCCGAGCTCCGACAGGTATCCGGGGATGAGCGAGTATATTGCCAGCCTGCTTCCAGCGGACCATGAGGGAGAAATCGGACATTACGGAGACGTCGACTCGCTTTACTTGGGCGTCGAGCTTCAAAATGCCGTCGGTTTCTCTTCGGAGCACAATATGCCGATGTTCGGCGAACGCATCGATTTCATTCGAATCAATGACGAGAACACGGAATATTACGTAAGCGCGATTTGGAATAGGGATACCGAAGCTGAAGTCGTCGATCCGTGCATCGATGCTGCCCGGTACTGCACCGAGCGGCTGCAGGAGAAGGGCTATGTCATTTAGGCGTTCGAGGTAAGCGGGAATTCTTACCGATCGCATATGCGCGGGCGTCGTTTCCATTTTGGAAAGTACCTTTCCTTTAACGACGAACGCGCGCTTCGTGCGGTATCTATACTGATTACCAGGGACGGTGAAGCAGCGGGTATGACCTGCCGCTTCGATGGAGGATTCGAGAGGAGAATAGCATGGCAGAATTCAAAGACGTGTCCCATGAGCGTCATGCGGGGGAGAAGATCGGCAGGCCCGACAAGTACGAGTACGTCGAACACGAAAAGCCTTGGCGTTACCAAGAAGGCGAGTACACGGTCACACGCGGCAGCGCGTGGTCGGGTCCTGGATGCCATCTTGGGTGCGGTCTGCTTCTGTATACCGACAAGGATGGCAAGCTTGTAAAGGTTGAAGGCGACCCCGAAAACCCGTTCAACAAGGGACGTTTGTGCGTGCGCTGCCTCGACTTGATGGAATCCGCCTACAACGAGAATCGCGTCGTGTACCCCATGAAGCGCGACCCGAAGAATCGAGGCAAGGACAAGTGGGAGCGCATCAGTTGGGACGAAGCGTACGACCTTATCGCAGAGAAGTTTCTCGCATACAAAGAGGAATTCGGCGCTCAGTCCGTGCTCTTCTTCAAGGGCACCGGCCGCGATATCGCTCCGTGGATCAGCCATCTTGCCTGGTCGTTCGGCAGCCCTAACGTCGTGTTCGCGCTTTCCGGCTGCGCGTGCTTCGTGCCTCGCATTGCGAGTTCTATGTGCACGTCGGGATCTTTCTGGGTTGGCGACTACTCGCAGCAGTTCACCAAGCGCTACGACGATCCTCGTTGGAAGGTTCCTGAGTGCATCGTGCTTTGGGGCAACAACCCGATCGTTTCCAATTCCGATGGCTTGTACGGACACTGGGTCGTTGACTGTATGAAGCGCGGCTCGAAGATCATTTCCGTCGACCCGAAGATGACATGGCTCGGTACGAAGGCCGAAATCTTCCTGCCGCTGCGTCCCGGCACCGACGCTGCGCTTGCCATGGGCATCCTGCACGTCATGATTGAGGAAGAAATCTACGACAAGGAATTCGTCGATTGCTGGTGCTACGGCTTCGACCAGCTGAAAGAGGCATGCGAGCCCTACACTGCCGAGAAGACCGCCGAGATCTGCTGGGTAAAACCCGAGAAGATCGTCGAGGCGGCGCGCATGATCGCGAACGCAGACGGCGCCATCATGCAGTGGGGCGTTTCGACCGACATGTCGAAGGAAGCTGTTCCGTCCTGCCAGGCACTTTCCGCCATCTTCCAGATCACGGGCAACGTTGACAACCCGGGCGGCATGATCGCTCCTCCGTCGATTCTTCCGTACTATGCCGGTTGGGGTGGCGAGAACCTCTCCGACGAGCAGAAGGAAAAGCGTCTCGGCATCCATAAGTATCCGCTGTATCGTTACGGCTTCAAGAACGCTTCGACCGACGTCACGGTCGAGTGCCTCGAAACAGGCAAGGACGAGCTCGGTAACGATTACCCGCTGAAGGCTGCCTGGATGCAGACCACCAACCCGCTCGTGAATTCCTCGCCTGACACGCGCCGTACGTACAACGCGCTGAAGAAGCTCGAGTTCATCGTGTCCGTCGACATGTACATGACCCCGACCGTTCAGGCGCTGGCCGATGTCTTCCTGCCGGCTTGCACGTTCGCTGAGCGCAACGGCATCCGCATCGGCGACGGCGTGCAGCGCGGCGAGACCATCAACAAGGCGATCCAGGTCGGCGAAGCGAAATCCGACATGGTGATCAACCTCGAGATCGGCAAGCGCATCTGCCCCGAGTTCTACCCGTGGGACACCGAGGAAGAGATGTTCTCTCACATCCTCGAGGGCATGGACATGTCCTTCGAGGAGCTGCGTGAGGCGGCTCCGACTTACCTCGACTTCGAGTACTACAAGTACAAGAAGGGCTTGCTGCGCTCCGACGGCCAGGTTGGATTCCAGACGGCAACGGGTCGTATCGAGTTGTGGTCGAGCTATTTCAACAAGATCGGCATCCAGTGTGTGCCGTCGTTCGACGAACCGTCGCCCGGCCCGATTGCCGACCCGGAGCTCTACAAGGAATACCCGATTGTGCTCACCACGGGTGCGCGCAACTGGTCGCTGTTCCATTCCGAACATCGTCAGGTCCCGAAGCTGCGCGCTTTGCGCCCCGATCCGATTGTCCAGATGAATCCGAAGACCGCTGCCGAATGCGGTGTTCGCGAAGGCGATTGGGTGTGGGTCGAGAACCAGCGCGGCCGCGCGAAGCGTCGCGTTGAGCTCACCGAGGCGCTCGATCCTCGTTACGCATCGACTGACCATGGTTGGTGGATGCCTGAGCAGGAAGGCTGGGAAGACGGAGGTTATTCCGGCATGCTCGATTACAACATCAACCAGCTGTTGGCCTACGATCCGGGTCGTTCGGGCTTCGGTTCGAACTACAAGACTGTTCTGTGCCGCATTTACAAGTGCGAGGAAGGCGACCACAACACGCTTTCCAATCCGCTTGGTTACGAAGAGAAGGCGGGGGAATAAACCATGGCTAAAGGTATTCTGGTCGACTACGAGTGGTGCTCTGGCTGCCATACCTGCGAGATGGCGTGCACGGTGGAGCTTTCGCATAGGGGTTTCCCCGAAGGACATTGCGGCGTAAAGCTGCACGAAGAGGGCGTTTATCAGATCGGCGAGGATAAGTGGACCGACATCAACATGCCAATCTTCACTGACCTGTGCGATCAGTGCGCCGAGCGCATGGCCCAAGGCGAAGCCGAGCCGACGTGCGTGAAGCACTGCCAGGCACATGTGCTGAAGTACGGCGACATCGCGGATTTGGCGAAGGATCTGGCCGAAAAGCCGAAGCAGGTCCTGTACTGCCTGGAAAAGTAACGGTTGATCGACTCGCAGGGCCGCGAGCGCCTATGTGGCGGTCCTGCGGGAAGCCTTGCGCCGTCGTGCGCGTAGGCTCGGCGAAAAGAGGAGGAGGTAGGCCATGTGCGCGGTTTGCGTTTCATGCGGAAAATGCGAAGGGAAGCCTATCCCTCTTCTCGTTCGCGGGACGTGTCCTATTTGCGGGACCGACAACGGCGAGGGGGCGGCCGTCTGCTCGAAGTGCGGTGCGGCGCTTCCTAAGCCGCCCGGCGGCCCGGCTGCGGGCCTTGACGAAAAGCCATCTCGCTGAACAAATCTCGGCGGATGCCGACATGTCGTGCGACAGCGTTCCCTCCCGTTGTCGCACGGCGTGCGAGAGCATGCCGATCTCCACATGCCCGAGCCCTGTCCCCGGGGCTTGCGGGTTTGTGTAACGCTGTTGTTTACGCCCGAATCCCCCGTACGGCTTTGTCGTGCGGGGGATTGTCGCGTTGGCGCCGGCATCTAACGACTTGTCGCAGGGCGCTGGATTCATGATGCAGGAGAGAACGGCGTGCGCTGCTTGCCATTTTTCGGGGTGCCGCCTTCGGCTCGCTTGCTTGCTACACGAACGCCCTCGCGACGCGCTCGATTCCGCGTTTCGCAGCAGGGTCGTCCAACTTATCGATGAGCTTGCGGTAGATGCGCTCGCGAATCCAAGGCTCGGTGGAAAGCGCGATGGCGTCTTCGGTGGGCACCCACTTCACGCCGCTGTTCTCATCGGGCTTTATGCGGATGGGCTCGTCGGGGGAGGCCACAGCGAGATACGTCACGTTCAAATGCAGGTGCGACCCGACGTACTTCCCGCGCTTCTCGTGCCCGTCGACGGTGAGCACTTCAAGCGAGTAGATGTTCCCCGCGGGAAGCGTCACCATGCGCGCGTGCGACACGCCCGTTTCCTCCTGAAGCTCGCGCAGCGCGACGGCCGCAAGATCGTGCTCGCCGTCGGCGTGGCCCCCAATCCACGACCACGAGCCGTAGATGTTGTGGAACACGAGCAGCGTTTGCGCGCAATCGGGGCTCACGACCCAGATGGAACACGCCATATGCGCGAGCGCCTCGCGGGAAAACGCGTTCTCGCGTGTGCCGAGCACTGAGAGAATCACCTGCTTGTCGATTTCTTCCTGCTCGTTTGCCGGCTCGTATGCCGCGATGTCGTCTTCGATCGCCATGTTGTCCCTGCCTTTCCCTCCGTCTGATTGTAGCGCCGCACGGCCCCTTCGCGCGTCTGACTTTCTCTTCCGCCCGCGCGCTGCCTGAGTGCGCTCATCTTCGCAGGGCCTCGCCGCCCATTTGCCCGCGCCTCGCCGCCCTTCTCTGCCAGGGCTCGCAGCTCCACTCGTGCGCCCGTCGTTGCAAGCGGCGGGGGCGTGCGTTTGCGCTTGCATCGCCGTGCTACACTAGCGTTTACGAAAAAAGGAGTCATGTGATTTCGGAACGCGAAATAGCTGCCAATTGCAATTCACGCACGTTCGCCCGCGCCGAGCGGATAGCCGCGAGCGATCGCAACATCTTGACGAAGCGCGTGCGCTACGAGGTGGGGGAGACAGTGCTGTCTGCCCAGGTCGCAAGCTCAAGCGGGTGGGACGACCACTATCGTGCGTCCGTCTACCTGTCGCCCGACGAGGAAACGGTCGAGGATTGGTCGTGCACCTGCCCGGCGGTGGTGGAATACGACGGGCTGTGCAAACACTGCGCGGCGCTCGCGCTCTCCTTCTCCCGCGCGCCCGAGAAGTTCATGGGCTACACGCCGAAGCGCCGGGTGGCGACGTCGGCCTGCATCACCGAGCTCATGCGCCGCGGCGAGCAGTTCGCCGACGACAGCGACATGGAAGGCTCGATCGACCTCGAGTGCACGCTCACGTACGGCTACCGTCTGTGGTCGGCAAGCTTCAAGGTGGCAAGCCCCACGTCCTCCTACGTCATGAAGAGCATCTCCGACTTCGTGTCGCGCATGCGCGCAGGCGAGCGCTACTCCTATGGGAAGAAGCTTGCTTTCACGCACACACCGGCGCTCCTTACCGAGCGCGGCCGCCGCGTGGCGGAGTTCCTCGACCGCGCCGTCTCCCTGCGCGAACGGAGCGCGCAGACCACTCGCTGGGGCATCGCCTTGGCGCCCGATGTCGGTCGCGATATCAGCCTCTCGGAAGCGGAGGTCGTCGAGCTGCTCGACGCGCTCGACGGGGGGCCGTTCACCATTCGCGGTACCGATATCGGCACGCGCTCGGTCACTGAGGCACACATCGTTCACACAGATCCCGAGGTCAGGGTGTCGCTCGAGAAATCCAACGAGGACGGTTACTGCATCGAGCGCGGCTCCGACGTTGTGCTTGCCGCGCAGGGCCGCCGTATGTACCTGTGGATGGGCGACGTCGTGTACCGCTGCTCGCCGGAGCTTGCTCGCTGTGCCGACTTCTTGCGCATGGTCTACGAAGGCTCCGATGTGCGCCTGTTCATTTCGAAGGAGGACATGCCGCTCTTCTGCTCCGCCGTGTTGCCCCAGGTGGAGAAGGCGCTGCACATGGACATGCCGCCTGAGGTGGAGCGCTTCCGCCCCGTGCCCGGCGAAATCTCCTTCTACTTCGACAAGGTCCGCGCGGGCGTTCGCGTGGAGGCGGTGGCGACCTACGGCGACTTCCGCTATGTCTTGGCCGGCGAGGAGGCCCATCTCGTCGATGCTTCGGGTGCTGCCGCCGTGCCCGCGCCCGTCCGCCGCGCGCGTGCCGCGTCCGCCACGCGCGGGATTGCTCTCGCAAGCAAGACCGAGCGCGCCGAAGAGCCGGGGCCCCTGCGCGATGCCCGCCTCGAAGCGCGCGCGACGACGCTTGTCGAGCGCTACTTCGGCCTGGGCGATCCGATCATCCCGAACGCCGACGACGATGCGGTGGGCAACCTGCTCTTCGGCGGCCTGCCCGAGTTCCGCGCGCTCGGCGAGGTCTTCACCACGCCCGCCTTCGACCGCCTCATCCGCGACGGCAAGCCGCGCATCTCCATGGGGGTGTCGCTTGCGGGCAACCTGATCGATCTTACGGTGAGCGCGGGCGACTTGGAATCCGACGAGCTCGCCGCGCTGCTGTCGAGCTACCGCAAGCGCAAACACTACCACAAGCTCAAGGGCGGCGCGTACCTCTCGCTCGAGGACATGGACTTGGCAGAGCTCGACCGCATCGCGTCTGACCTGGGAATCTCTCTAAAGGAACTTGCGAGCGGCAAGGTCGAGCTGCCGAGTTACCGCGCGTTTTACCTCGACGAGGAGAAAGACCTCGACCGCGATCGCTCCTTTAAGAGCTACGTGGACAACTTCCGCTCGGTCGACGAGCAAAGCTACACGCCGCCCGCCCAGCTCTCGAGCGTGCTGCGCCCCTATCAGGAGGAAGGCTTCCGCTGGCTTTCCGCGCGCTGCGATGCGGGGTTCGGCGGCATCCTCGCCGACGAGATGGGCCTGGGCAAGTCGCTGCAGCTCATCTCGCTTCTGCTCGCCCGCCGCGACGAGGCGCGCCGCGTGGGGCCGAGCCTTATTGTGTGCCCGGCGTCGCTCGTGTACAACTGGCTGCAGGAATTTGCCCGCTTCGCGCCCGAGCTCACGGTTCGTGCCGTCGCGGGCCCGAAAGCCGAGCGCCGCCGCATCAGGGCGCTCTCGCTTCCCGCGCCCGACGGCGCTGCCGCCGCGGACCCGTGCGACGTGCTCGTGACCTCCTACGACCTGCTCCGCATCGATATCCACGACTGGGTGGGGGAGCGCTTCTTCCTGTGCGCGCTCGACGAGGCGCAATACGTGAAGAACCCGGCGGCGCTCGTCACGCGCGCGGTGAAGCGCGTCGAGGCTGAGCATCGTTTCGCCCTCACGGGTACCCCGATGGAGAACCGCCTCTCTGAGCTTTGGAGCATCTTCGATTTCCTGATGCCGGGGCTGCTCGGCCCCTATGCGCGCTTCCGCGAGCGCTTCGAGCTGCCGATCGTCGGCGGCGACG
>ERZ1034876.915-NODE-915-length-13730-cov-28.727020_pt1 | contig 13730 bp, 10 predicted proteins | sample MGYA00520698_ERZ1034876 | MGnify/ENA primary metagenome ERZ1034876 (study PRJEB33766, sample SAMN09781723) | gut metagenome | biome: gut microbiome | host: Homo sapiens | place: Madagascar | study: EMG produced TPA metagenomics assembly of the PRJNA485056 data...
GCCGCACCTCGCTCGCCGTATCGGCACTTAGAATTATGCGGTATTGCCCTAAAAATATACGGTAAAACGCGCATGTCTATCTGCGGGCGGTGCGCCATAACAATCAGGCGGCGGGAAACAGAATCCCGACCGGGAAAGGAAAAACAATGAAACGTATTCTGGTCGTAGAAGACGAAGCCAGCATCCGCGAACTTGTGGCACTGAACCTGAAAATGACAGGCTGGGAAGTATTGGAAGCCCCCAGCGCGGAACGTGCGCTGGAGTTGATCCAGAAAAATCCCCCCTGCGATGTAGCGCTGCTGGATATCATGCTGCCGGGCATGGATGGGTTTTCGCTGTGCGAAACCATCCGCCACGGCGACCCGTACATCGGTATTATTATGGCGTCCGCCAAAGGGCAGGAGAGCGATAAGATCCGCGGCCTTTCCATCGGCGCGGATGATTATATCACCAAGCCGTTCTCGGTGTCGGAGCTGATGGCCCGCGTGGAAGCGCTGGCCCGCCGAGTGCGCCGCAGCGCCACTGCGGACGATGAACAGGCAGGCTCCGAGCAGGATCAGCTGGTCAGCGGCCCCTTTGTGCTGGATGAAAAAAGCCGCGTGCTGTACAAATCCGGCAAGCCCATTGACCTGACCCAGGTGGAATTTCAGATCATGGAGCTGTTTTTCCGCAACCCCGGCACTGCCCTGGTGCGCGAAAAGATCCTGGAAGGCGTTTGGGGCAAGGGGTATTTCGGCGATGTCAAGATCGTGGATGTCAACATCCGCCGCCTGCGCATGAAAGTGGAAGATGAACCCAGCAGCCCCCAGCACATTTTGACCGTCTGGGGCTATGGCTACCGCTGGAACGCATAATTACCGCATTTTTATGGAAAGGGGGCTGCCGCCTGTGCAGAGCATTACCCGCCGCTGGCTGCGCGGCAGCTTGCTGATTACCATTTGCATCCTGGCTGCGGCGCTGGGGCTGTTTTTGTATTACAGCCACCAGAATTTGTACGGCGGGGTGCAGCGTGCCATGCAGGCGCGGTTTTCCACCGTGGAGGGACGTTTGCAGGCAACCGGCACCGCCGGCAGCAGCCAGGCAACGTCCGAAAGCCGCAGCCAGTCCCTGCGCCGCACGGTGGAACAGTTTGATGAAAAAGATAAGTTCGAGTTCATGCTGTTGGATTCCTCCGGCGTGGTGCTGGCAACCTCCAGCGGCACCATGAACAAGAATCTGCTGAGCGAGGGCAGGGATTTTTATCAGGCTGTCACCGACTCCACCGGCAGCGGCATGGTCACTTTCCGCACAGCGGACGGCGAACACGTGATGGCTGTTACCAGCCTGGTGCCTTATGCGGCGGGCAATGTGACGGCCATGCGCCTTGTTACCAGCCTGACGCTGGTGGACCGCCAGTGGTACAGCACGCTGATGGTTTCGTTCGGCGTGGCGGCGGTGGTGCTGGGGTTTGCGGTGTTCAGCGGCCTGTTTTTTATCCGCACCATTGTGCGGCCGCTGGGCCAGGTGGAAGCCACCGCCAATCGCATTGCCCACGGTGATTTGACCACCCGCCTGCCGGATGCCCCGTATGACGATGAGATCGGCCGCCTGTGCAAAGCCATCAACCAGATGGCCGAGGACCTGACAAAAACGGAACGGATGAAAAACGAGTTCATCTCCTCTGTCAGCCACGAACTGCGCACTCCGCTGACCAGCATCAAAGGCTGGGTGGAAACCATCGCCAACATCCGTGACCCCGATGACGAAAACTACCGCAAGGGTATTACCATTATCCGCAGTGAGACCGACCGCCTATATAATATGGTGGAGGAACTGCTGGATTTTTCCCGCCTGCAAAACGGCATCAAGCTGAACTGCGAGGTGTTGGATTTTGTGGCCGAAGCCACCGACGCTGCCCTGTTTGTGGAAGCCCGCATCCGGCAGGAGGGGCTGCACCTTGTGTATGACGAACCGCCGGAGCCGTATCCCGTTTGGGCAGACCCCGCCCGCCTGCGCCAGGTGTTTGTCAACGTATTTGATAACGCCATCAAATATTCGCCGCCGGAAGGAACCATTTTCTTTACCCTGACCCGCACCGCCACCACCGTAACGGCCAGCATCCGGGACCAGGGCCGCGGCATTGCGCCGGATGACCTGCAAAACGTAAAGATGAAATTCTTCAAAGCCAAAAACGCCGTGCGTGGTTCCGGCATCGGCCTGGCGGTGGTGGATGAGATCACCAAAGCACTGGGCGGTACGGCGGATATCACCTCAACGTTGGGGCAGGGTACCACCGTTACCATCACCATGCCCATCTACCACGCTGGGCAGGAACATCTGCACGAGCCGATTTGACCGCAAAAATAAAGGAGAACCCATGCCGCAAGAACAACGTCCAACTGAAAAATTCCGTACCTCTGTGGGCGGCCAGGCCCTGATGGAGGGCATTATGATGCGCGGCCCTGAAAAAATCTGCTGCGCGGTACGCCGCCCGGACGGCACGATTGATCTGAGCTATTCCGATGTGACCACCCACTGGTACAATAAAGTTCCCCTGGTGCGCGGAGTGTGCAATATGGTGGAAAACCTGATGAACGGGTACAAATACCTGATGCACTCCGCCGATATTGCCATGACGGAAGAGGAAAAAGAGGAAGAAAAGCAGAACGAGAGCAAGCTGGACCGCTGGCTGGACGAACACGCCGGCCCCAAGGTACAAAGTGCGCTGATGACCCTTTCCGCCTGCGCAGGTGTAGTGCTGGCAATTTTTCTGTTTACCTTTCTGCCTACGTTCCTGACTGGGCTGGTGGCAAAAGTGATCCTCATGGGGCGCTGGCCGCGGGTCATCTTGGAAGCAGTGCTCAAGCTGACAATCTTTTTGGGTTACATGTACCTCTGCACCCGCATGAAGGAAATCCACCGCATGTTCCAGTACCACGGGGCTGAGCACAAAACGATTGCCTGCTATGAGGCAGGTGAGGAATTGACGGTTGCTAACATCCGCAGACATACGCGGTTCCACCCCCGCTGCGGCACCAGTTTTTTGATTCTGGTCATTCTGGTCAGCATTGTGCTGTATGCGGTGCTGCCGTGGAGCGGTACCATGCTGCGCGTGCTGTACAAGCTGGCCATGCTGCCGCTGCTGGTGGGCATCTGTTATGAGATTTTGAAGTGGGCAGGGCGTTCCAACTCGCTGCTGGCACGGGCTGTTTCGGTGCCGGGGCTTTGGCTGCAGCACCTGACGACCTTTGAGCCGGAAGATGACATGATTGAAGTGGCCATCGCCGCCGTTACCCCCGTACTGCCCAAAAAGCCGGAGGACGGCCAATGGTAACGCCGCTTGCCCCACAGCAGCTGGCGGGCATTCTGCCGCGCCAGGCTGTGCGCATGGTGCAGGATGCTCTGCAGGCCGCAGGCTGCCCCGATGCTGATTACGACGCCCGCGAACTGCTGCGCATTGCCGCTGGAAAAGATCCGCGCTTGCTGTTTGACCCGCTTACCCGGCCGCAGGCTGAGTGCCTGGCGGAACTGGCGGCTCAGCGCATGCAGCGGGTGCCGCTGCAATACCTGGCAGGGGAGTGGGACTTTCTGGGGTTGACCTTCAAAGTCGGCCCCGGTGTGCTCTGCCCCCGCGCAGACAGCGAGGTGGTGTGCGAAACTGCCATTGAGCTGTTGCAGCAGATGGGAAAACCTGAGCCCCGGGTGCTGGACCTGTGCGCCGGAACTGGCTGCCTGGGCATTGGCATCCGCCATTTTGTGCCAAGTGTCGGCGTGACCTGCGTGGAAAAAAGCCCGCAGGCGCTGCAATACCTGCAAGCCAACGTACATGGCACCGGTGTGCAGGCAAAGGCAGCGGATGTGCTGCAATACTGGCGAGAGCTTATGCCCCAAAGCGTGCAGCTGATCATCTCCAACCCGCCGTACCTGACCGGGGCAGAGATGCAGGCCCTGATGCCGGAGACCGCCCACGAGCCAGCTATGGCGCTGGACGGCGGAACGGATGGGTTGGATTTTTACCGCGCCATTGCCGCCCACTACCGTGATATTGTCTGCCCCGGTGGGTGGCTGGTGTTTGAGATTGGCTGTGCCCAGCGGGCGGATGTGATGGAGATATGCCGCCAAAACGGCTGGCAGCAAGTGCAGGCAAGGAAGGATTACGGCGGCAACGACCGTGTGGTGTACGCCCAACGGGTGAAATGAATCTGATTTTCAACGTTTTGCAGCTGAAATGTGGAAATGCGAAGAAAATTTTGAAAAGATGACAACAAATGGTTGTAATTCATGCCGCGATTGGTTATAATAATACCTGATAAACGCAGGACGACCATTTGGATAGCGGCGCACCTGCCGTACAAAATAAAAACAGCACCGCAGTTGCCTGTGGTGCATATGGGATACAACGCACGATCGCTCAGATAAGGAGATATAAACTTATGGCAGCAAAAAAGGAAAGTTCATCCAAGCAGCTCCCCACCGGCCCGGCAGGGGATAAAAAGGCAGCGCTGGAGACGGCACTGGCCCAGATCGAAAAGCAGTTTGGCAAAGGCGCCGTGATGAAGCTTGGGACCAACGTTGCCATGCAGGTGGATGCCATTTCCACCGGCAGCCTGGGGCTGGACCTGGCGCTGGGCATCGGCGGCCTGCCACGCGGACGCATCATTGAGGTATATGGGCCGGAATCTTCCGGTAAAACCACCCTGGCCCTGCATGTTCTGGCTGAAGCCCAGAAGCTGGGCGGCGAGGTTGCCTTTATCGACGTTGAGCACGCCCTGGATCCCACCTATGCCCGCGCCCTTGGCGTTGACATTGACAGCCTGCTGGTCAGCCAGCCGGATACCGGCGAGCAGGCCATGGAAATCTGCGAAGCTCTGGTACGCTCCGGCGCGATTGACGCTATTGTTGTGGACTCTGTTGCTGCCATGGTGCCCAAAGCCGAAATTGAAGGCGAAATGGGCGATTCCCACGTTGGCCTGCAGGCCCGCCTGATGAGCCAGGCTCTGCGTAAGCTGACCGGCATCATCGGCAAAACAAACACCGTCTGCATCTTTATTAACCAGCTGCGCGAAAAAGTCGGTGTGATGTACGGCAACCCTGAAGTGACCACCGGCGGCCGCGCCCTGAAATATTATTCCTCTGTACGTATTGATGTGCGCCGCATTGAGGGCCTGAAGGACGCCAGCGGTTCCTTTATCGGCAACCGTACCCGCGCCAAGATCGTCAAGAACAAAGTGGCACCCCCGTTCCGTGAGGCCGAGTTTGACATCATGTTCGGCGAGGGAATCTCCAAACTGGGCGAAATGATCGATCTGGGTGCTAAGCTGGGCATTGTGCAAAAGAGCGGCGCATGGTTCAACTATGGCGATATCCGCCTGGGCCAGGGCCGCGATAACGCCAAGCTCTACCTGAAAGAACACCCTGATGTGGCTGCTGAGATTGAAAAGCAGGTGCGCGAAAATGCGGACCGTCTGCTGGCGGCCGGCAAAAAGGGAACCGTGAAGCCGCTGGAGAAGCCGGCTGTTACCCCCGTTGCTGCTGAAGATGCCCCTGCCGCTCCCATGGCGGATGCACCCAAGACCACCGGCAGCGAGATGGACCTCGACATCATGGTTGACGAATAAGCGATGCCGAAGCTGACACAGGTAAAAGAAACAAAAAGAGGCCGCTATGCGCTGTTCTTTGACGGCGAGTTTGCCTTTTCGCTGGACGAGGACACCTTTGCCATGGCGGGGCTGCATACCGGGGATGAGCTGGAAGAATGGCAGATCCATGACCTGCAGACCAAAAGCGACACCCGCAAGGCTGTGGATAAAGCCATGGATCTGCTGGCCCTGCGGGACCATGCAGCCGGGGAGCTTTATCAAAAGCTCTGCCGCAGCTTTGACCCCCACAGCGCTGCCGCCGCCGTGGCAAAAATGCAGGAGCTGAACCTGCTGGATGACGCCGGTTTTGCCCGCCGCCGTGCGGCGGAGCTGCTGCGCAAGCGCAAGAGCCGCCGTGCAATTCTGGATGATCTGCACGCCAAAGGCATTGACCGCGGCGCGGCCGCCGAAGCGGTGGAAGCTCTGTTTGCCCAAAGCGAGGAGGACGAGGAGGAAAACCCGGAGCTGGCCAATGCCCGCGCACTGGTGGAACGCCACTATGCCGCAAAGCTGGCACAGGGCAAATGGCAGCAGGTAGCTGCCGCTTTGGCACGGCGCGGGTTCTCCCACAGCGTGATCCGCCAGGCATTGGCAGATGCCGAGACAGAAGAAACCGAAGCGTAACACAAAAAAGTACACACCGCAGGGGCAAAAAATGCTCCTGCGGCATTGTGGTATCAATGCACCGAACGGATAGCTTTGCCTGAATTTTGCCCAAGCAAGCGGCAGAGCCCAACATAACATACTGAAAAGAGAGACAGGAACAACCATACATGAATATTGCAATTATTTCCCTTGGATGCCCCAAAAACCAGGTCGATGCTGATGTATTCTGCCACGCGCTGATCAAGGCGGGCCACCAGACGGTTGCGGACCCCGAACAGGCGGACATTATTATTGTCAACACCTGCGGCTTTATCCAGTCCGCTAAAGAGGAAGCCATTGAAAACATTTTGATGGCCTGCCAGTATAAGCAGCAGAACCCCAACCTGAAGGTGATCGTGACCGGCTGCCTGGCTGAGCGCTATAAAACCCAGATTGTGAGCGAAATGCCGGAAGTGGACGCCGTTGTGGGCATTGGCTCCAACGCCGCTCTGCCCGCCATTGTGGAGCGCCTGACCGCCAACGGCGCGGGCCAGGTGGAAAGCTATGGCCCCAAATGCGATATGGAGCTGGGCGGTGCCCGTGTTATCAGCACGCCGCGCCACTATGCTTACCTGAAAATTGCCGAAGGCTGCAACAACCGCTGCCATTACTGCGCCATCCCGCTCATCCGCGGCCCGCTGCGCAGCCGCCCCATTGACGACTGTGTTGCCGAAGCTCGCTGGCTGGCCGGGGAGGGCGTGAAAGAGCTGATCCTGGTGGCGCAGGACCCCACCGCTTACGGCGAGGACTGGGGCAAACCCGGCGCAGTTTGCGAACTGTTGGATAAGCTGAACACCATTGAGGGCATCCGCTGGATCCGTGTGCTGTACGCCTACCCGGAGCGTATCTCCGATGAATTCATCGCAGCCCTTGTGCGCAACAATAAGGTTGTGCCGTATCTCGATCTGCCCATCCAGCACTGCGATGACGAGGTGCTGAAAAACATGAACCGCCGCGGCGGCCGCAAAGAAATTGAGGATGCCATCCGCCGCCTGCGCGCGGCCATCCCCAACATCACGCTGCGCACCACCCTGATTGCAGGTTTCCCTGGTGAGACCGAGGAACAGTATAGCGAGCTGTGCGACTTTGTCAAAACCGTCAAGTTTGACCGCCTGGGCTGCTTTGCCTATTCCGCCGAGGAAAACACCGTGGCCGCCAAGATGGACAACCAGATTGACGAGGAAGTCAAGCAGCGCCGCGCAGACCACATTATGGAGCTGCAGGCCGAGATCAGCGCGGAAAAGGAAGCAGAAAAGGTCGGCAAGACCTATGAGTGCATCTGCGATGGCGTGGACGATGAAACCGGCATGTACCTGCTGCGCTCCGCAGCAGACTGCCCGGAAATTGATGGCAGCATCATGACCCCGGCAGATACCCCGCTGGAAGCCGGCGCGTTCTATAACGTTACCATCACCGATGCCGATACTTATGATCTTTATGGTTATGCGGAAAGCAAAGTGGAGGAATAAACCATGAATCTGCCTAACAAATTAACGATGATGCGTGTCATCATGGTGCCGTTCTTTATGGTATTTGCTGCCATGAGCCACATGGGCACGCCCCAGTTCAATGCAACGTATGCCTTGATTGCGGGCATTCTGTTTGCTGTGGCCAGCTTTACGGATTTCCTGGATGGCTACCTGGCCCGCAAGAACCACCTGGTAACGGACTTTGGCAAGTTTATGGACCCGCTGGCTGATAAAATGCTCACCACCGCGGCTATTATCTATATGGTGGTGGATGGCGTCTGCTCCCCCGTGGTGCTGGCCATCATCATGTTCCGCGAGTTTGCTGTGGCCGGTGTGCGCATGATTGCGGCAGAGTCCGGTACCGTCATTGCCGCAAACATGTGGGGCAAGGTCAAAACCGTGCTGCAGATGGTCACCATCATCTTCTATTACTTTGCCATGGCGCTTGCCCCGGCAGACGGCATTGGGGTTATCAGCTTTGCCACCCAGGTGCTGTGCTGGGCCGTTGCTGCCGTTACCGCACTTTCCGGCTGCATCTACCTGTGGCAGAATCGTTCCTGCTTTATGCAGGCAAAATGATGCTGCCCCCTTGCAACCGCTTATCAGGGCGGCTATAATAAATCTGAACGGTTTGCAGGTTTAGCCGCGCCGTACCAGCAAAGTTGGGAAAGGAAGTTCCTGTCCATGCAGATTTTTAATACCATGACCCGCAAAAAGGAAGATTTTATCCCGCAGGAGCCGGGCGTTTACCGCGTTTACGTCTGCGGCCCTACGGTGTATAACTATATCCATATCGGCAATGCGCGCCCCATGATCGTGTTTGACACGCTGCGCCGCTATCTGGAGTACCTTGGCAACAAGGTGCTGTATGTCTCCAATATCACCGATATTGACGATAAACTGATCAAAAAAGGTCAGGAGGACGGCACCACCATGCAGGAGGTTGCCCGCAAGTTCGAGGCCGAGTACATCAAAGATTCCGAGGGCCTGAACGTTAAGGCCCCCACCGTGCGCCCCCGCGCAACCGAGCATATCGGTGAAATCATCAAGATCGTCAAGGACCTGGTCGAATCCGGACATGCTTACGTTGCCCGCAACGGCGATGTCTACTTCCGCGTTAAGTCTGATCCCGGTTACGGCAAGCTGAGCCACCTGAACCTGGACGACCTGGAAAGCGGCAACCGCGAACTGCGCAGCCAGATGGATGACGACCTGAAAGAAGACCCCGCAGACTTTGCTGTCTGGAAGGCCGCCAAGCCGGGCGAGCCTTCCTGGAACAGCCCCTGGGGCCAGGGCCGTCCGGGCTGGCACATTGAGTGCAGCGCCATGGCCCGTAAGCACCTGGGCAAGACCATCGACCTGCATGCAGGCGGCCAGGACCTGATCTTCCCCCATCACGAAAACGAGATTGCACAGTCGGAGTGCGCCAACGGCTGCACCTTCAGCCATTACTGGATGCACAACGGCTTTTTGAACATCAACAACCAGAAGATGTCCAAGAGCGCCAACAACTTCTTTACCGTGCGTGAAATTGCCGATAAGTACGGCTATGAGCCGATCCGTTATTTTATGCTCACCGCTGGTTACCGCATGCCGCTGAACTATACGGTGGACCTGATCGAGAGCTGCAAGAACAGCTTGGAGCGCCTGTACACCTGCCGCGATAACCTGGATTTTGCCATCCGCAATGCCCATGGCACTGACACTGCCCTGACTGAAAAGTGCGAAGAAGCACGCAAAAAGTTCAAGACCGCCATGGATGACGACCTGAACACCCCCGATGCTCTGGCCGCCATTTTTGAGTTCGTCAAGGACATCAACACCATGTCCGATGCTGCCGATAAGGCTACGTTGGAAAAGGCCGCCGCCACGTTTGATGAGCTGACCGGTGTGCTGGGCCTGATGTACAACCGCAAGGCCGAGGAAGCCCCCGACGAAGTGAAGCAGCTGGTGGAAGAGCGCGCCGCAGCCAAAAAGGCCAAGGACTTTGCCCGCGCCGATGCACTGCGCGCCAAAATCACTGAGCTGGGCTGGAATGTGATGGACACCGCCAAGGGCCCGCAGCTGACCAAGCTGTAATTATTACTGCACAATCACGGCAAAACAAAGGAATTGGAAACAGGGAAGCATCTGGCTCTGCTTCCGGTTCCTTATTTTATTGTACGGCCTTGTGCCGTACTGTCTGGAGAGTTCAGAATGACAAATACCAGAACCAAACAGGAAAAGCGAACGCTGTATATTATATTGGCGGCCGCGCTTGCCGTGCGCCTGCTGCTGGCCCTTGTTACTGAAGGCTATACCTATGATATGAGCTGCTTTGTGGCATGGGGGGATAAGCTGGCCAGCGAAGGTCCCGCGGCCTTTTACAGCGCCGATTATTTTGCGGACTACCCGCCCGGCTACATCCTTGTGCTGGGGCTGGTCAGCCTGGTGCGCAAGGCGCTCCAACTGAGCTATGAATCCCGCTGGACCTATTTTTTGCTGGCACTGATCCCCGCAATCTGTGATTGTGCCGCCGTGGCGCTGCTGGACCATATCAGCCGCCGGTATATGGGGCAGGGCAGGGCACAGCGCTGCCTGGTGCTGTTTGCGGCGTTCTGCCCGCTGACCTTGTTTGATACCGGCATCTGGAAGCAGATTGATGGAGCTTTTGCGCTGCCGCTGCTGCTCTGCTTCTGGCTGCTGGAAGAGCGCCGCTACCTGCTCGCTGCGGTGCTGTACGGCGTGGCACTGGCCATCAAGCCGCAGGCACTGTTGGCTGGGCCGGTGCTGGCCGTCTGCTTTTTGGTGGCTATTGCGGATGCCGTGCGGGATGGCAAAAGCCCGCTGAAATCGGTCGGCCGGATTTTTGGCGGTGCTGCGCTGGCTTTGCTGCCGCCGCTGCTGGCGGGCCTGCCGTTTTACGGGGCAAAAAATCTGGTGCCGTCCTTGATCGATAAGTACATCACCACGGCGTCTGGCTACCAGTATGCCACCATCAATGCGTTCAACTGGTTTGCAGCGCTGGGCGGCAACTGGCAGGCGCTGGATGCTTGCCCGGTGTTTAACCTGAGCTGGAAAGTGCTGGGCATTTTCAACATCGCTGTTATCACGGTGCTGCTTGTGGTGCTGGCGGTCATCAGCTGGCGGGCGGGGCGGTTTTCCCCGCTGCTGCTGGCAGCGTTTTACACGGTGGGGATTTTTACCTTTGCCCATTGCATGCACGAGCGTTACCTGGTGCTGGGCATGCTGCTGGTACTGCTTGCTGCGGCGCGCTGGAATGATATCCGCCTGTATGGCGCCGGGTTTGGCCTGTCGATAACAGGCTTCTTGAACCTGGAAACGGTGTATACCCTGGTGGGCAGTGATGACGAATGGCTTAGCAGCGATACCAGCCGCGAGTTTGCCATGGCAGTCGGCTTTGCCGAAACGGCAGCCTTTGTGCTGCTGGCTTTCACCGCGTGGGCCATCTGCCGCCATGGAGCGATTTCTCCACTGGCAAAAGTGGAAACCATCGAAAAAGATAAAGCAAAAACAGTGCAGAAAAAGCTGGAACTGTGCACCCTGCGCATTGATCCGCAGCCTGCCTGGACGGCTAAAGAGAAGAAAGCCTTGGCAACGCTGACGTTGATCGTTGCTGTGGTGAGCTTTGCCTACCTTGGCAGCATGAAAGCACCGCAGAACCCTGTGGATGCTACGGACAGTACGGCAACCATCGACTTTACCCCGCAGCAGGACGCGGTGGAAATCTGGGTGTACCCCGGCATTTCCACCGGCGGCAGCCTGCGCATCACGGATGCAGCGGGCAATGAGCTGTACCGGAAGGAACTGAGCTATGCAACGCCGTTCTGCTGGACCAAAACGGCCATCACGGCTCCGGCAGGGCAGACCCTGACCGCAACGATTGAAAATGCGCAGATGTTTGAACTGGCCCTGCGGGATGCCACCGGTGCGCTGGTGCCGGTAACGGGCGGCGATGCCCTGTTTGATGAGCAGAGCGAAGTGCCAGATACCATCAGCCAGCTGAACAGCATGTATTTCGATGAAATCTATCATGGCCGTACTGGGTACGAAATGCTGCACCGAATGACGGTATACGAAACCACCCACCCGCCGCTGGGCAAAGATTTTATCATGCTGGGCATTGCTATTTTTGGAATGACAGCCTTTGGCTGGCGCTGTGCCGGAACGCTGTTCGGCGTGATGCTGGTGCCGCTGATGTGGTGCTTTGCCCGCCGTCTGACCCACAAACGCTGGGCCGGGGCCATGGCAGGTGCGCTGATTGCCGCTGGGTTCATGCGATTTTCCCAAAGCCGCATTGCCACAATCGATATATACGGCACGTTCTTTATCCTGCTGGGGGCCTATTTCATGGTGTGGTACTGCCAGAGTGTGCTGCAAAACGGCGTAAACGGCTCGCTGCTGCCCATGGCGCTGGGCGGCGTGGCATTTGGGCTTGGGTGCGCATCCAAGTGGACCGGAATTTATGCCGGGGCAGGGCTTGCGGTATTGTACCTGGGTGTGCTGTATGTCCGCTGGAAGCAAAAACAGCCGGGCTTCTGGAAAGAATTCCGGATGGCTGCTGTGGGCGGTGTGGCGTTTTACATCGTTGTGCCGTTCCTGATCTATCTTGCATCCTACCTGCCTTATTGGTGGAAGGACCCTACCTTTGGTTTGCGGGATTGGTGGGATTGCCAAACCTACATGTACTGGTACCATTCCACCCTGAAAGCAACCCACCCGTTTGAAAGCCGCTGGTACACCTGGCTGCTGGACCTGCGCCCAGTGTGGTATTACAAAAATTCTTACCTGGAAGCTGGACTTCAGGGCAGCATTGCGGGTTTTTATAACCCGGTCATTTGCTGGGCGGGGCTGTCCTGCATTTTGCTGCTGCTGTGGCGCCAGGTTTCGGCTCGCGGCACGGCAAAGGGAACGGGCGTTCTGATCTTGTACGCCAGCCAGCTGCTTTCCTGGATGCTGGTATCGCGCTGCACTTTCATGTACCATTACTTCCCCAGCTCGGTCTTTGCGTTGACGGCCATTGTGTTGGTTTTAACGCAGATGAAGCGGCAGGACCGCGCCAAAAAGATTGGCGCGGGGCTGTGCATTGCGGCGCTGGTGTGCTTTGCCTGGTTCTATCCCGTTCTGTCCGGCTTGCCCGTGCCGACCCTGTGGGCGCAGAGCACCAAGATTTTGCCGAGTTACGGGTTCTATTAAGGCAGTTACGGGGAGTCTTTTCGGCCTTTTTGAAAAAAGGCCTGGCGAAAAACTTTAATTATTTTCACGAATTACATTATATAAAATAAATGTGCGGCTCCGGGCGGTGAATGCAGCGGGGCCGCGCATTTTTGTTTGCAGGACATTTGAAGAGAAAAACATCGGTGTACAAGGGGTACAAACAAGATAAAATAGAAATGAGGGGCGATAGAGCGGAAATGTCAGATTTTCCACTCTATCTGAACACGGTCGCTGGTGGCCTTGATCGTAGAGATCAAACCATCGGCGGCTTTTCTTTTGTCGTCAAAATCTATGCTGTCCCAGTTGTCGAGATAATAGGATAACTTCTTTATCTGCTGGGGCGATATGGTTTCAACACTCAATTCGGCGATTGCCTTTGAAATGGTCTGGCGTCGGGTGTCCAGTTCTTCAATTTTTTTGTTAGCGTAGGCAAGCAAGGTCGCATTGGCTCCGGTCAGCGTGTCCAGCAGCTTTTCAATTTCTGCCTCCACCTGTGCCAGCTCCACTTGATAGGCTGTCAGTTTCGGATTGACTTTTTCCTCCCTGCCGTGGAGTATCTGAAAGTCTTTGAATTTCTCCTGCATGGCCGAGAAAATGAATTGCTCAAATTCTTCTTTGCGGATTTTCCCACAGCCCGGACAACCTTTGTTTTCCGTCCGTTTGGTACAGCGGAAATACCCGGTGCTGTTTGGCACATGGGTGGCTTTCAGCGCATACCCACAATGACCGCATTTGATTTTTCCGGCCAGCCAAGTGTTCTTCGGTTTCCGTCCCTGCTGGA
>ERZ1034876.916-NODE-916-length-13728-cov-6.215388_pt1 | contig 13728 bp, 7 predicted proteins | sample MGYA00520698_ERZ1034876 | MGnify/ENA primary metagenome ERZ1034876 (study PRJEB33766, sample SAMN09781723) | gut metagenome | biome: gut microbiome | host: Homo sapiens | place: Madagascar | study: EMG produced TPA metagenomics assembly of the PRJNA485056 data set...
CCTAAATATGAGCCCCTTTCAGGGGCGCTGGCGCCTCTTTACCAACCTTGATTTTATGGAATTTTGAACACCCTAGGCGTCAGGTCTGTTGTTATAATCGTAAACTAATTATGGGGTGCCTCGAAACAATGGTTTCAAGGTGCCCCATAAATCATTTGCGTTCCAGTTCTTGCAGGCTCTCCATCTTCTTGTTCTCCAAGAATTCATAGATGCCGCAGAGATGTTCGCGCACGCGTCCGTGTCCAAATTCATAGACCTTCGTAACCAGTCCGTCGAGGAAGTCGCGGTCGTGTGAGACACAGATGAGCGTTCCATCGAAGTCCTTCAGCGCCTGCTTCAGCACGTCTTTTGTGCGCAGGTCGAGGTGGTTAGTCGGTTCGTCGAGAATCAGCAGGTTGACGGGTTCCAAGAGCAGTTTCAGCAACGCCAATCGCGTGCGCTCTCCGCCCGAAAGCACCTTCACCTTCTTCGTGCTCGCTTCGCCGCCAAACATAAACGCGCCCAAGAGGTCGCGGATTTTGTTTCTGATTTCGCCCTTCGCCACGTCATCGATGGTTTGGAAAACGGTCAGTTCGCCATCGAGCAGCGAAGCCTGGTTTTGTGCGAAATAGCCAATCTGCACGTTGTGGCCGAGTTGCAGGGAGCCCTCGTGCTGCAGTTCGTTCATGATACACTTCACCAAGGTGGACTTACCTTCGCCGTTTCTTCCCACGAAGGCCACCTTGTCGCCGCGCTCAATCGTGAGCGACACATTGGCGAAGATGCGCTTCTCGCCGAAGGCCTTGCCAACGCTGTCCATAATGACCGGATACTGGCCGCTGCGCGGCGACGGCGGGAACTTGAGACGCAATGCCGAGGTGTCTTCCTCGTCCACCTCCACCAGTTCCAGTTTTTCCAGCATCTTCACACGGCTCTGTACCTGGAAGGTCTTGGAATACGTGCCTTTGAAGCGCTCGATGAAATCCTTGGTCTCCTGAATCATCTTTTGCTGTTCCTCATACTGCTTCATCTGCTGTTCGTGCCGTTCCGCTCTCAGTCGCAGATATTCAGAATAGTTGACCTTATAATCGTAGATGCGTCCCATCGTCACCTCGATGGTGCGCGTCGTGATGTTGTCAACGAATTTGCGGTCGTGGCTGATCACCACCACGGCCTTGCCACTCTGGATGAGGAAATCTTCCAGCCATCCGATACTCTCGATGTCGAGGTGGTTCGTCGGTTCGTCGAGGAGCAATACGTCGGGATTTTGCAGCAGCATCTTGGCCAATTCGATACGCATGCGCCATCCGCCAGAAAATTCCGACGTCTGACGGTTGAAGTCCGTGCGCTCAAATCCCAGTCCGAGCAGCGTTTTCTCCACGTCTTCCTCGAAGTGGGTCATGTCAATCGCATAGAACTTCTCGCTCATGGTGGCCACCTGCTCAATCAGTGCCATATATTCATCGCTCTCGTAGTCGGTGCGCTCCGCCAGTTGCTTGTTGATTGCCTCAATTTCCGCCTCCATCTTGTGGAGGTGTGCAAACGCTTGCGAGGCTTCTTCAAACACCGTGCGTCCGTCTTCCGTCATGAGGTGCTGGGGAAGATAGGCAATCGTTGTGTCTTTCGGGGCAGAGACCGAGCCGCGCGAGGCTTGGCGCACGCCTGCCAGAATCTTGAGCAACGTGCTCTTTCCCGCGCCGTTCTTTCCCATCAGGGCAATGCGGTCTTTGTCGTTGATGACAAATGAAATGTCTTTGAAAAGGGTGGTGCCGCCAAACTCGACGGTCAATCCATCAACTGATACCATGTATGATTTGTATTTTTTAAAGGCTTTTGCTTTGGTTGAAAGGGGGTGAGAATCCCGGTAAAGGGTTTTGAACGTGCAAAGGTACAACATGTTTTTCAATAATATACGAAGTTCAAACCGAATAGCTCGTCTGAAAAACGTAATTTTGTCTGTGGAGAATGGCCGTTGGAGGGTGATCAGAAAAGATCTGTCCTATCAATGCCGGCGATGTAGTGTCTTTTTCCTGCTTGCCTGGCGGCGATTGCCGCCGTATTCGCTCCGCTTCCAGAATCCCTCCCTTCTCCGCTTTAAACGATTAACCAACTATCACAAAATACCGACAAGAAAATGCTGACACAAATTCTTTCTTTTTTCCGAACGAAGGCCCTCTCTCTGATGGCGCTTGCTGCTTGCACATGGCTTGTGCCGTCGACCGCACGGGCCGAGGAATTTACGATATTGCAATGGAATATCTGGCAGGAAGGCACGAAGGTTAAGGGCGGCTATGATGCCATCGTGGAGGAGATTGTTCGCCTCAAGCCCGATTTTGTCACGCTCAGCGAAGTGCGCAACTATCATAACACCAACTTCACCCGCCGGCTGACCCAGTCGCTGCTTCAGCGCGGACTGACCTATTACAGTTTCAAAAGTAGGGACACCGGATTGCTCAGTCGTTACCCCATCACCGATTCCCTCACCGTTTTTCCTGAACACAACGACCACGGTTCTATCTACCGTCTGCTCTGTGATGCCAAGGGCAAAAAAATGGCGGTCTATACTGCCCATCTCGATTATCTCGATGATGCCTACTACAATGTGAGGGGCTACGATGGCAGTTCGTTTCGCGAGATACCCATTCCCCGTACCGTTGAAGAAGTGCTCGAGCGCAATGTCAAGTCGCAGCGAGACGATGCCATCCGCTGCTTTATCGAGCAGGCCAAGAAAGACGAAGCAGCGGGATATACCGTTGTCATCGGCGGCGACTTCAACGAACCTTCGCATGAAGACTGGACGGAGGCCACGCGTTACCTCTATGACCATCACGGTCTGGTTGTTCCCTGGACCGTGACGTCGCTCCTCGCTGAGGCTGGCTTTCGCGATGCCTACCGCACCTTCTATCCGAATGTTTTGACGCATCCCGGCTTCACCTTCCCCGCAGACAACCCAGACGTGTCGCCTCAAAAACTGACGTGGGCACCTCTGGCCGACGAGCGCGACCGCATTGATTATCTGTGGTATAAGGGAAAGAATGCGCGGGTGACGGACTGTCGCATCTTTGGTCCTGAAGGCTGCATCGCATACAGTCGCCGATGCCCGAATCCAACGCGCGAAAATTTCATCAAGCCTCTCGGCGTGTGGCCAACCGACCATAAGGGCGTTTGGATGAAGCTGGAGGTGGAGTGAGAAGCGGGGGGATTGGGCCCGCCTTGCGCTTCTTCCATCCAAGCGCCGGCGGCGGCTTTTGAGGCGTGAGTCTGACGGCTACAAGCAGGGAAAAACATCTCTGAGGAGGCAAACTCCTGATTGGAAAATCACGGAGAAATCAGTGAATTAGGAAAAAATAGTAATAAGAAACCACCGCGTTTCAAAAATGCTACGTAAATTTGCCACGCAAAAGCATAGCCATTCGGCTCCCCATAACAAACAAATCAACTCAACGTGAAAAAAATATTCAGCAAATCCATTCGCCTTTTCATGGCTGTTGCCATTTCTGCGGTGTTCTTCGCAGCCTGCGACGACGATACGGCTGCCATTGGCTCTGGCGTTATGCCCGACCAGGACGTGGTGGCAAGTTCCCAGCAGACGTTTAGCGTCAAATCGCGCACCGTGCTTTCAGACTCCGTGTTGGCCAACACCAATAACAGCTATCTTGGTTGCGTGGTTGACCCAGAAACGCGTGCCAAGACCACGTGCAACTTCATGGCGCAGTTTAATGTGCTCGAAAACACCATCTATCCAGAGCGCAAGAAGATGCTGACCGATGCCGAGGGCAAACTGATTATCGACTCCTGTGCCATTCGCATTTTCATCAACGACTATTACGGCGACTCGCTGCAGACGATGAAGCTCGCCGTGCAGGAGCTTGATACAGCCAAGGTGATAAAGGAAAACGAGAATTTCTATACCAACCTCTCGCCCGAAGACTATTACACGCCAGGCAAGGGCCAGCGCACCACGCTGAGCTATGCCATCAAAGACCTCAGCCGTCCGGATTCCATCACGTCGCTCAGCCGCAACATCGTGGTGCGTCTGCCGGAGGACTACGGACGTTTCCTCGTTGAGAAATACTACGAGAATCCTAAGTTCTACAGCAATTCCTACCAGTTTATCCATCACGTCTGCCCTGGCTTCTACTTCCAGATAAAGGGCGGCGTTGGTTCGATGGCGCAGGCGCGTACTTCCACGCTCGACATCTTCTTCCGTTACCACAGCACGGAAAAGGGCAAAGACACCATCGTCAACGGTATGCAGCGCATGGCTGCCACGCAGGAAGTCATCCAGCAAACCATGATCGATAATACGATTCCGGCTTCGATGCTCAACCCCGACAACGACTACACCTATATCAAGTCGCCAGCTGGACTTTTCACCGAACTGGAACTGCCGATGAATGAAATCGTTGATGGAGCGCATTACAACGACACGATTAACGCGGCCTCTGTCACCCTGACCACGGTCAACACCAACAACCACAGCGCCAACGCCATCGGTGCGCCGGAGCGCATCATGCTCGTGCCGAAGAACATGGCCTATTCATTCTTCGAAAACAGCCGCGTCACCGACGATTCCTATTCTTTCCTGGCAAAATACAACACAACCTATAACGCCTACTCCTTCTCAAACATCTCGCGCCTCATCACCAATCTGAAGAACAAACGCGACAGGGAAGCTGGCGTCACGCCGCAAGACAGCGAGGCCGTTCGCAAGGCGAAATGGGTCGCTTGGGAAGCGCAAAACCCCGACTGGAACAAGGTGTACCTCATTCCGGTGGATGTCGTGACCACGACGTCGACCAACAGTTACGGCGTTGTCTCCACCGTTATCCACAGTGTGAAAAACCAGTTGGGAATGTACAGCACCATGCTTAAGGGCGGGCCGCAGGGACTCGTCAAGATGGACGTGGTCTACAGCCGTTTCGAAAATAAGTAATGGCTTACCATTACTAAATAAAAAACTCATCGGCAGTTGGCCCAACCGCCGTTTGGAAAGCCATAGAAGGTGTCCTGAAAATAAGGAATTTGAATCTCGCAGATTCAGTTCCATATTTTCAGAACACCTTTTTCTTTTCCGCGTGACACCATCTGCATTTTTTTGTTTAACTTTGGAGACTGAATAGGCTACTATTCAGTCTGATTTTTGCATACAAAACACAATTACACACTATACGCAATGAAAAAAAATCGCAAGAACCTCACAGGGCGCTGCGCCGCCATCGCTTTGGCGTTGCCGCTGACCCTTGTTGGCAGTGCTGCGCTTGACGCCAAGCCCCTGCCGTTGCCAACCACAACGCAGACGGCCGGCTCGCAGCTCATTGCCGATGTTCGGCAAATCAACCCGACAACCGTTGAAGTCATCTATGCCGATGGCAAGATGATGATGTTCGACTTCTACGGACCAAACATCGTGCGCATCTTCCGCGACGACAATGGCGGCATCCTCCGCGACCCGAAGGCCAAGCCTGAAGCGCAGATCCTGACGGCCAACGCCCGCCGCGCCACTGGCGGTGTGACCGTGACCAAGCAAAACGGCATGGTTTCCGTTTCCACCTCCCGTGCTGCCATCAACATCAACTGCACCACGGGTCTCTTCTCCGTCGTGAACAAGCAGACGGGCGAAACGGTGGTTGACGAAATCGCACCGGTGGTTTTCGATAAGAGCAAAACCAAATTGACGTTTGCTGCGCGTCCTGATGAATATTTCTTCGGCGGCGGTGTGCAAAACGGACGCTTCTCACACAAGGGCAAGAGCATTGCCATCGTCAACACCAACAACTGGGTTGACGGCGGTGTGGCTTCTCCAACGCCTTTCTATTGGAGCACCCGTGGCTACGGCGTGATGTGGTACACCTTCAAGCCGGGCCGTTATGACTTCGGCGCAACGGAGCCAGGCAAGGTGGTGCTGACGCACGACGAGGATTATCTCGATGCTTTCGTCATGGTTGACAACGGTGCCGTTGAACTCCTCAACGACTTCTATCAGCTCACCGGTAATCCCGTGCTCCTGCCAAAGTTTGGCTTCTATCAGGGCCACCTCAACGCCTACAACCGCGACTACTGGAAGCAAGCGGAAAACGGCTTCATGCTCTATGAAGACGGCAAGCGCTACAACGAGAGCCAGAAAGACAACGGCGGCATCAAGGAAAGCCTCAATGGGGAGAAAAACAACTACCAGTTCTCTGCCCGCGCAGCCATCGACCGTTACCTCAACAACGATATGCCCCTCGGATGGTTCCTGCCTAACGACGGCTATGGTGCTGGCTACGGCCAGACCGGTACGCTGGACGGCAACATCCAAAACCTCAAGCAGTTTGGCGATTATGCCCGCTCAAAGGGCGTAGAGGTGGGACTCTGGACCCAGAGCGACCTCCATCCGCGCGAAGGCGTTGAAGGATTGCTTCAGCGCGACATTATCAAGGAAGTGCGCGACGCTGGTGTGCGTGTTCTGAAAACCGACGTTGCCTGGGTGGGCGCTGGCTATAGCTTCGGCCTCAATGGTGTGGCCGACGTTGGCGAAGTGATGCCCTACTATGGCTCAAACGCCCGTCCGTTCATCATCTCTCTCGACGGTTGGGCCGGCACACAGCGTTATGCTGGTATTTGGAGCGGCGACCAGACTGGCGGCGACTGGGAATACATTCGCTTCCACATCCCGACATTCATCGGTTCTGGACTCTCTGGACAACCCAACATCACGTCGGACGTCGACGGTATCTTCGGCGGAAAGAACGTGCCTGTCAATGTGCGCGAATTTCAGTGGAAGACCTTCACGCCGATGGAACTCAACATGGACGGCTGGGGCAGCAACCCGAAATATCCGCATGTGCTCGGCGAACCGGCAACGAGCATCAACCGCTCTTACCTCAAACTGAAGTCGGAACTGATGCCTTACACCTACAGCATCGCTGCTGAGGCTGTTGACGGCAAACCGATGATTCGCGCCATGTTCCTCGACTATCCGAGCGACTATACCCTCGGCACGAAAACTCAGTATCAGTTTATGTACGGTCCTTCCTTCCTCGTGGCTCCAATCTATAAAGACACCAAGATGGACAAGGAAGGCAACGACGTGCGCAACGGCATCTATCTGCCAAACGGCAAGTGGGTGGACTACTACACGGGCGACGTTTACACTGGCGGACGCATCATCAACAACTTCGACGCGCCGCTCTGGAAGCTCCCTGTCTTTGTCAAGGCCGATGCCATCATCCCGATGACCAACCCCAACAACAATCCGAGCGGCATACGCCAGGATTTCCGTGCCTATGAAATCTATGCCGACAGCGACGCTGAGTTCACGGAATACGACGACGACGGCACGACGCAGGAATACCTCTCCGGACGCAACACGCGTACGCTCGTTCATACGCATGTTGACAAGCAGAAACTAACGGTTAGCATCGCTCCGACCATTGGCGGATACAACGGTTTTGTTCGCGAAAAGGAGACGGAACTGCGCATCAACGTATCGGCACAGCCCAAGAAACTCACCGCCAAGGTGGGAGGCAAGAGCGTGAAGCTCACCGCTGTTTCTTCGCTTGAAGACTTCGAGAAGGGCACCAACGTTTACTTCTACAACGCCGCTCCCAACCTCAACCGCTTCTCAACGCCAGGCACCGAAATGGCCAAGGTGGTGATCAAGAAGAATCCGCAGTTGCTCGTCAAGCTCGGCAAGGCCGACGTGGTTGAACAGGGCGTGGAAGTCGTTGTCAACGGCTTCGAATTTGCACCTGAAAACCGTCTCGCCGTCAGCAGCGGCAGCTTGCAGGCACCGAAGGCTGTTGTCACTGAAAACGGCACCGGCGTCTTCACCCTCACCCCCTCTTGGGAGAAGGTGGCAAATGCCGACTTCTATGAAGTGGAATTTGGCGATATGCTGTATTCAACCATCCGCAATACGGAATTTACCTTCGACGAGCTCCAGCCTGAAACAACCTACAGTTTCAAGGTGCGTGCCGTGAACAAAGACGGCTATTCGCCTTGGACCACCGTCAGTGGCACCACCCAGAGCAATCCGCTCGAATGGGCCGTCAAGAATATCAAGGCCACCTGCACCGCAGAAGGTCAGGGCGGACAGGGCGTGAGCAAGCTCTTCGACTTCGACGAGAAGTCGGGCTGGCACACGAAGTGGGGCGCCAAAGCCGTTCCGTTTGACATGACGCTCGACCTTCGCGCCGTGAGCGAACTCGACCGCATCGAATACATGCCGCGTGAAGATGCTGCCAACGGTACGCTCCTCAAGGGCTCTGTCTCTTACAGCACCGACCGCCAGACTTGGACCGCGCCTGTGGCCTTCACCTGGAAGCGCGACAACACCACGAAGACCTTCAAGTTTGAAGGCATGCCGAAGGCACGCTACGTGAAGATTGCCATCACGGAAGCAGTTGGCGACTTCGGTTCAGGTCGTGAAATGTATATCTTCAAGAAAGAGGGCAGCGAAAGCTTCATCCAGGGCGATATCAACCACGACAAGCGCATCGACGAAAACGACCTCACCTCTTATATGAACTACACGGGTCTGCGTGCTGGCGATGCCGACTTCGACTACGTGAAGGACGGTGACATCAACCAGAACGGACTCATCGACGCTTACGATATTTCTGTGGTCACCACGGAACTTGATGGCGGCGTTCGCAACAGCAACGACAAGGTGAGCGGCTCGCTCGTGCTCACGCCAAACAAGAAGACGTTTGCCGCTGGCGACATCATCGAGATCAAAGTGTCGGGCAAGGACCTCCACTACGTGAACGGCTTGAGCTTCGCTTTGCCTTACAACGTCAACGAACTGGAATATGTCGGCACAACGCTGGTGGGCATGAAGGAAATGGATAACCTCACCTACGACCGCTTGCACACCAACGGCCAAAAGGCGCTCTATCCGACCTTCGTCAACCGTGGCAATAACTTCCTCCTTGACGAAGGTAGCCACGAGCTCTTCACCATCAAGTTTAAGGCCAAGAAGGCTGGCAAGTTCAACCTCAAGGCGCAAGATGGCATGCTCGTCGACCGCAACCTCGGAACGGTGAAGTTCTGATAAACCGCATAAAACGGCTGATGGCCTCGTCGGCGGCAACGCCCTGAGGCCATAGTAACACATAATAGTCTCTCTGCTCCTTTCGCCCCGCCAGTACAGTAGCGGAAGGTGGCAGCTAAACGATAAGCCCCGCGGCATTCCTTCATAGAAGGAGTGGCGCGGGGCTTTTTTTGTCTGTTAAGGAACCTCACAGACAGAAGATGTGTCACGGCAATCCAGATTCCCGACTTGTCGGCGAATGCCGTCCCGCGTTCGGTTGTGCCTGGGCCTTGGTTCATCTGCGTCTGCCCCCACGTTCGCTAAAAGTCATGGGCGCTGGCTTTTATCCTTGGGGATTTAAGCAGACAGATGTTGCAAAAACAAATAACCGTCCCATCCCTATGCCTTTTGGGTTATCCTTCGGCATAGGGAGTTCATAATTCAGAAAAATCAAGGTTGGTAGAGAGGCGCCCTTTTTAGGTAGGGTGTTCAAAATCAAAAAAATCTCTGCGCTTTTTTGCCAAATAACAAGGTGCGGCGAAGCCCTGAGGCGAAGCACTGTAGCTCACTTTGCGAGCAAAGTGAGGGGGGCGAATATTGCGTCGGCCAGGTATGGGCTAAAAATCCAACAAAGTCATGCCCAAGAGCGCTGGTCATGTTCGCTACGTGTTCGTGGCCCTCACTTTGCGAGCAAAGTGAGCTACAATGCTGGCGCCGCAACAGACGATTGTATGGGGCAGTGCAAATCTCCGTAGCGAGGGCGCTACCGCTAACTTTTATATTTCAATTTTGAATGCCCTACCTGTTAGGTTTGTCGTCCTTGCAATCGCAGTATCAGAACGTAAAACGCTGCTAAGCATGGCAACTCCGTTTTCCGTGAATACATAAGACCTGTATTTCAAGTGCTGTCCACGTCCTTCGTTTAAGGTCGCAATTTGCGACCTTAAACATTCTTCCTTGGTCAAATGAAACATGAAATCCTCAGGAAATCGTTTGATATTACGTTTTACTTGCTCGTTAAGACGCTTTGTTGCAACACCATAAAGTGTGGCAAGGTCACGATCAAGCATAACTTGTTGCCCTTTATTAGAGATTCTTTTTTGCGCCATCGCGTAACAACAAAAAAACCGACTGACTTTAAGAACGAACTTAAAATCAGTCGGTTTTTATATAACAATATTTTTTACCACCTACTTACCATTAATAAGGTTCTCCTCATTCCGCCGGATGTTTCTTCAGCACCTTTTGAAATTGCCAGTAAAAGAGTGGGGCGGCGGTGAAGAGGCCGAGGGAGATGGCCAGGAAAATGCCCGTTGTCTTGAGATGGCAGGGGAATCCGAGGAAAAATCCTGCTGGGATGTTGACTACGATGTAGCTCACGAAGGCAATCCACATCATTGACATCACCTGCGACGTGCCGCGGAGGGCGTTGGCGTAGCAAATTTGCATCGCGTCGCCAAACTGATAGATGATGAGCGGCACGATGAGCGAAACGGCGATGCCGACAACTGTGGGGTCGTGCGTGAAGAAGTGGATGAACGTGGGGCCGAGGATGAGGAAGGTGAGCGAGGAGAGCGTGGCCATAGCGCAGAGGATGTGCTGTCCGGCACGCGTGGCGAGGCGCACTTGGTGCCAGTCGTTCAACCCGACAAAGGTGGCCACGCGGATGCTCATGCCCGAGCCGAAGCTGTAGTAGAAGAGGAAGCCGAGCGTTCCGATAGTGAGCATCACCTGGAAGGCGGCCAACGACGGGGCGTCAATCCAGCCTGCCATGATGCAGCTGAAGGTGAAAGCACCGCTCTCCATGCCCATCTGCAAACCGATGGGGAGTGATTTGGTGTTGACAAAGCGTGTGGCTTTCCACGATAGCGGGGTGGCGTTGAAACCAGTGCGGTAGGCGGCATAGCGCTTGCGGAAGGCCACGACGGCAACGATAGCCAATGCCATGTATATGCGCGAGAAAAGCGTGGAGAGGCCAGCGCCGAGCAAACCGAGTTCTGGGAACGGGCCGACGCCGTAGATGAGCAGGACGTTGCCGATGATGTTGAGCGCGTTGCCCGTTAGGAGAATCCACATGCCGGTGGCGGTGTCGCTCGTGCCATCGGTGAATTGGCGCACGGCATTGAAGAGGGCCACGAAGATCATGGAGGTGCCGATGACGATGTAGTAGGGGCGGATGTGGGGCAGGAGTTGCGGCGGCTGGCCCATGCGGTCGACATAGAAATATAGCACGGTCATGATGGTGAGCAGGACAAGCGTGAAAAGTCCGTTGGCCATGAGCGCCTGCTTGAGCAGGCCGCCAGCTTCGTGTTTCTCGCCGCGGCCGCAATGGGCGCTGACGAGCGGCGTGAGGCCGTAGCTGTATCCCATAATCAGAAAGGAAATGAGGTTGAACACGCTGTTGACAAACGACGCCGAAGCGAGGGCGTCCGTGGCGTAACGGCCCACCATCATCGTGTCGGCAAATCCCATGATGATGACGCCGATTTGTCCGATGGCAATGGGAATGCCCAGGCGAAGGGTGGCTTTGTAGTGGGGGAGTAGTTTAGACATAAGCTATTGTGTTGGATGGTGTTGGGAGGAGCGGCGGGCGCTGGAGGTTGGTAACGTCTGTCTGTGGAGTTGACTGGCGTTGTGTGTTAGGAGATGCTGCCGCTGGACGTTTTGGCAGGAAGAACAGACTTTCCTGCCAGCATGTTTTTCTTTTCCATAAAAAGACCGCGCAACTCCGGCATGGCGCAGAGTCGCGCGGTCTTTTATGGCTTCTTATGATAGCGATAAAAGAATCGTTTCGTGGTGTGTTTCAGTGGGGGAAGCGTGAGTGGTGTTTCAGAACGCCTGCTTACCTATTTGTTCTCAGAGAGAAAGTCTTGAGCGTTACGCGTTGTCGCTTGTCGCCAAATTGCACCGTAAAGGTGACGAGGTCGCTCTTCAGTTTTGAGGGCGCGATGATTTCCACTTTATAGCGGAAGCCCTCTCCCGAAGCCAGTTCGCTGACGATGGCAGTTGGCGAGATGACGACGCGGCGGTTGTCGCAGGTGATGATGGGCGCGATGTCGTACATCATGTTGTCGCTGCGGTTGTAGATGTCCATCGTTACACAGACGTGCTCGTTGGGGTCCAGTCGCTGATTGTGGTTGGGGTCGATGAGTCGCACGTTGGTGACTTCCAGGTAAGACCATTGCGAGAGGCTGCTCGTGGCGCGTGAAGAGCGGTGCGACTGGTAGTCGTTGTAATATCCTTGGACGTCGACGGGTTCTTCGTTTCCGTATTTGGAATTGGCCTGCCCTGTGATGGCTGCGCCTGCTGCTCCTCCAGCCACCATGCCGATGAGGCTGCCGACATCAGAGCCTCGCGGGCCGCCGATGATGCCACCGATGCTGGAGCCCAGCATGCCGCCCATGCCGCTTCCTGTGGCAACGGCGGAGAACTGCGAATAGTTGCAGCCCGACAGCGTGAGGAGCAGGCATAATGTGATGATGAGGGAGTGCTTCATCTTTGTTTAGGAGGGATTATCTTACGAGGATGACCAAGTAACGGCTCACGCTCCAGAAAGCATCGGGGTTGGTGATGCGCAGCGTGTAGTTCTCCTGTGCGTCTTTGTCAAGCGTGTAAGAACCAGCAGGGTGGCTCGTGAGCAATGTTGCTTTCTTAGAATAGAGAGGAATCTTCTGCGTGACGCGGATGTCGATCTTCGTGAAATATTCCTTGTTGAAGTTCGATGAGCGCATCACGTCGCCTCTTTCGAGAATGTGTTGCTCGCGAAGTTCCTTCTTCGTGCCAAACACGTACCATGCCGTGTGCAACTGCTGGTCTTGGCGTACCACGGTGCGTTCCTTCTCCTCGTTTTTCGTCGTGAGGTCTTCCACGTTGTCGCTCAGCTGGTCAATCTGTTCGCTCTGCTCTGCAATCTTGATGTCTTTCTCAGCCAGTTGCTTGCGCAACTCTTCAATTTCGCGGCTCTTGCTTTCGAGCTGGCGGTTGAACTCTTCCACCATGGCTTCGTAGGCGCTTTTCGTTTCCTTGCTCGTTTGGCTCGCGTTTCTCAGCTGCTGCTGGAGGTCGGCGATGCGGGCGCGGTTGAGGCGCAACGTCTGCTGGATGAATGCCATGTTTTCAACGATGACTTGCTGGTTGGGCGTTTCGGCGTTTTCTTGCGTCACGCGGCCTTCAGCCTCATTGATTTGGCGGAAGCCCTCGCGGATTTGCTGGATGGTCTTTGCCAAGTCTTCCGACTCCGAATTGCTTTGTGCCAACACCCGTTGCAGGGAGTCGATGACTTCCTGTGAGCGGTCGGTTGTATTTTCCTTCTCTCGTTTCGACTGGCAACCGCCGAATGTCAGTGCTGCGGCAACCAGTGCAAGAATGGTGAATCTCTTAGTCATTGTGCTAATGGTATTTTAGTTGAAAAGCCATCTGCCGGTCTTCCTAATGGTATGGTCACGCGCGTGGTGCGGAAGCTACCCGTTATTAATAGGAATGTATATCTGTACTTAGGAATGTGCCTACACAGAAAAGGCATGTACCAGCATGCGAAGGGCATGCGTCTTTAGTAAGATATGTGTGGCCGGCAAAAGAGTTTTCTGGTATGTTATGTCGTTATTAGAAATCAGTTGTGGAATCTTCTTCTTCGCTGTCTTTCCGTGCGCGTTCGCGGCGTGCCTTGCGTGCCGACTGTTTGGCCGTTTCCGCGCCTTCAACAACGAGGACAAATTCGCCGCGCGGGGCGTGTT